>Ga0335078_10005905_pt1 | contig 18120 bp, 15 predicted proteins | sample Lox_Sample_32_FD_206711 | JGI IMG/M metagenome (GOLD analysis project Ga0335078, IMG submission 206711) | Soil microbial communities from Loxahatchee National Wildlife Refuge, Florida, United States - Lox_Sample_3.2 | ecosystem: Environmental > Terrestrial > Soil > Wetlands | place: USA... | reverse complement strand
CCTGCGGCTCGCCGCCCCGCCATTCCGCCGAGTCCCGCAGCACGCAGCGCAGCTCCCCTCGGCCCGGCAAGTCACCCGGTTCCCGGGCCCGCAGCGAGAAGTACTCGCGCTCTCCCGGCCTGAACCCCTCGCCCGGCGGTCCCGGCCCGGGGAAGCGGTCGTCGGGATCGGGCCAGGCCAGGGCCTGGGCCGGGTCCGCTCGCGCCTCGGTCACCCCGGCCGCGAGCTGCGCCAGCCGGAAGCCGCAGCGCTCGCCCACCGACGCGAACGGCCTGCGGCCGCGGCGCAGGTCGAGGGTGATCTCATAGGGCCGGCCCGTCCGGTCCCGGCAGGCGACCGCGACGACGGTCAGCACCGAGCCGTCAACGCAGCGTAGCTCCCCCATAACGGAACGTTAACAGCCCGGGCACCCAAAGCGACAGCATGGCGGCCAGGATTTGACTAGCCAATGGACTTGACTATGTCCTCGTTTAGCCCGGGGAACGAGCCGAGGAACTGTTTTGCGATAACCGTGTATCCGGCACCCAGGTCGCCGGGTCGTCGTCATCCCCGGCCGGGTAGTACAGCATGGTCAGCTCGCGAAGCCGCTCCGCGGTCGGGTCCACTCCACCGACGCGGCCCTGAGCTCATGCACCACGGCTGCTCCTCCAGTGGCACGGCAGCTCGCGCTCGGGCGCGTCCGCCGGCCGCGCTCAGGACCGCGGGCCCTCGGACCGCACCTGCTCGACGTGGCGCAGCGCCTCCCTGAGGTCGGCGAGCCAGGTGTCCTCGTGCTCGCCGACGAGCCGAACGCACCAGGCCAGTGCGTCACTGCGGCTGCGGGCGACGCCGGCGTCGACCAGCGTATCCAGCACCAGGCGCTCGGGCTGGCGGAGCCTGGTCATCACCGGCACCGAGAATGTGGTGAACATCACCTTTTTCTCGTCGCAGATCACGCCCCAGGAGACCTTCCGGCCGAACCGGTGCTCCGCCTCGCGGGCGATCTCAATCCGCTGCTGGCGCGTCTCCTCGCGGAACCGGCGGCTGCGGCCTTCGGCCGCCTCGGCCCGCTCCGCTTCGGTGCTCTCCGCCGCGGTCTGCGGAGCCGGCAGGAGGCCGATCACCGTGATCTCCTCGCGGTCGAGCGTGATCTCCGGCGCCGCGGAGAACCAGTCACCCGGCATGCGGCCGCTGAACCACCCGCGGAGCCGCTCGCTCGCCGATGCCGCCGAACCCTCGGCCGCTGCACTCATAGCTCGCTCCCCGTACTCATGTCTCGTATCCCGCTGGCTGTACTCATGTAATGAAGATTACACACCTGCTGGCGGGGGTGCAACGGGGCGCGGGCACGGATGCCGGTGCCACGCCGCCCATGCTGCCCGGCTGGCCCGGACAGACACGCCACGGGCTCGCGAATGACAGCACTCTTTAGCAAATGTGTCCGTAGGCGGTCGTGATAGCAGCCGCCTACGGACACATTCGCCGAGGGTCCGCGCTCCGCCGACGGCCGGCCGTTTAGCGGGCGCGGCCCGGCCAGGCGCCGTCAGCGCGGCCCGGCCAGGCGCCGTCAGCGCGGCCCGGCCAGGCGGCCCGGCCCGGCGGCCCGGCGGCCCGGCCCGGCGGCCAGGCCGGTCAGCCTGGCGGCCCGGCGAAGTTGACGTGCACGCGGCCGGCGGGACCGAGGAGGACTGCCCCGCCGCCGGGCGGACCCTGGTTGGTCGGGTTGTTGTTCGGCAGCGGCTGGCTCAGGTTGGCCAGCACCACCTGTTCACCCGGCCGCAGACCGGAAGTGACCCGCGTCATCTCCGGTCCCATGGTGCCGATCTTGACCTTGGTCACCCGGGTCCGGCCCCCGGCGTAGACCGTGACCGTGGCCTGGTGCCCGGAGCGGTGCACGGCCGAGGTGGGCACGCTCACCCCAGTGCTGCGCGCGGTGGTGATGGTGACGCTAGCGAAGCCGTCCGGGTGCAGCCCGGAGGGCTGCCCGGTCAGGCCGATCGTGACCGGGTAGGTGGTCGGCGACCCGGTCGAGTCGGGAATCAGCCCGATCGAGACCACCGTGCCGGGCAGCGGGGTGCTCGAGCCGTCCGGCTGCGCGGTGGCCCGCTCGCCGTTCTTGAGCTGCGGCATGTCACTCACCGGGACGTCAGCCACTACCTCGTAGCTGTCCAGGCCGGCGATCACGAACTCGGTGCTGCCCGCGGACGCCGTAGCGCCGGCTGTCGCGCTGACCGAGATCACGGTGCCGCTGATGGGGCTGACCACCGTGGCGTCGGCCAGGTTCTCCTGGGCCACGGTGACCTGCGCCGCCGCCGCGTCGGCCGCCGCCTGGTCGGCGGCCAGCTGCGCCGCGCTGACCGCGCTTCCGCCGTCCCCGCCGCTGCCGGTTCTGCCGCTACCAGCGGCGCCGCTGCCCTTGCTCCCGCCGCCGGTGCTCGCGCCGCCCGAGCCGCTGCCCCCGGCCGCGGCGACGGCCTTGGCCAGTGCCGTGGCCAGCGCGGTGAGCCGCCCGGACAGTCGCAGCTCGGCGTGCAGCGCCGCGGTCTCGGCGCTGAGCACCTGCTGGGTGGCGGCGGCGCAGGTGACCGGCGACGGGACCGGGCCCGGTGACGAGCCAGAGCCGGGCGATGGCCCGCTTCCGGCCGATGCGGAGGCCGGAACCGGAGCGGGAGCCGGGGTTGGGGCGAGAGAGGAGGTCGGAGCGAGAGCCGCGGTCGGCGTGGGGGCCGGGGTCGGAGTAGAGGTCACGATCGGAGTCGGGGCCGGGGTCGGAGTCGGGGCCGGGGTCGGAGTGGGGGCCGGGCCCGGCGAGGGGGCCGGGGCGCAGGCCAGCCTGGCCGCGGCCAGGTCGGTCCTGGCCTGCGCGAGCGCGGCGTCCACCGCGCGCTGGGCGCTGAGCACGGCCTGCTGGAGCTGATGCAGCGACGAGGTCCCTGGCTGGCCGCGACCGCCCGGCCCGGACGCACCGCCCCCGCTCCCGGACGCCCCGCCCGGCCCGGACGCCCCGCCGGACCCACCGGGCCCGGACGCACCGCCGCCCCCGCCCGAACCCGACGCGGCGCTGTCCTGGCTGGCCAGGTCGTTGTGCACTTGCAGGTTCGCGTCGGCCAGGGCCTGCTCGGCGGTGCCAAGACTGGCCGCCAGCGCCGTGGTGTCGAGCGAGCCGAGCTTCTGCCCCGCGGTCACGTGCTGGCCGGCCTGCACTCCGACGGACTTCACCGTCCCGCCGACCGCGAACGGCACGTCGGCCTGCTGCACCGGAGTGAGCGTGCCTACCTCCGGCAACGTGGCCGTCACCTCGGCCGGGGTGACCGTGGCCAGCCGGTAGGACGGGCCCGAGGGAGCCATCGCCGCGTACGCGGTGCCGGCCCCGGCCGCAACCACGAGGACGGCGATGACCACCGCGGCGACGCGGCGCAGCCGCTTATCCATTCCCGCAGCCCTTTCTGTGGTTCGCGGTGCTCACCCGGCGCGCGGTGCTCATCCGGCGCGCGGTGCTCATCCGGTGCTCATCTCGTCCTCATTCGGTGCGCAGGGCGTCGATCGGGGCCATCCGCGCCGCGCGGCCGGCCGGATAGACCCCGAACACCAGGCCGACGAGCATGGCGACGGCGATAGCGCCCGCGATGGCGGCCGGCGAGATCGCGATGGCGTTGGAGATCAGGTGCGGCAGGATGACCGCGCCGGCCAGGCCCACGCCCGCGCCGAGGATCCCGCCCGCCAGGCCGAGCAGCGACGCCTCGACCAGGAACTGCCGCCGGATCAGCCGGGGCGTGGCGCCGAGCGCCTTGCGCAGGCCGATCTCGCGGATCCGCTCGGTGACCGAGACCAGCATGATGTTCATCACCCCGATGCCGCCGACGAGCAGGGAGATCGCGGCGATCCCGGCCAGCAGCACGGTCAGCGTCCCGTTGACCGAGGTGGCCGTGGACAGCAGCGACTGCTGGGTCTGGATGGTGAAGTCCGGGTTGGCGGCGCTATCCCCGTGCAGGTTCAGCAGCAGCGTGTTCGCCTCCTGGTAGGCCGCGGACAAGGTGCCGGGCGAGGTGGCTTCGGCGTAGATGATGTCGACCGAGGTCCGGGAGGCGCCGCCGATCTGCTGAGCCAGCGTGGACAGCGGGACGATGGCCTCATCGTCCTCGTTGGTCGCGCTGGCCGACGAGCCCGCCGACGCCAGCACGCCGACGACCTCCAGCGGCAGGCCGTTGACGTCCACGGTCTGGCCGAGCGGGTCGGAGTGCCCGAACAGCTTGCTCGCCGTGACCGGCCCGAGCACGGTCACGTCGGCCACGTCCTTCTCGTCGGACGCGGTCAGGAACCGGCCCTCGGCCACCGTGCGAGCTCGGGCCGTCAGCCAGGACGGCGTGGTGCCGACCACGTTGGTGCTCCAGTTGGCGGTGCCCGCGGTCAGGGTGTCTCCCGTGGAGGACACCGGCGCGACTGCGGCAATGTCCGGCGCGACGGCCTTGGACGCGAGCGCGCCGGCGTCCTGCGCGGTCAGGGTGGTGGCGGAGCCGAGCGGGCCGTTGACCCCGCCGGAACTGGTCGCGCTGCCCGGGGTGATGATCAGCAGATTCGTGCCCAGCGAGTTGATCTGGTCGCGGATCTGGCTGGAGGCGCCCTCGCCGAACCCGACGGTGAGGATCACCGCGGCGATCCCGATCAGGATGCCGAGCATGGTCAGCGCGGACCGCAGCCGGTGGGTGCGGACGGCCTCCAGCCCGGTGCGCAGGGTCTGGGCCCAGTTCACCGGCTGACCGCCGCGGTGGGGGCGTCGTCCGAGATCCGGCCGTCGAGCATGCGCACGGTGCGCTCGGACCGGCGGGCGACGTCGGCCTCGTGGGTGATTACCACGACGGTGCGGTCGCTGCCGTGCAGCTCGTCGAGCAGGTTGAGGATCTCGGCAGTGGAGGCCGAGTCGAGGTTGCCGGTCGGCTCGTCGGCCAGCAGCAGGTCCGGCTCGGTGACCAGGGCCCGGGCGATGGCGACCCGCTGCTGCTCGCCGCCGGACAGCTCACCGGGCCGGTGGTGGACCCGGTCACCGAGGCCGACCCGGTCCAGCGCGGCGATGGCCCGCTCGCGGCGCTCCGCCCGGCCGCCGCCCCGGTAGCTGAGCGGCAGCTCGACGTTGCGCCAGGCCGGCATCGAGGCCAGCAGGTTGAACTGCTGGAACACGAAGCCCACCCGCTGGTTGCGCACGTGGGCGAGCTGACCCTCGGACATCTCGCTCACGTCCTCGCCGGCCAGCCGGTAACGGCCGGAGGTCGGCACGTCGAGGCAGCCGAGGATATGCATCAGCGTCGACTTGCCGGACCCGGACGGCCCCATGACCGCGACGTACTCACCGTCGTCGATGCCGAGCGTGATCCCGGCCAGGGCGGTCACCTTGAGCGACCCGGTGCGGTAGGTCTTGCGGACGTCGGTCAGCTCGATCAGGCTCATCGCTCAGCCGCCGCTGTTGATCTGGATCTGCTTGGCGTTGCCCCCGCCGGGGCCGCCGCGGATGAAGAACCCGCCGCCGGGGCCACCGAACTGGCCCGGTACCCCGGAGATCTTGATGATGTTCACGACCACCTGCTCGCCGGCGGTCAGCCCGCCGGTGATCTCGGTCAGCCCGCCCGAGGTGAGCCCGGTGGTGACGTTCTTCTGGACCTGGTGGCCATGGACCATGACGGACACCACGGACCCGCCGTTCGGGCCCGGGGTGACCGCGGCGGCCGGCACGACGAGGACGTTCGGGAGCTGATCGTAGATGATCGTGGCCGTCGCCGAGGCTCCCGCGTAGAGGCCGGATGTGCTGCCGGTGACGTCGATGGTCACCGGGAAGGTGGCCACGCCCGAGCTGGTGTCGGCGGTCAGGCCGATCGAGGCGACCGTCCCGCTGACCGGGCCGTTCGCGCCCTCGGTGGTGATCTCGGCCTGGTCGCCATCCTTGATCTTGTCGACCACGCTGGCATCCACGCTCACGTTCACCACGTCAGCGCTGCTGACCACCGTGATCACGTCGCTGGCACCGCTCGAGCCACTGCCGCCGGAACCGCTCCCGGACCCGTCCCCGCCGGAACCGGACCCGCCCCCGCCGGAACCGCTACCGGACCCGCCATCGGACCCGCCATCGGACCCGCCGCCACTGCCACCGGAACCGCTCCCGCCGCCGGACCCGCCCACCTGCTCGCCGGCCGTGTACCCGACGGCGGCTATGATCCCGTCGGCCGGCGCGGTGAGCGTCGCGCCGGCCAGCGCGGTGTCCGCGCTGTCCACCTGGGACTGGTCGGCGTTGACGGCGGCCTGGTCGGCGGCGACCTGCGCGCTGGACGCGCCGCCCGACTCGTCCTGAGAGAGCCGGGCCTCGTCGGACGACAGCGTGGCCTTGGCCTGCGCAACCTGCGCCACCAGGGTGGGCGAGTCCATGGTGGCCAGGGTCTGGCCCTCGGTCACGTGCTCCCCGACCGTCACGTCCACGGCCGTGACCTGCCCGAGTGCGCCGAAGCTGAGGTTGGCGGTGGTGGCCGGCTCGAGCGTGCCGGCGGACGACAGGCTCTGGGTCAGCGTGGTCCTGACCACGGGGACCAGGCGATAGGTCGGGAGGGCGGACGCGCCGGACTGGGTGAGCAGCCAGCCGCCGACCGACCCGCCGACCACGAGCACCACGATCGGCACCGTGAAGCGCAACCGGGGAACGCGCAGGCGGGAGGAGAAAGGCTTTCTCCGATTCACGGGGGAAAGGCTAGAGCGCCCCCGCCACCCCAGTCGTCCCGCCAGAGAGTGTCATACCCCGGTATGAGATGGCCGGACTGGCTCAGGCCGCCGGATCACCGGCGACCGCCGCCGCCAGCCGCGGGTCCACCTGCACCGCGCCCGCGAACTCGGAACCGAACGACGCCGGGACGATCTCGACGTCCTCGCCGGGCTGCGGCGCCTGGAGCATCTCCCCGCCGCCGATGTAGATCGCCACGTGCGAGATGTAGCTGGGCGCGGTCGGGTCGGTGTGGAAGAAGAGCAGGTCGCCGGGCGCCAGCTGGCTGAGCGGTACCAGCGGGCCGGTCAGCGCCTGCTGCGCGGCGACCCGGGGCATGACCACGCCGGCCTGGGCCATCGACCACTGCACCAGGCCGGAGCAGTCGAACGCGGTCGGGCCGTTGGCACCCCACACGTACGGCATGCCCACCCTGCTCTCGGCGGCGGTGAGGAACGCGATCACCTCGGCGCGGCTCAGGCTCGGGCCGTCGGCGGCCCCGGCTCCGGCCAGGCCGGCCACGGTCGCCGGAGTGCTGGTGCTGCCGGTGGCGGCCGGCGCGGCCGCCTGGGCCACCAGCGCCGCGATGGCCGCGCCGCGCGGCAGCACCTTCTGGATCTGCCGCATCAGCGAGCTCAGCTCGGCATGCGGGGCACTGATCACGATCGCGTTGTCCGCGGGTATGCCGAGCGAGCGGGCCACGCTGTCGGAGACCACGGCGTCGACGCCGCCGATCCCGACCGTGCCGAGGCCGGCCAGCGGCAGGTCCTCGACGTGCCTGCCGGTGACCCGAACGTCCCGGCCGAGCGGCAGCTTGTCCAGCTTGCCCATCGTGTAGGAGACCGCCACGCCGCCCGCCGCGACGTTCTCCCACAGGCCCTGCGACTGCGCCGTCGGCCGGGCGGCGAACGCGCGGAACCGGGCCGGGTCCACCCCGAGCATCGCGGTCAGCTTGCCGTCCATCTCGATCCTGGCCGCGTCGAGCGGCAGGGCGGCGGTCACGCCGGGCATCCGCCGCACCGCCGCGGCCACGGCCGGGCTGATCGTCGTCGGGGCCACCACGAACAGGTCGGCGGGCAGCAGCGCGCGCAGCGGCGCAAGGGCGTCGGCGGGCTGAGAACGGCCGAAGCGAGCGACGGCCACCGGCGCCGTGCCAGAACGCGCCGTCTCGGCAGGCACGGGATCAGCAGTGCTCGCCTGGCCGCCGCCCTGCGGGCCCAGGCCGGCCGCGGCCGGGCCGCGCGCGCCGACCAGAGCGGCCCCGCCCGGCACCGCGGCCAGCGCCGGCGCGCCGTTGCCCGCCGCGGCCACGGTGAGTATCGCCAGTCCCGCGCCCAGCGTGACCAGCAGGCGACGCGCTCCGTAGCGCGGCAGCATTACTCCACTCCGCTTTCCGCCTCCGCCGTCGTGCTTCGCGCCCACACCATGGTCACGGCTGCCCGGCCCGGTCCGTTCACGGCTAGGTCGCCGCACGACACGGCGCACCAGAGCCATCCTGCACAACAACACCTTGTCGCAAACGCCGCGCCGCTGTCCATACGCCCTTCGCCGATAATGGCCGCGGGCGCCCGGTCAGGCCCTTACGCCGAGGCTAGCTCGGCGCGGAGCCGCTCCGGATCGGTGACCGGCATCCGGCAGGCAAATTGCCGGCAAACATAGGCGGCCGGGGCCCCGGCAACCGGCTCGCGCCCGGCCAGCAGCGGCACCGTTTCCGCGTCATTGTCCTGGCCGTTGCCGCGCGCGCCACTGCCTTCGCCGTGGCCGTCCGCACCACGGCCGTCTGCGCCGCTGCCGAGCGCGATGACCGCGCCGGGCGGCGCGGCATACAGCGCCATGCGGTGCAGCGCGGCGGTGCGGTCGTCGCCGGGCGGCCCGACCACCGCGATCTCGGCCGGCCCCGAGGCCATGGCCTCGGCCACGGCCAGGCCCCAGCCCGCGGCGCGCGGGTACCTGGTCGCGACCGCGGGCAGCGGCCCGAGCGCCCCGGCGGCGGCCTCGCGGTGGCGGGCCGAGCCGGTCAGGGCGGCATAGCTGAGCAGAGCCCCGGCGACCGCGAACGTGCCCGAGGGGCTGGGCCCGTCCGCCGGGTCGGCGGGCCGGTAGATCAGCGGCTCGCCGTCGTCGGCGGTGTCGTAGAAGCCGCCCTGCCCGTCACCGAACCGGGCCAGCGCGGTATCGAGCAACTGCCCGGCCAGCGTCACCCAGCGGCCCTCTCCGGTGACCCCGGACAGGGCCAGGTAGCCCTCGGCCACGCAGGCGTAGTCCTCCAGGACGCCCGCGCTGGTGCCGGGGATCCCGTCGCGCGAGGTGCGGGACAGCCGGCCGCCCGCCAGGTGCGTCCCGGCCAGCAGCCCGGCCGCGTCGCGGGCCGCCGCGATGAACTCCGGGCGCTCCAGCAGCAGGCCCGCCTCGGCCAGCGCCGCGATGGCCAGGCCGTTCCAGGCCGCGACGACCTTGTCGTCCCGGGCCGGGCGGACCCGCCGCGCCCGCGCGGCCAGCAGCGCGGCCCGGATCCGCGCGAACCACGCGGCGTCCGCCGGGTCCGCGCGAAGCTGCAGCACCGACGCTCCGTGCTCGAACGTGCCCGCTTCGGTCACGCCCAGCACCCCGGCCGCCCGCGCCCCGTCGGACGGCCCGAGCACCTCGCGAAGCTGGGCCGGCGTCCAGGTATAGAACTTGCCCTCCTCGCCCTCGCTGTCGGCGTCCAGGGCGGCGGCGAAGCCGCCCTCGGCGGTGCGCAGTTCGGCGATCATCCACGCGCAGGTATCGGCGGCGACCTGGCGGCCCAGCCCGGAGCCGGCCCGGCGCCACCAGTGCGCGTAGACCCGGGCCAGCAGCGCGTTGTCATAGAGCATCTTCTCGAAGTGCGGCACCACCCAGCCCGCGTCCACCGAGTACCGCGCGAACCCCCCGGCCAGCTGGTCGTACATGCCGCCGCGGGCCATCGGCTCGAGGGTGCCCGCGGCCATCCGCAGCGCCCGGGCGCCGGCCGGGCCGGCGTCCCGCTCGTGCCGGCGGAGCAGGAACTCCAGCACCATCGACGGCGGGAACTTCGGCGCGCCGCCGAACCCGCCGCGCGGCGGGTCGTAGCTGGCCTCCAGGCCCGCCAGCGCCGCGTCGCCGGCCTGGGCCAGCGCCTCCTGACCGGGGGCGGCACCGGGCGGGGCGGCCGACATCTGCTCGGCCAGGGCGGCGGCGATCCGCTTCGCCTGGCCGGTGACGGCGCCCCGGTCCCGCTGCCACGCGTCGGCGACGGCACGGACCAGCCGCTGGAACTGCTCGCGCGGGAAATAGGTGCCGCAGTAGAACGGCTCGCGGTCCGGGGTCATGAACACCGTCATCGGCCAGCCGCCCTGGCCGGTCATGGCCTGCGTCGCGGTCATGTAGACCGCGTCCACGTCCGGCCGCTCCTCGCGGTCCACCTTGATCGAGACCAGGTCCTCATTCATCAGCGCCGCGGTCGGCCCGTCTTCGAACGACTCGTGCGCCATCACGTGACACCAGTGGCAGGCGGAGTACCCGACCGACAGCAGGACCGGGACGTCGCGCTCGCGGGCCGCGGCGAACGCCTCGTCGCCCCACGGCCACCAGTCCACCGGGTTGCCCGCGTGCTGGAGCAGGTACGGGCTCGTCGCGTTGCGCAGCCGGTCAGCCATGCCCCCATCTTGCCGCGCGGGCCGGAGAGGGCCGCAGCCGCGGGGCCGGCGGCAACCCGCGGAAGGCTGCTACCGTGCGTGTGTGACCACTTCCCGGCCCGCTACCTCACCGCCCGGCCGCGGCACCCGGGTCCGCGGGACCCGGCAGGCCGAGGCGCTGTCGGCGGTGCTGGACGGGCTGCCCGGATTCTGCAGCGCGCAGCAGATCCACGCCGAGCTGCGCAACCGGGGCGAGCACGTCGGGCTGACCACCGTCTACCGGCACTTGCAGGTGCTCAGCGAGGACGGGCGGGTCGACGCGATCCGCGACTCCAGCGGCGAGACGCTGTACCGCAAGTGCCGCAGTGACGCCCATCACCACCACCTGACCTGCCGCAACTGCGGGCGCAGCGTCGAGGTGGAAGGGCGCGCGGTCGAGCGGTGGGCCGAGCAGGTCGCCGCCGAGGCGGGCTTCACCGACGTGGGGCACACGGTGGAGCTGTTCGGGCTGTGCCCGGACTGCAGCCGGTCCTGACGCCGGCCAGCTACGGCTCGGGCCGGCCCACGTGCCGCTCCAGCCAGTCGCCGAGCGGGCGGCTGGCGGACAGGAACCCGGCCACGTGCCGCCGGGCCGCGGCCGTCCCCAGCCAGGGCCCGGCGGGCCATTCCTTCCACGCCACCAGGCCCTTGCACCGCAGCAGCCCGATCCGGGGGTGGTCGGCGGGATACCCGCGCGGTGCCGTCTTCAGCACCTCGTGGCCGTGCACGGAGATCTCGTGCCGCTCGACCTCGCCGATCACGCGCTCGAGTTCCTGGCCGGCCGGGTCGCTGGCCACCGCGCGCCGGAACCGGTCCAGCTGGTCCGGGGCCATCTGGTACATCCCGCTGCCCGCGGCCAGGCCGTTCACCGACAGCTGGATATAGCCGTCTCCGATCATCGCGCCCATGTGCGTCTTGTACGGCGTCTTGTCCTTGCTGAACCGCAGGTCGCGGTAGGGCCGGAAGATCTTGGCCTCGCCGAACTCGGGGGCGAGCTCCTCCAGCAGCTCGTGCATCGGGCCAACCACCATCTCGTCGTAGACCGCCTTGTGCGCGGTCCAGTACGCCTTGGAGTTGTCGGCCTCCAGGCCCTCATAGAAATCCAGCGCCTCCGCTGGCCAGCCGTTAAAGGACATCGCCCGGCTCCTCCTGATAAGTGCCCGCCTTGCGCGTGACCGCGGTGCGAGCGGCAGGATATACGCATGTCCACGCCGCACCAGCAGGACCTCAGCGGGCTGGCCGCCCTCGTCACCGGCGGTGCCTCGGGCATCGGCCTGGCCACGGCGCGCCTGATGCAGGCCCGCGGCGCCCGGGTCGCGGTCCTCGACCGCGAGATGCCCGCCGCGATCGCGGACGCCGGGCTGCACCCGGTCCGGGCGGATGTCACCGACGACGAGGCGGTCCGCGCGGCGGTTGGCGCGGCGGCGGGGGCCCTGGACGGCCTGGACATCCTGGTCAACAACGCCGGTATCGGGGCGGCCGGCACCGTCGAGGACAACGACGATGAGGAGTGGCGGCGCGTGCTGGACGTCAACGTGCTCGGCGTGGTCCGCACCACGCGTGCCGCGCTGCCGGCGCTGCGCGCCGCCGCGGCCCGGCGGGGCACGGCGGCCATCGTCAACACCTGCTCGATCGTGGCGGTGGCCGGCCTGCCGCAGCGGGCCCTGTACTCGGCCAGCAAGGGTGCCATCTACGCGCTGACCCTGGCCATGGCCGCCGACCACGTCCGCGAGCGGATCAGGGTCACCTGCGTCACCCCGGGCACGGTCGACACGCCGTGGGTGGCGCGGCTGCTGGCGGCCGCGCCGGACCCCGACGCCGAGCGCGCCGCGCTGACCGCCCGCCAGCCGGCGGAGCGCCTGGTGACCGCCGACGAGGTCGCCGCGGCGATCGCCTACCTGGCCAGCCCGCTGGCGGGCGCGGTCACCGGCATGGCTCTCGCGGTCGACGGGGGCATGCAGGGCCTGCGGCTGCGGCCGCGCACGGGCTAGCCGCGGACCGCGGTGGCGCAGGCGGGCCAGCGGATGCCTGCCGGGCTGATCACGTGCAACGGCAGGACCGGGTGCGCGACCTTCTCGCTGGACGAGTCGGAGATCATCACGCCCGAGCCTGACCCGGTCGCGTCACCGTACTGCCGCGTGACCTGGACGTAGGCCCCGGTCCCGGTGCTGGCCAGGTACGTCGCCGCCGTGGTCATCCAGGCCAGCGTGCCCGCTCCCAGGGCCAGCCCGGCGAAGTAGTCGCCCGCGGGCAGCCGGAGCACCGCCCGGGCTGGCCGGTCCTGGGCGGGCGAGTAGTAGAGGCGGGTGAGATCCGGGCCGAGGTAGGCGGTCCTGGTGCCGTCGGTGACAACGAAATCGGTGCCGCGCACCCCGCGCAGCACCGGCGGCAGCGCGGCTGGCCGGCCGGTAGCGAGATTGAGCGCTCGCAGCGAGGTCGGCTGGCCCGGCCGGTCGGACTCCGGCCACACCACCAGGTTCCGGTCGAAGAAGGGCGGCTGGGTGTGGCCCCGGCGGATGACCCGGACCCGGCCGGTGGCCAGGTCGGCCAGCCGGATCTCGACCTCGCCGCCCGGCCCGTACCCCTGGGCCCAGGCCGCGTAGCGGCCGCTCACCGCCGGCGGATGCCAGGGGCTGGGCCAGGGCTCGCCACCCGGCCCGGCCAGCGAGTGACCGAGCCGGAGCCGCCGGCCGGTCGCCGCGTCCCAGGCGTAGACCGTGAAGTCGTCCAGGCTCTGCAGCGACACGGTCTGCTCCCAGGCCAGCCAGGACCCGTCGGACGCGCCGTCGGCCTGGTCGGCCGCCGGGTCGGCGAAGCGCTGGATCGGCCGGAGCCGGCCGCTGGCGAGGTTCAGGGCGGCGACGCCGGAGAAGCCCGGAGTCCAGGCCGACACGTAGGCGGTGCCCCCGCCGGCCGACATCCCGAGCGGGATGACCTCGCCGGCCAGGGACGCCGGCACGGTCCGGCCGAGATCGGCCGCCAGGCCCTTCGGCGTGGTGACGGCGCACATCGAACGCCAGGCCGGCCCGGCCTCGGGGGGCGGGGGCGTCCGGGTGCCGCAGCCGGCCAGCACCACGGCCAGCACGGCGCAGGCCGCGGCCGGCCGCCGCGCCCTACCAGTCGTAGCCACGGGCCCCGACGATGGTCACGATCGTGGCGGACGGCAGCGACGAATAGCCCGGCACGGAGGCGGCCCAGCCGATACTGGAGGCGTTATGCACCGAGTCCTCATAATCGGTCAAGGAGCCGTATTCCTGGTAACCGCGGATATCGAACCAGTGGTAAATCGTCTGATTAAGCGGATGCCCGACCAGATGCGGGCCTCCGGGAACCTCGTATGCATCCCCGGCCAGCGGAACGCCGCCGCGGTAATTGATATCGGTCACCAGGTCGCGCTCATAGGCCCTGAGCTGCGGCCTGGTCGGCGCCCACGGCAGGCCCACCGCCTGGTAGTCGTTACGGCGCTGGTTCTCGTTCAGCACGGCCGGCACCGGGTCGCTGTCCAGGTCCGACCAGCCCGTCCCGCTGGTGGTGGTCCCGAGTTCGGCGGCGGCCTGCCGCTGGCTTACCCGCTTGCCCATCTGGGCCAGCATCTCCGACACCGTGGCCGGGCCGCAGAAGTAGCCGGTCAGCTGCGGTTGCTGGGTGGCCCGCAGGTCACGGCCGGCCGGCATGCCGCGACGGCAGACCCCGACCGCGCAGGCCCGGGTCTGGGCGACCGCCGCCCGGGCGCCGCGCACCGCCGGCCCTGCCACCGCCGCGCCGCGCACCGGCGCGCCGCGCACCGGCGCGCCGCGCACCGCCGCGGCCGGCACCTCCGGCCCGTGATGACCCGGCACCGCCGGCCGAGGCCAGGCCGCTCCCGCCCCGAGCCATCCCGCGGCCATCGCGGCCACCATGATCAGCCGGGCCGCCCGCCGCCGACCTTTCATGATTCCCCCATGGTTTCCCCGAAAGGCACGCAGCCAGTAAGGTTAGGCGAGCCGGCGGCCCATCGTCTTGATAACCAGATCAATCGGAACCTGAAAAGGCGCCGAAGCTAGCCGTCAATCAAATGCCGGAAATAGGAGTCCGGCTCGCGCAGGAACTCGCGCCAGTGACCGACGATGTCCAGCTCCTCCCACCGCACCGCGCGGATGCCCCAGCGGCCGAGTTCCAGGACGCGGGCGCAGCGCCCGGACCGGGCGCCGGTCGAAGCCTCCGCTGCCCGCCACACGACGAATCATGCCCGCTGCCGCCGACAGTCGGCACCGGCTGGTACGAAGGAACCCATGACCGACGACACCGCGCTCCGGGACGAGGCCGAACGCTGCCTGCGCGCGCTGGCCGGGCCGGCCGCCGCGCTCCGGGATGACCAGTGGACGGCGATCAGCGCCCTGGTCACCGGCCGGACGCGGGCCCTGGTGGTGCAGCGGACCGGCTGGGGCAAGTCGGCGGTCTACTTCACCGCGACCGCGCTGCTGCGGGCCCGGGGCAGCGGGCCGTCGGTGATCGTCTCGCCGCTGCTCGCGCTGATGCGCAACCAGATCGAGGCGGCCGGCCGGGCCGGCATCCGCGCCCGAACCGTGAACTCGGCCAACACCGACGAGTGGGACCAGGTCTACGCCGAGGTGGCCGCGGGCGAGGTGGACGTGCTCCTGGTCAGCCCGGAACGGCTGGGCCATCCCGGCTTCCGCGACCTCGTCCTGCCCAAGCTGATCGCCGCCGCCGGGCTGCTGGTGGTCGACGAGGCGCACTGCATCTCCGACTGGGGTCACGACTTCCGCCCCGACTACCGCCGGCTGCGCGCGCTGCTCGAGGACCTGCCCCCGGGCATCCCGGTGCTGGCCACCACGGCCACGGCCAATGCCAGGGTCACCCGGGACGTGGCCGAGCAACTCGGGACCGGCCAGGACGGCCAGACCCTGGTCCTGCGCGGCCCGCTGGACCGCCCCAGCCTGCGCCTCGCCGTGGTCACGCTGCCTGCCGCGCCGCAGCGGCTGGCCTGGCTGGCCGCCCACCTGGGCCAGCTGCCCGGCTCCGGCATCATCTACACGCTCACCGTGGCCGGCGCGCACGAGACCGCCGCGTTCCTGCGTGAGCGCGGCCATGACGTGCTGGCCTATACCGGCCAGGACGATCATTCTTCACGCACCGCAGCGGAGGATGCTCTGCTCGGCAACGAGATCAAGGCCCTGGTGGCCACCAGCGCGCTCGGCATGGGGTTCGACAAGCCGGACCTGGGCTTCATCGTCCACCTCGGGGCCCCGCCGTCGCCGATCGCCTACTACCAGCAGATCGGCCGCGCCGGCCGGGCTACGGAGCGGGCCGAGGTGATCCTGCTGCCCGGCCGGGAGGACGCTGACATCTGGGCCTACTTCGCCTCGCTGGCGTTCCCGGCCGAGCCGGTGGTCCGCGCGACACTGGCCACCCTGGCGGCGGCGGGCCGCCCGCTGTCCACGGCGGCGCTGGAACCGCATGTGGACGTGTCCCGGGGACGGCTCGAGATGATGCTCAAGGTCCTCGACACCGACGGCGCGGTGCGCCGGGTCAGCGGCGGCTGGGCCGCCACCGGGGCGTCCGGGGCGTCCTGGGCATACGATGCCGACCGGTACGCGCGGGTGGCGGCCGAGCGGGCCCGCGAGCAGCAGGCCATGCGCGGCTACGCCGCGACCGGCGGCTGCCGGATGGAATACCTGCGCCGCGAGTTGGACGACCCGGACGCCGCGCCCTGCGGGCGGTGCGACAACTGCACCGGGCAGCCCTGGCCCGCAGGGGTGCCGCCGGAGGCGGCCGCGGCCGCCGGCGCGCGGCTGATGCGGCCCGGGGTCGAGATCACCCCGCGCCGGATGTGGCCGGCCGGCATGGCCGGCCTAGGCGTTGACGCATCCGGGAAGATCGGCCCGGACCTGGCCGCCGAGCCGGGCCGGGCCCTCGGCCGCCTGACCGACCTGGGCTGGGGCCCGCGACTGCGCGCGCTGCTGGCCGGCGAGCCGGGGGTTGAGGACCCCGCGGCCGACGGCCCGGTGCCCGACGACCTGATCGCGGCGGTGGTCAAGGTGCTGGCCGCCTGGGACTGGGCGCAGCGGCCCGCGGGTGTGGTCGCCCTCCCGTCCCGGACCCGGCCGCGCCTGATCGGCAGCCTCGCCGCCCGCCTGGCCGAGATCGGCCGGATACCGCATCTCGGCGAGCTTGGCTACGAGCCGGGCGCGGCCAGGACCGCCGGCCGCCAGTTCAACAGCGCCCAGCGGCTGGCCGCGGTCTGGCACCGGCTGAGGGTGCCCGACCCGGTCGCCGCCGCGCTGGCCGACCTCAGCGGGCCGGTGCTGCTGGTCGACGACCGGGTCGAGTCCGGCTGGACGATGACGGTCGCGGCGAGGCTGGTCCGCGCGGCGGGCGCGCCCGCCGCGCTTCCCCTCGCCCTGGCCGTCACGACCGGCTGACCGAACTCCAGGCCCTCCCTCACTCGCCGCCGGTCAGGCAGAACGGGTGTCCCTCGGGGTCGGTGAGCACCACCCAGGACTCGCCGCCCGGCTGGAACTCGGGCCGGCCCGCGCCGAGCGTCACCGCCTCGTCGGCCGCGCTCGGCAGATCGGCGACCGTGAAGTCCAGGTGGGCGTGCTTGGCCGGGTCGGGCCACCCTGGGCCCCGGTAGCCCTCGATCCGCTGGAAGCCCAGCTTGAGCGGGCCGCCGCCCAGGTCGACGTAGGTGTCGTCGCTGTAGCTGATGTCGAGCCCGGTCAGCTTGCGGTAGAACTCGGCCAGCGCGGCCGGGTCGGCGCAATCGATGACGACCGCCCGGAGGTTTGCGGTAGCGGACATGGATGACTCCCTTCGACGTGGCGTTGACCCGAGCCTGCCCGGCCTGAACGCGGCGGTCTTGAAGATCCTTGCCGGCTGGACTGTCGTAGCCGGGACGTAGCGTGAGCCTCGTGCAAACCGCCGTCGTCCTGGCCCGCGGGCCGGGCTTCTCGGTTTCGGTCGTCACCTGCGCTGACGAACACCCGCCCTGGTCCCGGCCGGAGACCAGGGCCGAGCACGGGCTGGTGCTGGTCGACCGGGGGTGGTTCCGCCGCCGCGCCCGGGGCATCCCGGCCACCGTCGACCCGGCCGTCGGCTATCTCACGCTGCCCGGGGAACCGGAGTCGTTCGCCCACCCGGCGGGCGGCGACCAGTGCACCTCGGTGGTCTTGTCCGCGGATCTGTGGCGGGTGCTGGCCGGCGACCCGGCCCGGCCCGAGCGCACGGCCGTGTATGTGGATGCCCGGCTCGAACTGGCGCACCGGCGGATGCTCGCCGCCGCGGCGTCCGGGGACTGCGGCCATGCGCTGCCCGAGGAACTGCTGGCCCTGGTCGCCGCGGCGATCCGCCGGACCGTGGCCGGCCCGACCCCGGCCCGCGCCGACGCCCGCGCCACACGTCCCGGCCGGGCCGTGCCGCCGGGCCGGGCCAGGTACTCGGCCATGGCCGACGCCGCCCGCCAGGCCATCGCCGCCGACCATCCCGCCGCCCGCGGCCTGTTCCCGCTGGCCGACCTGCTCGGTGTCTCGCCGTACCGGCTGAGCCGCGGCTTCTCCCGGGAGATGGGGATGTCGCTGACGCACTACCGCAACCGGGTGCGGGTCAGCCGGGCCCTGCAGCGCCTGGCCGACGGCGAGCGGAGCCTGGCCGTCCTGGCCGCCGACCTTGGCTTCGCCGACCAGGCCCACCTGACCCGCACCGTGCGGGCCCACCTGGGCCATACCCCGGCCG
>Ga0335078_10005904_pt1 | contig 18121 bp, 10 predicted proteins | sample Lox_Sample_32_FD_206711 | JGI IMG/M metagenome (GOLD analysis project Ga0335078, IMG submission 206711) | Soil microbial communities from Loxahatchee National Wildlife Refuge, Florida, United States - Lox_Sample_3.2 | ecosystem: Environmental > Terrestrial > Soil > Wetlands | place: USA... | reverse complement strand
CGTTCTCCCTTATCCTATCGGCGCGCGCACTGTTGAGCTTGCCCTGGCGCCGGAGTCGCCGCGCGTCAACGGCCGCATAACGCGCGAACCGCCGAAGTGCCAAGCGGCACCTCCGTCCGGTTGGTCCCCCACTCGGAGATTGGTCTGAGATGTTCGGACTCGAGCAACATTCCCGGGCCGGCGTCTATGGAGTGGTGTAATACGCGGTCGGCCGGCGAACCAACGAGATCGGAGTGAGGATGGCGCTGGGCGCGGGGCCGGGCCAATGTTGTCGATGTGGTCGTTTGCGGGCTTCGCAGAAAACTGGGCGACAACGCTTGGGTAATCGGCACAGTCAAGGGCCACGGCTATCAGTACAACGATACCGAATCGTGAGAGCGGCAAGGGGGAGAAGTATACGCGGTCGGCGAGCGAACCGACAAGGTCGAATTAGGACGCTACGACGTGCGCTCTATCTCGCCCGATGTCGACCTTGGATGGCGTTCGGGCCACGCCGCACGTAAGTTCAGATAGCGATGATTGGGCAGGTCGGGTCCAACCGCCTGAGGTCGTGCGGATCACTTGTGACGATGTGGTCTCGGCGCTCCCTGGCGAGAATCACGACCGAGGCGTCGATAATGTCGGCGGTATCGCTGGCGCCGCAGAGTTCTCCGCAGGAGCGGGCGAGTTGTTCATCGAGAGGGACAATCTCGACTTCGCCGATCCGCAAAAATCGCGCCAATGTGACCTGAACACGGCCATCCCGCCAGGCTTGCCCTACCACACCTGAAGGCACTCGAATTTTAAGGCGCTGCGTCAAGGCCCGCTCGAGCAGCGCGATCAGCCGCTTGTCGCCACGTTCCAAGGCGATCAAAGCCCCGGCGTCCAGCGTTATCCCCGCCCGCGCCCCGGCAACGCTCGTTCTGCCCATCTGATATCCTCCGGCGTTGGCTTGCCATGTTGTTCGATCAGATCGCGAAGAAGCGTCCGGAGAGAGTCACGCTTCTCCTGTTCCGCCAGGACGCCGGCAATATAGCCCGAAACCGAATCTGCTCTTCCGGCGCGCACTTCCCGGTGGACTCTGGCGAGTTGATGCTTCGGCAGGCTAATGGCGATTTTCGCCCTGGTCATACCAATATCATACCGCTGGCCGGCCCGCCAGGCAGGCGATTCCCGCGACCCCACTGCTGTAGAGCTTCGAAGCCCGGTCACATGTGAGCCCGCCACGGCCAGGGGGTTTGGCCGCCCGGATTCGCGGGCTTTGCGAGATCGGAGCGGGGCTACTTTAAAGGAAAGCAATCGAGGTCGTTGGCGAATCGGATTGGGCCCGAAAAGCGGCGCCTGATTTCGGCCTGGGTGTCTTCTTCCTTTCCTAATGTCCGCAGCATTCGGTGAGACAGTACCAATTGCTTCACATGAGCATTCGCCGCGATTGCGCCAATGACCGAAGGCGGCATGTGGAGCCGCCTCTCGACTCCGGTGGCGCCCTCCGGTACGGCATTATGGGCGACGAACAGGTCCGCGCCTGATGCCAGCTGTGTCAGGCCTTGACCTTCTCCATCCGTATCTCCACCGAAGACAATCCGGGTACCGGCGATTTCCACTCGCCATGCCAACGCGGGAAACGGGCCATGAACCACGCTCACCGCATACACAGCCATGTCGGCATTGCGAAACACGAGAGCCGGCATTGAGTTGGGCGCGACATTATGTGGTTGCAACTGGTAGGTTCCTTCGGGATGCGGCTCCAGCATCTCGCTCAGATAGCGCCAGGCGCCGTTCGGATCGCTGAAGAGGCCGCGCACAAACTCGGTAGTGGACGGCATGGTCTCGTTCCCCGAAGGACCGAATACCGGCAGGGGGCGCTTGCGGTCTCCAAACCAGGAAGAAAAGACCAAAGCCGGGAAATCGCCGCTGTGATCGACGTGAAAGTGGCTGAACAGGAACACGTCTACCTGGGACATCCTGGCTCCGCTCTCCCCAAAGCGGAGCGCGCTGCCTCCTCCCGCGTCAATGATCGCGCGGGCGCTACCGTTCTCCCATATCAGATAGCTGGTCGAAGCGCGTTTATCCTCCACCTCCGGGCCCCCGGAGCCGAGCACCTGCATCGCCAAACCCGTAGAGCCGCATGATTGCGCTATGGCAGGTAAAGCCGTGCACACAAATGAGACAAACACTAAAATTCGCAGCCTGTTGGCCGACGGTCTATGTGAGTACATATATCAGGACCTCGGGCTCCGGCGCCTCGGTCGACGAACAACAGAAGAAATGGTTTCCGTGGTGCCGGCTGGCAGCCTGCGCCGGATGGGCAATCCGCCGGCCGCGCTTTGATGACACTCGATCGACACGGGATGCCAACTGGAGCTCATCTTTTGGCGTATGCCGTGAAAATGTAATCCTTCGACGCCGCCAACAGGTGGCATGCGGCGCCGCACCTGGCATCGTGCCCCTGCGGCGGCTTGCTGGCCGAAGTGGCCGGCGCAAACGTGCCGGATGCGGCGTCATAGTCGAACATGGCATATCCCCATCCGTGCGTGTCCGGGAATCTCTTGCTGTCCTTCTCGATGAACTCGACCTCGGTCAGATCGCCGGGCACCGTGTCCGGGGTGCTCGCGGAAAAAGGCGGATCGGTTAACTTCTTCGGCCTCCACTCGATCTTCGCGATCTTCGAGCCCTCGGGGAAGGGCTTGCCGTTGCCGGGAACGCCTTCTTTGTATGCGGCGATCATCACGGGATTCGCAAGGATGAGCCTCATGACGTTTTGGGCGTCGGTCTGGCTCGGGCCGACAGACTCCCAGTCTTCGTATCCCCTGAACTCCGAGAACGCGAGCCCATTGGGCACTTTCACCGTGTATTTGTCCTGCGCGGCAATAACCCAGCCGCCCATTACGGCGATCACTCCCGCAGTCGCCGCGCTCAGCGCCATCCTTTTGTATTTCATTGAGACACTCCCTTATCAGGTTTATAGTCTTTAGCCTTCTGTCGTCCCCTGGCGTCGCAAGCAGCGCGCCAACCTGGCCTTACACCCTGATCTGTTGACGCCAAAGCATTTCCGAAACCCCTGCGCCGGTGGCGTGGTGTCGAAGTGTCGAATGCCGGGGGCGCGGAACGGCAGTTCGCGTCGGCCCGGTGACACCGAGGGTGTGACCGATGCTGTGGGTTTCGTGGCGACGGTTCTCGGGCCCTCGGAGAGCGCACTGATCGAAACGTAATATCCGTCCGGATCCCTATGGTCGTCCGGTGCGCTTCACCAGCTCCCTGCGGCCTGATCCCCGCCTTAGACCGGTTCGGACCCGAATAACACTCCCCGCCCGCCACTAATGGGCGTCGCGTCCCTGCGGTTCCCAGAGCTCGACAGGATTGCCTTCCGGATCGCTCAGGCGCGCGAATCGGCCGTTTGGATAAACTTTCGGATCAATCTCGACTGCGATTCCGGCGGCGCGCAACTGCGCCGCCATTCTATCGATGTTTCGGACACGAAAATTCACCATCCACCGCTTGGTGTTGTCGCCGAAGTAGGTCGTCGTCTCGGAGAACGGCTGAAACGCGCATGGTCCGGCTTCCTGGCGCCAGGGTGACTCGCCGGATTTCGACGGGACAAGATCGATGCCAAGATGATCGGAATACCACTTGGCAAGCGCCTTGGGGTCCTTCGCGCGGAAGAAAAGGCCTCCAATGCCAGTCACCTTTTCCATATCGGCGCCCTCTGCCCGGGCCGCTGCCGCCGCGCCAACTATGCCGAAAAACACCCGTCGGCTGGTTTCGGTCGACAAGTGCCACCTCCTATCCGCACCGAATTGTACCAGAGGCACGAACTCCTCGATCCGGCACCCTGCCTCAGGACCGGTTCAGAAGCCGAAACACCTTGCTCCCGAGCTCAGCCGGCTTCATCGGCTTGAGAATGACATCGGCGACGCCGAACTGTCTGGCGCGTTCCTGGTCCTCGGTCCCAAAATAGCCCGAAGCAATCAAGACCGGCATTCCCGGCCGGATACGGAGCACCTCGCGCGCGAAATCCAATCCGGACATCCCCGGCAACCCCAGATCGGTGACAATCAGGTCGAATGCTTCCGGGCGGGCGCGAAATTCATTCAATGCGTTGGACGGTTCGCTGTAGCTGGACACCCGATAACCCGCTCGCTCCAGCGACCGGGTCATGACGGCGAGAATGGCGCGCTCGTCATCGACGCAGAGAATGTGCTGTCCGCTGCCGCGCGGGGTTGCCGGCTGCGGAGCATCCTCGGAAACGGCGGCCGCGCGGGCGGCGGGCAGATACAAATGAAAAACCGTCCCTTTTCCCAGCTCGCTGTAGACGTTGATCCCGCCGCCGTGAGCCGTTACGATGCCGTGGACTACCGCCAGTCCCAGACCCGTGCCTTTACCCCGCGCCTTGGTCGTAAAGAACGGATCGAAGATGCGTTCCAGTGTGCGGCTGTCCATCCCACTGCCGTTATCGCGGATGGAGAGTCGCACATACTGGCCCTCCTTCAGGCCGCCCGACGCTTGGCCTTGATCGCGATCGAGCGACACGGGGCTTAAAGCAACCTCGATGAGCCCTCCGGAAGAGCCGATTGCCTGTGCGGCATTGCTTCCCAGGTTCATGACGATCTGGTGGATCTGCGTGGCGTCGGCCGAAACGTTGGGCGTCGCCGGATCGAAACTCGAATGGATCCCGATCATCGCGGGTACCGAGGCGCGCAAAAGGACGAGCGCTTCTTCGATCACCGGCTGCAGGCTGATCACCTTGCGTTCCGGCTCCTCCCTGCGGCTGAAGGTGAGAATCTGGCGGACCAGGCGCGCCGCACGATCACTCGCCGCGCGAATGTCGGCCAGGTCCTCGTGAGCGCCATGACCCGCGGGCAAGCCTTCAGCCAGGAGCTCCACGTTGCCGGTAATGGCCGTCAGAATGTTGTTGAAGTCGTGCGCGATTCCGCCCGCCAGAGTTCCCAGGGCCTGCATCTTTTGCGCTTGAGCCAGGGCTGTTTCCGCCTTTTTGAGCGCGGTGACATCCGTGTAGGTCTCGACGATGTTGGCCGGCTTTCCATTCGCGTAGTGAAGAGACCAGTTGCTCGTGACCACGATGCGCCTCCAGCCCTTGGCGTGATGCACCAACTCTCCCTTCCAGGCGCCGGTTTCGAGCAGTTTCTCCTGGATTCGCGAAAGCGGCTCCGGAAACTCGGTTCTCAGAAGCACGTGAGAGACTTGCCCCACCGCCTCTTCTTGAGCGAAACCGTATAACTCTTCCGCGGCGCGATTCCATAAGACGATCCGATGCTCCAGATCGCGGACGATCACCTGCGCGAAATCCAGCATCTTGGCGTGCTCTCGCATCCGCTCTTCGCTGGCATGGAGGGCGGCATATCGCCGTGCCTCCGCCTCCCGCTCCAGCACCTCCATGGCCTCGCGCCGCAAATCGGCAAGATGCAGGTGAGTGCGAACACGAGCAAGCAATTCGCGCGCCGAAAACGGCTTTACCAGGTAATCGTCCGCGCCGGCTTCAATCCCTTCCACGCTGGACTCCTGGCCGGCGCGCGCCGAGAGCAGAATGACCGGCAGGATGCAGGTGCGCTGGTCTTCACGCAGCGCTTTCAGAAGAGCAAAGCCATCGACGCCGGGCATCATGATGTCCGTCAGGACCAGATCCGGCGGATTCGCCCGGGCCGAGGCCAACGCGACAGCGCCATCGGCGCACGCGGTCACGTCGTAGTGCTCGGAAAGGAGCCGCCGCACGTAGTCGCGCATGTCCGCGTTGTCGTCGGCCCACAGTATTCGCGGGCGCGGCTGACGGCCTGCGCGCTCGGCGGTCGATTCGGGAGAGAAATCCTGCGCTGCTTGCATGGCGGATTGCGGGGGATGCGGCTCCGTCACATCCTCTTCCGAGATCCAGCGCACCGCCTCCTCGGAATACGCGCTCGCCCCCGTCGCGGTTGATACACGCGTCCGAACGGCCCCGATCCGCTCGGCCGGAAGATGGGCGGCGCCGGTCCTGACCGTAACCGAAAACGAACTGCCTTCTCCCTCGCGGCTGGCTATCGAAACCGTTCCTCCATGCGCGGCCGCGAATTCATTTACTAGCGCCAGCCCGATGCCGGTTCCCTCGTGGGTTCGCGATCTCGCGTCCTTGACCCGATGAAACCGTTCGGTGATGCGGGGAAGTTCGGTCTCGGGAATCCCGACTCCCGTGTCGGCTACGGTCAACGCGGCAATGCCGTCAGCGTGTCGCAGCGTGACACGGATCGAGCCGTCGAACGTGTGTTTGAACGAATTGGAAAGAAGGTTGAGAACGATCTTCTCCCGCATTTCACGATCGACATAGACCTGTTCGGGCAACCTGGGACAGTCGACGTAAAAGGAAAGGCCGGCCTTCTCGATCGCGGACCGAAATCCACTGGCCACCTCCGCCGTGTAAGCGGCAAGGTCGGTGGGCTCGTACGAAGCCTCCAACCGTCCCGCCTCGATGCGCGAGAAATCCAGGACCGTGTTGACCAGGCGGAGCAGCCTCATCGCGTTCCGGTGCACGCTCTCGAGCGCGTCGCCTTGAAGCGTCTTTGCCGGATCGCGCAACGCGTCCTCGAGGGGGCCGAGAATCAAGGTCAGCGGCGTGCGAAACTCGTGGCTGACGTTGGCGAACATCTGCGACTTGAACCGGTCGGCCTCCTTCAGCCTCTCCACCGCCTCGGCGAGCTGCTCCCGCTGTTCCGCGACCGCCCGCTCCAGGCGGCGCTGCTCGGTTACGTCCCTGCCTTCCACCACCAGGAAGCGCGGCCGCCCGCGAGAGTCGAGCGCCGGCCGGATGCTGAAGTCGATTACGATCGTCTGCGTGCCGCCTTCGCCGCCGTAGATCACCGTATCGTAGCGTACGAACTCGCCCTTCGCCGCCCGCCGGATTCCGGCCTCGAGCTCCTTCTGGGCCTCCTCCGAGCTCTGCCACCAGCGAGCGTGCCAAAACGGCTTCCCGTGGATGTCGGATCGCACCAGGCCGGCGCCCACGAGCGCCGTGTGGTTGGCCTCCCAGATGTTCCCCTGCAGATCGCAGAGGCCTTGAAACTGGAAGCCGTTGTCCAGTGTCACGCGCGACAGAAGGAGCCGCATCCGGTCCGACTCGGAGCCCGGGATGGCGCCCTCCATTTCGGCCAGCAGCGCCTCGACATCGGAGGGAACCTGGCCCACGTCCTCCCGGATCTTCGGGTGCTTATCGGCCATGGCCTTTCGTCTCCCCTCCCAGGTGACATGCATCCGCCGGCCTTCGCGTTGATGTCATCGCTGGACTCGGTCGTCCTCAACAACGCGGCTCGCACGCGGGGGTCGGTGGATTCGATGCCGTTGCGGCGCGGCGGTTCCCAGTCCGGCCTCGCGCGTAGCTTGGCCCCCCCATGCGGCTTTTGTCTTATGGCCCTAGCCTAGCACTTTTGGCTGCTGCCGAGGGATAAGTGGATGCGATTTGCTCCAATGCCTTCCTGAGCCCGCAACCTTCGTCCGCCGCGTGTTTCGCGCACTCGGGTGCGGAGCGCGCCAATTCCATCGTCCGGTTGTCCAGCCGCCCGCCGGCGGCAGCTCCCTTGACTCTCCGCCGGGGCTGGAGCTTCGCACTGCGCTACCCTATCTGTTTCCCGCATGAGAGTGCATCATTGGCCCGCGGCCACGACGAAACTGGCGATCGCGCTGATGCTGTCGGCAGCGTCCGCGATGGCCCAACCCGTACCCGTAATCTTCGACACCGACATGGGTAACGACGTGGATGACGCGCTGGCGCTGGCCATGTTGCACGCTCTCCAGAGCCGGGGCGAATGCCGCCTGATTGCGGTCACCGTCACCAAGGCAAATCCCTGGAGCGCGGTCTACGTGGACCTGGTGAACACGTTCTACGGGCGCGCAGACATTCCGGTTGGAATGGTCAGCGGCGGGGTTACGCCCGACGACAGCGCCATGATCCGGCAACCGGCGCAACGGCGCCGGCCTGACGGATCGCTGGTTTACCCGCGGCGTCTGGGAAGCGGCGGGGAAGCGCCCGAGGCGGTAGCGCTGCTCCGCCGGGTGCTGAGCGCGGAGACAGACGGGAGTGTAGTCATCGTACAGGTTGGGTTCAGCACCAACCTCGCGCGCCTGCTCGACGATCCCGCCGATCTCGGCCTGGTTCGGCGCAAGGTGAGACTGCTGAGCATGATGGCGGGCAATTTTGCGCATTCCATCCCCGAGTTCAACGTGCAGCAGGACCCGGCCAGCGCGCGCAAACTGTTCGATCGCTGGCCCGGCGAGATCGTGGCCAGCGGGTATGAAATCGGAACCCGCCTGATGTTTCCGGCCGCGCGCATCGAGCGCGACTTCGCCTGGACCCGGGACCATCCGGTTGCCGATGCTTACCGCGCTTACAAGCCCATGCCCTACGACCGTCCCACCTGGGACCTGACAGCCGTCCTGTATGCGCTGCGGCCGGGCGGCGGCTACTTCGGCATCTCGCCGCCCGGGCGCATCACTGCCGACGATACCGGGCGGACGGCCTTCGTTCAGGACCCCGCCGGCCGGCATCGTTATCTGATTCTCGACGACGCGCAGTGCGCCCGCACCCTGGAGACCATGATTCTATTGGCCAGCCAGCCTCTCGGAAAATAGGTGGAACGGCGGGCTTGTCGATAGCCGCCCTCGCACTCCGGCAACCCTCCGCGGCCGGCATTCGATGGAGTCGCGGCATCCGCGGTCGGCCAAGCGCGGGAACGCCCTCCCGCGAGTGTTCGCGGAGAGGGCGTTTTATGGAGAGAACCCGATTTACCGGTCGTCGTCGTCGGCGTCGGAGTCGGCGGCTTTAGTGTTGGCGGTTTTCTTGAAGGCGCTCGCAGGGAGAACCTTGCTCTCGCCAGGATACGGCCGCGTGAACCCGGTGGCTTCGTACCAGTCGAGATGGTTGACGGTGTTCGCATCTTCGGAGTCGGGCGTGTGTTGCTTGCCGGCGAAGATCTGCGCCTTCATCCTCATCCAGCCGGCCCTGAGAGCTTTTACCCCATGGCTCTCCTTCGGCGTGGGCTGCGGCCGAACCGCGGGGCTCGCGGCCGGGATGGGCTGAGTCGCGGTCTGGGTCACGCCCATATTCAGGGGTGTCAGGTTCGGCACGTGCGTCCACGGCAGGAAGTTGGCGGCAGGCGGGTTATTGATGAAGAGCGTCGTCATCGGCGAGGCCACCAGGTCGAACTGGTTCATGGGCTGCAGACCGAGAATCTGCTCGATCGTGCGGGTCATATTAACCTGCGTGTAGAAGGTGCTGTCCTCGGTTACGCCGGCTCCGCCGCCATCGGAGTTCACCTTCTGATTGACATATGGGCTGATGACATAACCCGGGCTGCGATGGCCGTCGACGTGGTCGACGCCGTCCTGCGCGTCGTCTTCCTCGACGAAGATCGCCGAAGTGGACCAAACCGGGCTGTGGCTGATGACGTCGATAAAGCGGCCGAGGGCCAGGTCATTATCGGCCTGCATGGCTTGCGCGGCCGGCGGGCCGCCGGTGTGATCGGAGCTGATCCACATGAACTCCAATTGGGGCACCGTGCCGTTGGCCACGTCGTTGGCGAAGTCCTGCGCCCAGATATCGACGCGGAACTGGTCGGGGATGCCGAGATCGAACTGCGGATAGTTCTGGACCGTGTTGTATATCAGGTTGGGGAGCGGGGAGTGCGAGGCGACCGTGTTGTAGTTGTAGAGTTGGCTCTCCTTGCCGGACTCGTAGGACATGGCGTCGTTGTAAAAGTCGATCCACAACGGCTCTTTGGTCGACCCGGTCGGCGTCTGGAACGTGTTGTACTCGATGTACTCGCCGTAGTTCTTGAACGAGACGCCCGCCTTTACGGCCATGTCCCACAGGTGGCCCTTCTTCTGGTAGGCAATCGCATCGCCGCCGTTGGAGGGGTAGTCGCGCAGCCAGTCCGGCGACTGGATGTCGTCGGAGTAGGGAGCCATGGCCTGGACAATCCAGTTGTGACCGTCGGCCGATTGCCGGCTCGGGTCGTAGAAGTTGTCCAAAAGCGGGAAGCGCTCGACCAGCGCGTGCGCGTTGGGCGTGACGCCGCCGAAGGTGGCATTGTTGCCGAAAACTGCCAGGGAGGCTTCGCCGTTGCCCCCGGCCACGTCGCCCAGGATCTGATCGTAGGTGCGATTTTCACGAATGATCACGAAGACGTGCTTGATCTTCGACGGAGCCCCGATCTTTTCGGGGATTACGAGCGGCTCGGTGCCCGGGCTGCCGCCCGAAGCCGAATAGATATTCTCTAACAGGTCCCAGTGGTTGTTCTGGAAGACCTGCTGCGTCATCGCGGGCAAGGCGCTCGAACTCGGTACCGGGACGATGCTCACTGTGCCCAGGTCCTGGTGGGTGTTCAAGGAGGTTACGCCGTGGGCTGTTCCGTACGAGTTTTCGGCCGTATTCTTCGGCGGGGCAGCCACCGCGTAGCCGGTGGTTCCGATACCCTTGTCGTTGGCAACCAGCAGCGCATTGTCGGCGCTATCCAGCACCACCGAGCTCGGCGCATAGCCTACCGGGATCAGGCCCAGCACAGCGGAAGCGTTGAGATCGACCATCGCGATCGCGTTGGCATGGTAAAGCGCGACATACGCGATGTTATTCTTGGCATCGACAGCGATTGAGTTCGGCCCGGCGCCGTAGGCCGGATGGGACTCGCCGGTTAAGCCGAAAGGCAGCCCGACGTCGATCGTGTTCACCACCTGGTTGCTGGCGGTGTTGATGACCGAGATGGTGTCGCTATATGTATTGGCGACCAACAGGTAGCTGCCCCACCACGCCATACCGGTCGGATGCAGACCCGTCGAGATGCTGCCGGTGACCGTGAAGGAAGCCAGGTTCACCACGGAGAGGGTGCCGGTGGCCGTGGAGCCGGTCGGGAACTCGGCGACCACCGGGGTGCCATTGGAGTATCCCTGGAAGTCTTCCACGGTGGCAATCCGGCCGGCCTCGTTGGAAACGTAGGCGGTCGTGCCATCCGGCGAGATCACGACACTGTGCGGGACATTGCCGACGCGGATTTCCGCGCCTTGCTGCGGCGTCGCCGCCGTGAGGTCGATCTTGGTCAGGGTGTTGTTATTGTCCAGCACGGCGTAAGCGGTCTTGCCATCGGACGAAACCGCTATGCCCATGGGATACGAAGTGTGGGCGCCGTTCGAGACAATCGAGACGGTCTGGCCGCATGGAATTTCCGCGCTGCCCGTGGTCCCCGGAGGGCTGTTAAAGAAGCAGGTAACGGTTGTCAGATTGCCGTTGGTGTCGACGTCGATTGGAACGGCAACTTGTGTGGGGTAGGAGCCAGAGCCGCCGGTGGATGTGATCATGCCCGTGTTCGCGTCGACGCCGGCTATGGTAACGTGGCTGCTGTCCTGGCTGAACAACAGGTGCAGGCCATCCGGCGTATAGGCGATGCCGTTGTGGCTGCCGCTGGCATCGCTCTTAGCTGTAGTGCCCGACAAATATGGAGTGCTATAGGTCTGCAGGACCGCGCCGGTCTGCGTGTTAAAGATTGTGACGGCCTGCGGGCCGCCCATTTGAAGGACGGCGGCGGTATGCGTTTGCGTGTTAGGGTTCAGCGCGAGGGCCTTGGCGCGCGTCGTGGTGCCCAGGTAGACCATGGTTCCGGTGGGGGTGATGATCTGGCCGTTACTGACAACCCACGGGTTGGGCAAAGTCGACGAGTAATTCGGGCCCTTCGATAGGTTCTGGTTCGCACCTACCTGGTAGGTTGGGAACTGTACCGACTGGCCCAGGAGCGCCCCGGCGCTCAACCCTGTGGCCAGAAGAGCGGCGATCGGACGCAAAAAGTGAATTCTAGAACATTGGCGAGAAACTCTCTCAGACATACATTCCCCTTCTTTTTTGGTTTCTCCAAGTGTGTGACCCAGAGTTTGTAACTTGGAAATCGGCCCTGCAGATATAGGTAAGGGTTAAGTATGGGCCACGAAAATGACGCCGGCATTACGCGCAAATAACAGTCTGGTTGTTGTGACGTAAACGCGCGAAGTGAACATTGTGCGGTATGAGACGTGGCGCGGGCACTCTTGCCTGCAGCGCCGGCACTCCTGCCGGCGCGCCCATGCTTGCTGGCTTAAATCTCGGCGCGGCAGGCACCGAGTGCCCGCGGCTGCATCTGCACAGCTATTGTTGCGGCCTCCCTTACTCTCATCGCCAGTAGTTCACCCAGCCCTTATCCATTTCGAATGGCATTGCGCCACTTTCGAATCGCAGTACCCGGCCCGTGTGGTCCGCGATAACCCGATAGAGTTTCATCCTTTGCGAAGGCCTCGCCACAAACGTCAATGTTGCAACCAGGCTCCCGTCCGGCAGATCCTCCATCCGAGTTTCTGCGCTCACCCCGGAGGCGTACTTCACCTCGACGCTTCCTCTTGGGTACAGGACGAAGAAGCTGCCGGCCTGGCTTTTCTTGTCCTCTGTCCTGGCCGGGTCGAATGCGAAAAGGTAGCTTGAGTCCCGCGCCAGGTAAAGATCGCCAAGATAGTACTTCATCCCGTAAGACGCTTCCGGTTTCGCCCTCATCTCGTAATGACCGTACAGACAGAGGCCGGCCGGATTGGCGGTGTGCATGAGCCAGACACGCTTCCCGCCCTTTTCGAAGAACGGGCCCGAGACGGGATTGAATGTCAGGACTCCGCCCTCGATGTTCCAGGTCTCGATGCGGAGCCCAGAGCCGAAAGTGCCATCAGGAGGGCCGAGCCGCCGGATAATAACTTCTCGAACATCGTCCGCTTGCTTACCCTGGATCTCAGCCTCAAGTGCGCCAAAACTCTGGCCCCAGGCGAGCCGGCCAGCGACCAGCACGGCTACCAGGAGAAGCGATCGCGCATCTTCGAGCTCACGGAAAATCCAGTGGGCGGGGCGGCATCGGTTCTTTGGTCGGGGATCGGCCACGTTGCACTTCCCAGTGTATCGATATCCGCGACTGCCAGCGCTTTCCCCGCGCGCTCGCAGTCGTCGAACTGGCAGTTCATGGCCAAACGGCTCGCGCGAGCAGCGCAACCACCAGGCGGCCGCCCAAAATGTCGATTTTTGCCCTATTGACCGCGCCTGCGATCCCGGATAGCCTATGCATAGACAGTCTATGATCATGGCCGATCGCAAATCGAAAACGGATATCCCGCCGGGCACCCTCGACATGCTGATCCTGAAAACCCTCCGGCGTTTCGGCCCCATGCACGGCTACGGCGTCGCCAAGACGATCCAGCAGACCTCCGACGACATCCTCAAGGTGGAAGAGGGATCGCTGTATCCGGCGCTGCAACGGATCCTGCTCAAGGGCTGGGCGACCGCGGAATGGGTACAAGCCGGCCCCAAACGGCGTAATCGCATCTACAGCCTGACGCCGGAAGGGCGGAAGCAGCTTTCCGCCGAAATCTCCGATTACCGCCGTGTCTCGGCGGCCATCGAACGGGTGATCGAGCCCGCATAGATCCTAAGGAGTGGCGATGGCGTGGTTCAGCCGGATTCGCCGCAGGCTTGCGGTCCTCTTTCATCGCGACCGGTTCGCTCGCGAGCTCGAAGAGGAGATGCAATCTCACCTGGAGCTCCAGAGCGAGGACAACCAGGAAAACGGAATGGCGGCGCCCGAAGCCGCTCGCGCCGCGCGCCGGCAATTCGGCAACGCCACGCTTCTGAACGAGATCAGCCGCGAAACGTGGGGCTGGAGCTGGCTCGAGCGCCTGACGCAGGACCTCACGTATAGCCTGCGCGTGCTGCGGAAAAACCCGGGATTCACCGCCGTTGCCGTCGTCGTGCTCGCTTTGGGCAGCGGCGCCAATACCGCCATCTTCACCGTGGTGAATGCCGTGCTGCTGCAGCCGCTTCCCTATCCCAATCCCGATCGCCTGGTCTTTATCACGGAAGTGAATCCCAAAAGAGGACTGGAGGCAGGCTGGGTCGCGCCGGGGAATTACCTGGAGTGGCGGGACCGTTCCCGCCTCATCGAGGACATGGGCGCGTTCGTGTCGGATCGCTCGGTCCTCACCGGCGCCGGCGAGCCCGTGCGCCTGGATGGCGTGGGCGCCACCGCCAGCCTGCTGTCCACGCTGCGCGTTCGTACCGTTCTGGGCCGCGGGTTCACCCCCGAAGAAGACCAGCCGGGAAAGAGCTCGGTCGTCCTGCTCAGCGAGCGGCTCTGGCGCGGCCGCTTCGCCGCCCGCCGCGACATCCTCGGCCAGACCGTCCTGCTCGATTCGCAGCCCTTCACGGTCATCGGCGTGGTGGCGCAGGATACTCCCCTGGATGGCGACCCGTGGGACCTTTGGGTGCCGCTGGCCTTGGGTCCGGATGCGCGCGATACCCACACTTCGTTCTACCTGTTCGCGATCGGCCGCATGAAACCCGGGGTGAAGGTGGAGCAGGCCCGCGCCGAATTGCGCGTGATCGGCGAAGGCATCTACTCGCGAGCCTTACGCGGCGGATCCGGATGGGAAGTGGTTACCGAGAAACTCACCGACCACCTGGTTCGCAATGCCCGGCCGCAGCTCCTCCTGCTCGCGATTGCCGTCGGCTTGCTGCTGCTGGTGGCCTGCGGCAACGTCGCCAATCTGTTATTGACTCGGTCTGCCCAGCGCAGCCGGGAGCTCGCCGTGCGCGCCGCACTGGGCGCCGGACGCTGGCGCATCGTTCGCCAATTGCTCACCGAAAGCCTGCTTCTGGCGCTGTTGGCTGGCGCGGCGGGCCTGCTGCTGGCGCTTTGGGCTGTCCGCATCCTCTACCACTGGATGCCGTCCTCGATTCAACCCGGCGTCCAGCCCGGGATCGACCTCACTGTCCTGGGGTTCACCTTGGCCGTCTCGGCCGGCACCGGCGTGTTGTTCGGGCTTCTTCCGGCGTTCAAAGCGGCGCGCCCCGATCTGGTGGACTCGCTGAAGGAAGCCGGCCGCGGCATTGCGTTCGGTCGCGGCCGCCTGTCCGGCGCGTTTGTCGTCGCACAAGCCGCCCTCGCGGTTATGCTGCTCGTCGGCGCCGGTCTGCTGATGCGCAGCTTTGCGCGGCTGCTCTCGGTCGACCTCGGCTTCCGGCCCGACCATCTCCTCACGTTCCAGGTTCCGCTTTCCTCCGACAAGTACAAAGACGCGGAACGCCTGGCGTTTTACGAGGATTTGATCCAACGCCTGGAGAACCTTCCCGGCGCGCGCTCTGTCGCGACCGTCGAATTTCTCCCGATCGAGGGCTCCGGCGTCAATAACGAATTCGCCGTCGAAGGCCGTCCACCCGCGGGATATGGAGCGTTCGTCGGAGTCCGCATCGTCAGCCCGGGCTATTTCCAGGCGATGGGCATCCCGCTGGTGAGCGGCCGGGCGCTCGATCCACACGACAACGCCGCGGCTCCTCCGGTGGCGCTGATCAATCAAACCATGGCATCCGCGTCTTGGCCCGGCGAAAATCCGGTTGGCAAGCGCTTCAAACTGAACCCCAGGGGCGAAAGCCCGTGGATCCGGGTGGTCGGCGTGGTTCACGACGTCAAGCACTTCGGATTGGATGGCAAACGGTGGCCGGAAGCCTACTTCCCGCAACGGCAACGCCCCTATGCCAATATGCGGTTAGTCGTCCGCACCTCAGCCGATCCCATGCGTCTCGCGCCGGCCGTGCGCGGCGTGATCCAAAGGATGGATCCGAATGTCCCGGCGGCCGAGCTTCGCAGCATGGAGAGTATCATCGGCAATTCGGTCGCCCCGCGCGAGCTTTCGATGATCCTGGTGGCGTCTTTCGCCGGCCTGGCGCTGGCGTTGGCATCCATCGGGCTGTATGGCGTGATCTCGTATTCGGTGGTCGAGCGGCGCCATGAATTGGGCATCCGCATGGCGCTCGGCGCCGCGCGGCGCGACGTGCTCGGGCTCCTGCTCGCCCGTGGAATCTGGCTGACGCTCGCCGGCTTGCTCATCGGGGTCGCGGGGTCGCTGGCCATCACAAAGCTACTCTCGGAAATGCTGTTCGGAGTCGCGCGGCTCGATCCGGTAACATACTGCGGCGTTGCCGTAGTGGTGCTGGCGACGGCGTCGGCGGCGATTGCCATCCCGGCCCGCCGCGCCACCCGCATCGATCCCATGGAGGCGCTCCGCTATGAATGAACTCCGCCGCCGGCTGCGCGTCCTCTTCCATCGCGATCGCTTTGAGAGCGATCTGTGGGAAGAGATGCAGAGCCACCTGGATATGCAGGCGGAGGAGAATCAGAACGGCGGCATGAGTTCCGCCGATGCCCGCTCGGCAGCCCGGCGGCGGTTTGGAAACACCGCGCTCGTCCAGGAATCCAGCCGCGATGCCTGGGGCTGGATGGCCATCGAACGAATCCTCCAGGACATACGCTATGCCGCGCGGACTTTGCGCCAGAATCCCGGATTTACGGCGGTGGTCGTCCTCACGCTGGCCTTGGGCATCGGCGTGAATACGGCGATCTTCGGTTTCGTCGATCGTCTGCTGTGGCGAGAATTGCCCTGGCCGCAATCCGACCGGCTGGCGGCGCTGTCGTTTGCCTCCACGCGCAGCAGTTACGTGAACGACGGAATGTCGTATCCCGACTATGCCTATTTCCGGGAACACAACCAGGTGTTTTCGGGTCTGGCGGCACATGATGAGATCGACGCAAAATTCCAGTTCGCCGGCCGGAAAGAGAATATCAACGGCGAAATCGTCAGCGCCAATTATTTCGCCGTGCTCCGCGTGCCGCCGTTCATGGGCCGTGGCTTCACGCCGGAAGAAGACGAAGTCCCCGGACGAAATCCCGTTGTGGTGATCGCCTATGACCTGTGGCAACGCCGATTCGGTGGCGATCCGGGCGTTCTCGGGCGTCCGGTGGCCATCAATGGCGCCAACTTTACGATTATCGGAATCGCTCCGCGTGGATTCGCGGGCCTGCTCTTCGGTTATGAAGATCCGCCGCAATTCTGGGTTCCCGCCATGATGTATCCGGTGATCTGCACATTCGCCGAAGGCAGCGACCTGCAGCACAATTGGGGCAATCACTGGCTCCGGGCAATCGGCAGGCTGAAGGACGGCGTCAGGCTCGCCGCGGCGCGGACCAATTTCGCGGGCCTGGTGGAGCAATTGAAATCGTCGCATTGGCGGGTTTGGTCCGAATTCGCTGATGGTCCGCTGCAATCCGCCGGCCGGTTGACACCGGCCCGCGATGCGCGCCTTTCCGAGAGTTCGCGAAAGACCGCGGTCACGGTCCTGGGGATGTTGTTCGCCGTCGTGGCGGCGGTGCTGCTGATCGCCTGCTCCAATGCCGCCAGCCTGATGTTCGCCCGGGCATTGAAGAGGCAGCGGGAAATCGGCGTGCGCCTGGCGCTGGGAGCCGGCCGGCGAAGGCTCGTGCAGCAATTGATCACCGAAAGCCTGCTGCTGACGTTACTGAGCGGAGCCGCCGGAATCGGGGTGGCGTTGTGCACGTCGCGAGCGCTGGCGGCGTATGCGCGCGCGTTGCGGATCAGCTTGCCGCTGGAAGCCGGCCTCGACGGCCGGATTCTGGCGTTCGCGCTCGGGCTGTCGGTTCTGACCGGCCTCGTATTCGGCATCATCCCGCTGCGGCAGACGTTCCAAATGGCAATCGTGCCCACGCTGAAGCTGAATTCGACTGGTTCCGGATCGCGCGGATTCGGTCTGCGCAATGCTCTCGTCATCGTGCAGGTGGCGCTTTCGGTAGTTCTTGTGGTGGGCGCCAGCTTGTTCGTGCAGACGCTCGCCAACGCGCGCGCCACCGATGTCACGCGCGATCCGGCGCGGGTCCTGCTGCTGAATCTCGACCTGGCGGAACGGAAGTACAGTGACGCGCGTGCGAACCTCTTCTTTCGAAATCTCGAAAGCGCCGTGCGCTCCTTGCCCGGCGTCCGTCAGGCGGCTTTTGTGTCCAGAGCTCCGCTGGGGGGCGGCGGGAACTCGCTGGATCTGACCGATCCGGCCGGCGGCTGGAAGCGCAATGCCAATTTCAATATCGTCTCGTCCGAATACTTCCAGACAATCGGACTGCCCCTGTTGCGCGGGCGGCTCTTCGATGGATCCGAAGCGGCTGGGAAGCAGCCGGTAGCCGTCATCAACGAAGTCATGGCGCAGCGATACTGGCCGCGCGAAGAGGCCTTGGGCAAGCGGCTCCGGTTCCTGAATCCGCCGGTGGAAGTC
>Ga0335078_10005903_pt1 | contig 18123 bp, 10 predicted proteins | sample Lox_Sample_32_FD_206711 | JGI IMG/M metagenome (GOLD analysis project Ga0335078, IMG submission 206711) | Soil microbial communities from Loxahatchee National Wildlife Refuge, Florida, United States - Lox_Sample_3.2 | ecosystem: Environmental > Terrestrial > Soil > Wetlands | place: USA... | reverse complement strand
ACTCCGGCCAACCCAATTGCGGAGTCGCCGGGGAGACGCCAGTATCCTTCACCGTCTCGGCCAGCGCCGGCTGCGGAGCATGGGCCGCCACTTCGTCCAATCCGGCACTGCTCGAGATCGTATCCGGTGGTGGTACCGGCAGCGGGACCGTCTCCTTCGCGCTACTGAACAACGCCCACACCAGCCAGCAGACGTATTCCATAACCGTCGCGGGCGGCGGCATCAGCACCCCTTTTGAGATCATCGAAGCGGGTTCGGGAGACAGCCAGGTGTACCGCGAGGTGTACGCGCTCTATGAACAGCTTCTGGGGCGCGACCCGGACGCGGGTGGTTTCGCCTTCTGGACCGGAGCGGGCGGCGCCGCCCTCGGGCAAATGGCGGATGCTTTTCTGACCAGCCCCGAAGCCTATAACAGCGACTTTGCGGTGATCGCTGCATACCAGGCGGCTACAGGCGCTCCGCCGACCTACGCGCAGTTCACCACGGCCATAAGCGCGGTGCGTACCGGAACGCAGTCGGTGGGCGGCCTGTTTACATCTCTGGTGGGCGCGGGATATTCAGCCACCAAGCTGTACCAGAACCTCCTAAACCGCGTGCCAACGGCCGCGGAAGTCAGCGCCTACAATGCGAACGGAGCAGCGGCTACATTCGAGAGCGTGACTGGATACCCCGCCAGTAACACGCCGGTAGGGAATCCGAACAACGAGTTCCAGAGCACCGGAACGTTTCACGCCGACCACAGCAACGCCCTGTATCTGGTGCTGCTGTATTACACGATTCTGTCGCGCGATCCGGACGCCGGCGGCTTGAGTTTCTGGCTGGGAGCAGCCAACAGCGGTGGACCAGGAATTCTCTTCCAGGGATCGGCGGGCTATCCCACGCGCATCCAGATTCTGGGGCCGGGGACGCCCAACCAGGGCTTCATCGGCAGTCCGGAGTTTCAGGGGCTGTTCGCGAACTAAGAGGACGAGCGCTGCGGCGCCACGCGGGAGACGGCTTCGCGAGCGGCGGCGAGGGTGTGGGCGGCGCCGATCTTCATGGCCGCGAGATCGTTGATGCAGAAGAGCAAATCGATCCCCTGCTGCACCCAGAAGGGAATGTCCTGCGGAGCCACGCCCGCGGCGGTTAGCTTGCCGTGCGCGCGAGCGGCAGCGATGGTATGGGCGGCGGCTTCGAAGACGCGGTCGTGACCCGTCTGGCCGGGAACGCCGAGATCGGCCGAGAGATCCGAGGGTCCGAGAAAGATGGCATCGATACCAGGCACGCGGCAGAGATCGTCCACGCGCTCCACCGCCTCGCGCGTTTCCACCTGCACCATCAGACATAACTCGCGGTTCAGCTTCTGCTGCTCGCCGGCCACCGGGCCGGGAACGCCGAACTTCACGGCGCGCGAAACGCCGAAGAAACCGCGAGCGCCATCGGGCGGGAAACGCGCGTTGCGCACGAATTCCGCGCACAGTTCGGGCGAATTGGCCATGGGGAGGTCGAGGATGTCCGGTCCGCACTCAGCAGCCTTCAGGACGGTAGCGCGCTGCGCGTCGGGAACGCGGAGCATGGTCAACATACCGAAGCCGGAGGCGATGCGGCAGAGGTCCGCGGCCTGGGCGTAAGTGAGGAAGGTGTGCTCCATTTCGATCCAGGCGGCTTTGTAACCCATCAGCGCGGCGATTTCCAGAAACTCCGGGCTGTACATATAGGAGGCAGCACCGAGGATGGGAGCGCCGTGCGTGGCGATAGCTTGTTCGAGCCGGTTCATGGTTTGGATGGGGGCGCGGGATTCATGGGGCGGCACGCCGCAGCGCCTCGCGGCCCACGTGGTGGGCCAGGTTGCGGTCCGGAAGAAGCAGCGCCGATTCGAGCAGCGCGCGGCCTTCGCTGATGCGGCCGAGATCGATGGCGAGGATCCCCGAGACGACCTGCATCCAGCTCGATTCGCCGCCCGGGGCGGACGCCGATTGGAGACGGGCGGACCACTGGGAGGTATCGAATCCGGCCGATCGACGGGCGAGTTCGTAGGCGAAGACCAGGGACGCCGCATCGGTCGATTGCGATAGCGTGCCCAGGCGGCGCGCGGCGGCATCGGCGCGCCCGCAAAGGGCTTCGGCGCGGCCGAGGGCCGACTGATTGCGCGGCTCGGCCAGGAAGCGGTCGAGGCCATCGCTCGTGAAAGCAAGCTCGCCCACGGGCTTGGCGATGCCATCCACAATGGCGAGAGCATCCGGGCAGCGGGCGTGCTCGGCATCGAAGGCCGCTTCGAGCGCGCGCACGCGAATCCAGATCTGCCGCACGTTGATGCCATTTTCCTCGCGCGGGAAGAAGCGGCCGCGGAACAGCGCTTCGGCTTTCTCGAACTCGCCGGCCTCGGCGTAGCTGAGCGCCAAATCGTAGACTTGCGCCGGGAGCATGTGCGATGGGTCGGGATAGCGCTCGTAAGCGGCGATGATCTCGGAAGCCGGCCTTCCCAGAATGCCCAGCGCGGTGGAGATGCCCGCGTACAGTTCGTTGTTGGAGGGGTCGTTCGCGAGGCCGGCCTGGAAGGCCTCGGCGGCGCCGGGGATATCGTGCCGGATGTGCAGGAGCACGCGTCCGAGATCGGCGGCGAGCACTGGTATGGCGGGGTTGAGCTTGCGCGCGGTGCGCCATTCTTCGACGGCGTCGCCGCTGAGGCCGGAAGCCATGCGCAGAGTACCCAGCAGAAAGTGGGCCGTGGCGTCGCCGGGGCGCTCATGCACGGCGGCTTCCAGCACGGCAAGGGTCTGCGCACCGTTGGGGAAGACGTATGCCGTGGGAAGCTTGGCGGCCAGATCGTAGTCGGGCGCGATGGGTTCGCCCAGTTTCTGCGCGCAGAAGGCGCGGTAATAGGCGACCAGGGGATCGTTCTGCGGCAAAGGCACGCCCGGTTCGGTCTGTTCCGGCGGCTTGGCCGGATACTCGCGCGAGAGCACGGTGCGCGCCTCGCGCCACAATCCGAGCCGCATGTATTCGGCGGCGATGGTGAGCACGCGCTCGGCATCCGACCCGGTGGCCTGGGAAAGAAACAGGCTGAGCGGCAGGCGCGGCGGCTCGGGAGTGGGGCCGTGGGCGCTCTCGAGGGCGAAGAGTTCTTCCGCGGCGCGCTCGTCGCCGGGTTCTGCGCGGAGGGCGTCCTGGAGGTTGGAGGCGGCGAGCGGGAAATCGCCCTCGCGCGCCATTAATTCGCCTAATAAAAGACTGCCGGCGGCGCGGAAGCGGGGCGAGCGGCGGGCGGCCTCGAATGCCAGACGCGCGTCACTCGGCCGTCCTAGCCCCTGGTAGGCCAGGCCGAGATAGTAGGCGATTTCGCCGTCATAGGTCGCGTGCGCCTGGGCGGGCGCGAGCCAGCGCACGGCATCGTTGTAACGAAGGAGTGTCGCGGCCAGACGTCCCGCGGCCACGCGCAGATTCCAGTCCGTGGTCGAATCGGCGAGCGCCCGCTGGTAGAGGTCATAAGCGCCCGGCAGATTGCCGTTCAGTTCGAGATCGGTGCCGATGGCGAGCGGGCCGCCGGATGGGGGCCGCGGCTGCGGGCCGGTGTGGATGTCCGTTCCGGGCGTCCAATCGTATACGCCTTCGGTCTGGCGGATCAGCGCCTGGCCCGCCGCGCCCAGTAATTCGAAAGTCAGGTGAGAAGAAGGTGCGGCGGGCAGTTCCCACCTGGCGGTGCGGTCGGGCGCGAGATCCGCGGTCTCTTCCCGCAGAACGCGAGCGCCATCCAGGATGCGCATTTTGGCGCCGGCTTCCGCGCGGCTGGCATTGAACGCCGCCGTGAACTTGCCGTCGTGGCGATCGAGATAGAGCACGCCCGCGAGCGTGGCGCGGGTGATTCCGCCCAAGTTGCGCACGGGCATCCAGTACTCGGTGAAATGGATGCTCTGGCGCGGCTCGAGAAAGGCGTAGGTTTCCTGGTTGCGCATCAGGCCGGCCTGCACCTCGACGTAGGCGCTGTTGTCGTCGGAAAGCGCGCGCCGCCAGTCGAGGCCATCGGCATCCACGCCCCACGACCAGATCTTTTTGGCCGGCAGGTCGGCGTAGTCCGCGTAATGCACCACGCCGGTATCGGTGTGGGGATGGTAGACGCCCATGAACGGCTCGCGGCTGCCGTGCACGAAACGCGAGACGTTGCCGCGCGTCTGGTTGCGGATGACGCTGAGGTCGATGCCCTCGGAATTGACCGGCCAGGTATCCACGTTGGTGAAGCCGTGACTGGCGGACCAGCGCATGGGATAGAAAATGCGCGAATCGTCCCATACACGAACGGCGGCATTGTTCCACCAGTAGTAGCGATGGCGCACGTCGCTGCGGTTGTAGAGCGTGACGTGCTCTTCGAGGACCGTGGAGCCGGGGGCGAGACGCAGTTCGACGGTCCACTGCATGCCGTACGGGCGGTCGATGTTGCCCACGAACACGGAGGCGCTGCCGTCGCGGTTCGTGCCGAACGAGAAATCCACCGGCGACATCGAGACCCAGTTGTGCGACACCGGGAAATTGAACTCGATGCCGAACGAAGCCCACGCACCGCGATACCCGATCTCCGCTTTCTTGATCGACGGGTTGGCGTAGAACATCGGCTGGCCGCTGAGCTTGTCGATGCAGGTGTAGAGATGGCCGCCGATATCCGGCAGCACCGAGCATTTCAGGTACTCGTTTTCGAGGTAAAGAGCGCGCCAGGCGACATCCACACGGCGGTCGCCGAGATTATCGCGCAGGGTGTAGGGGTAATTGAAGCGCGTGGAGGCGAACTGATCGAACGGGGGATTGGGGTTGGGCGGACCTTCCTGATAGGTGGGGAGCGTGAGAACATCCTGCCACACACGAACGGCGCCCGCCGCCGCGACGGGGCGGGCACACAGGGCTGCCGCGAGGAATAAGAGTGCAATGCGCATAGGGCCGGGGCGATGAAGCCGCCCTTCATCGTACACCCGCGGCGCCCGCCGGTTCGGCCTCCGGGTTCCGATGCAGACGCCCTACTGCTGCACGGTGACCATCACGCCGGTCTGGGTGCTGGCGCCTCCGATGGTGGCTAGAACGGCAGCATCACCGTTCGGCAGATTGGGGACGGTGACGTTGAACTGATAAAGTCCGGGCGCGACGAGGCCGGCGAAGCCGACGCTGGCCGGCATGCCGCCGATGGTCATTTGCACGGCGTTCGCCAGCACGGAGGGCGTGGAGATGAGCTGGCCCGTGGGCACCGGAGGGTTGGCGGGGCCGAAGCCGGTAGCGTAGAGCACGATGGTTTCACCCGGCTCGGCAGGCGTGCTGGTCACCCCGGCGAGCAGGCCCGGATTGCCGACCGGCGTGTAGTTCAGGTGCAGCGCGGCCACGTAGGTGCCATTGAAGGTGAAGAACGCCGGGGCGAATTGGGATTTTTGGAACGTCAGTGCGTTGCTCGTCTGCTGTGCGACGGTGACCTGCACGGCGACCGTGCCGGTGGTGGAATCGTCCGGCAGGAGCACGTTGATCTGCGTGGGGCTGAGGTAGGAAATGTAGCCGGGCATGCCATCGACGTTGACCGTTACCCCCTGAAGCGAAGTGGGCAATTGGCCGTTGACGAAATCGGAATTCTGCCAGGAGTAAGTGGTTGTCGAGAGATTGGTGCCGAAGATGGCCATCCAGGTGGCCGAGGCCCCCGTGGGCTGATAACTGCCGGCGTTGCCGACGGCTGTGATGGCGGGCGTGGGAAGGCCGCCCGTTACGGTTAGAGTAACTGCGACGGAAGCCGGGCTGCCCGCCGCCCCCGCTGCCGTGATCTGAATGGCGCTGTTGTAGGTTCCGGGCGCGAGGTTAGCCGGGTTCGGAGAGACCGAAAGCGTGCCGGGAGCGCCGCCGGAGGCGGGAGAGATCTGCAGCCAGTAGACGCTTGCGGAGGCTGTCCAGGAGAGCGTGCCTCCGCCTGAGTTGGTGATCGAAACGCTTTGCGGGGCCGGAACGGAGCCGCCGTTGGTGTAACTGAAGCTGATGGCCGTGGGTGAGACCGCAAGCGAAGGCGCAGGCACGGTGACGGTGAGGGTCACAGCGATCGATTGAGGCGTGTTCGAAGCGCCGGATGCCGCGATCTGCACGGCGCCGTTGTAAGTCCCGGCTCCGAGACCGCCGGGCGAGATGGAGATCGAAAGCGTGGAAGGCGCGGTGCCGGACGAAGCGGAAAGAGTCAGCCAGGAAGCATTGGCGGTAGCCGTCCAGGAGAGCGTTCCGCTGCCGCTGTTGGTGATCTGGACGGATTGCTTGGCGGGAGCGGTTCCGCCCACGGTGTAGGCGAACGTCAGAGCCGTGGGCGATAGGGCGATGGTGGAAGGATTGGGCGATGCGGCGATGATGGCGATGGAATCGTTGCCGGTCGAGGCGTTTACGGTGATGGTGAGGAAGCCGGTGAGGCCGGAGGGAAGCGTGGCGGTGATAGCGGTGTTGGTCCAGGACGAGACTTTGAGAATGTATCCGGTGGTCGATTCGGCCGGGGTCGCCACTACCTGGCAGCCGCTGCACGACGAGCCGAGCGTGGAGCCACTGATGGTGATGGCGGAGCCGGCATTCACCACGCGGCCCGCGGCGGAACTCAACAGCGGGCCGACCGAAGAAACGTTGGCGCCGAACTTACAGCGAACCGCCGAGAAATAACCCAGGGACAAAGCGTAGGAGCCGCAATTGACATTGCCCAGCGATGCACTGCTCGCGACCAGCGTGCCGGTCCCCGCGAGGAAATCGTAGTAGAAGATGGTGCCGGTGTCGCCGCCATCCTGGAGGGCGATGGTTCCCCAGGAGACCGCGCTGAGATCGGCCGCATAACTGCCAGAGGAGGCTAGCAGGCCGAAGAACATGCCCCCGTTCGAGGGCAAATACCGGTCATTTGCGATCGACCCTCCGATGGATTGCCAACTGGTATTGCCGGCCAGAAACGAGCGCACGATCTCGCCGGTCAGCTGAGAAGTGCTGGTGACATTCGCAATGCCGGCGGCGTTGCACAGGTACTGGCCAAACGTGGTATTGAGAAACGCGCTCGGGTCCACGTGGCAGTAGGGCACGATGCGGGTGGTGGTAGTGGATTGCGGGTAGGCGAACCCGAGCGAGGCGCTGGTCTCGGAAACGATTCCATCGCTGGCGTTGCCCAATACCTCGCCCGAGCTGAGATTGGGCATGTACTCGCCGGCGTTGCCGATGACCGCGATGGTGTTCACGCCGCGCAAATCTTCCGAGTGATTATTCCAGCCCGCCAGGTTCCAGAGCAGCGCGCTGCCGGGAATCAGCTCGGCATCCTGGGTGCCGATGGGGATGGCCGTAGTATAGTTCCCCGCGAGGAAGGATCCGAAGTTGGGAACGGCAATCAGGACCATATCCCGCACCAGCGTGGGGAAAGGCGGATTCAGCGATTCGTCCGGCTGAAGACCGGCCAGGTAGGCGCGCGCGATCAGGCCCCCCATGCTGAAGGCCACCAAGTCGATTTGCGGCACCTGCTGTCCGTTGGTGTATTGAATGGAGTTGAGGAAAGCGCCCAGATCGTTGCCCAGGGCCTCGATGGAGTTGTTCGGATCTTCCAGGCAGTTATCGAACAGGTACACGACGGGGACGCCGTCGGAGACCAGGTACGAGGCTAGATTGCCGAACGTCTCGGAGGAGCTGGCCGCTACCGGGCACTCGCCGGTGATTCCGGTCTCCCATCCGTTCAGGAGCACCACGGGAGGCCGCGAGGCGCCCAGAGGCACGGGCGTCAGGGCATCGACGACTACGTCCAGGGCGGCTTCGCGCACTTCGCCGGACGCGCTGGTGGCCGAGACCGTCACGTGGTACGCGCCGGGCTTGGCGCGGAGAGAAGCCGCGAGCACCATGTCGCCGCGATTGGTACCGATCACGAGGCCCTTGGCCGGCGCGCCGTTCAGGGTGATGCTGCGGCTCGCGGCGGTGCAGAGGAAATCGAGCGTGTCGGACGGACCCGAGAGCAGCACCGGCTCGCCCTTGTGAAGCTCGTAGCTGGTTTGCGAAAGATCCATGGGCTTCGCGGGAAGCGCAGCGGGAGATGCCGCGGTCTGCGCCGGCGCGCAGACGGGTCCGCACAACAGCAAGGCCAAGCCGAGGCAACGCACACGAGTAGTCAGATGGCGATGGGCCATTTGTCAGGATAGACGATGCGGGCCGCGGAGCTGCGGTAGTCCTTCCGGGCTATGAGCTGCGGGGAGGGGGAAGACGGCGGAGCGGTTGGGTGCGAGGGCGATTAGGACGCGCCAGATGCCGATGTGGCTGTACCACTTACCGCGCGAAGCGCTTGAAAAAGCTGCCGGGGTTCCACTCGGGACGGGCCGGGTCGTCGGCGACGCGTTCCAGGAGGCCCATGATGATGCGGTCGAAGCGCGCGGCGGATTCCTTGTCCACCGGCTGGTCCAGGTTGTCGCCCGCGCGGTGGTAACGCTCGCGCACCCAGGCCTGGCGGATCTTTTCTTCGGGCGAGCCGAACTCGTAGCCGAACTTGAAGGCCAGGGCGGGTACGCCGCGGCGGATGAAGCTGTACTGGTCGCTGCGGATGAAGCGGTTCTGCTCGGGTTCGCGGTCGGTCTGCACGGCCACGCCCAAATCCGAGGCGGCGGCTTTGATCTGCGCTCCGAGGCTGGATTCGGCAAGCCCCTGCACCTCCAGCACCTTCAGCGGATAGAGCGGCAGGAACATGTCCAGGTTGATATCGGCTACGATCTGCCGGAAGGGCACCGTGGGATATGCCGCGAAATAGCGCGAACCCAGCTCGCCTTTCTCTTCGCCGGTGACGGCGAGGAACAGAATCGAGCGTTTCGGTCTGGCGCCGGTTTCTTTCATGAGGCGCGACACTTCGAGCACTGAAGCGACGCCCGAGGCGTTGTCCATGGCGCCGGGGCGGCCAGGGCCGAGGTGATCGAGGTGCGCGGAGAAGATCACGTACTCGTCCTTGAGCTTGGGGTCGGAGCCAGGCAGCACGCCGGCGACGTTGGCGGCTTCCATCGAATCGCGTTTGACCATGGCCTGCATTCGCAGCGAGACGTTCATGTCGAACTTCGGCAGGGGCTGATTCTGGCGGGCCAGCTCCAGAATCTCGTCGTAGGTGTGGCCGGAGTGGGCGAAGAATTTCACCGCGCCGCGGCGGGTCATGGTGAGCGAGACGGATTGGCCTTCGGTCTCCTGAAGCGATGGATCGGCCAGGAGGACCGCGGGTTGCGCCGGTCCGCGGCCGCCAACGCCTTGGCCGCCTGCGCCCTGCCCTCGGCCGCCCGCTCCGCGGCCACCATCGGCAGCGGCAGACGGCGCAGCGTTGGGTTCCGCGCCGGGTGTGCCGGGCACAGGAGCCACGCGCGGATTCTGAATGCTGACGATGCCCACCGCGCCGGCGTGACGTAGAGCGGCCCAACGCTCGACCGCCGAGGAGTAGTGCGAAGTGAGATTCGGGTCGGCTTTGACGGGACCGGCGGCGTTGACGTAAACCGCGATCTTGCCGCTCAGGTTCAGGTCTTCCAGCTCGTCGTAATGGGCCTCGGGGATGCGGATGCCGTAACCCACGAAAACCAGGGGCGCCTCGAGCGCGGGGGCGAGCCGGGCACGGGCATTCAACGCCGCATCCGCGCCGAGCGCCAGCGGTTCGAGATCGTCGCCGTGAACCAGCGCCAGGTGAGTGGATTCCGTCACCACCTGGCGGGTCTCGAACTTCACCGGCTGCAGGTAGCCGGACGTGCCGGCGGGCTTGAGGCCGGACTGTTCGAATTGCGCGGCCACGTATTCCACCGCCTTCCGGTAGCCATCGCTGCCGGTGTTGCGGCCCTGGAGCTGATCGCCGGCCAGAAACTGGATGTGCGCCCACCAGAGGTTGCCCTCGGCGGCAAAATCAGCGGCCGCCAGCACCCCGAGGGCGCTCGCGGCTGCCAGCAATGATGCACCGAACAGCAGGACTCGTCGCTTCATAAAGGCCTCACTCGTGGGCCGCGGGCTGGAAGAGGGCGAAGACCGCGCCTTGCGGGTCGGCCACCACCGCCATGCGGCCGACGCCTTCCATGCTCATCGGTTCCAGGTACAGGCGCGCGCCCAACTCTTTGGCGCGCGCGGCGGATAGATCGCAGTCTGCCGCCAGGATATAAATCATCCAGTGCGGCGGCGCGCCTGCGCTGCGCGTGGCCGCCGGCGGAACGCCGCCGATGTAGGTATTGCCGTTCTTGATGTGCAGGTAGCCGCTGTCGTCTTTGCCCCGCTCGAAACTCCAACCGAAGGCGGCGTTGTAGAAGGCGGAAGCGGCCTCCGCATCGGGCGTGCTGAGATCGGCCCAGCACAAGGTGCCCGGCTCGTCGGTGATGCCGAAACCCTGGTGGCTGCGCGGCTCCCACACGTTCACCATGGCGCCGGTGGCGTCCTGGAGCACTGCCATGCGGCCGTTATCGCCCACATCGAACGGGCCGGCGATGGCTCGGCCGCCGGCATCGAGGGCGGCTTCGACGGCGCCATCGGCGCTCTCCGTGGATACATAAAGGCCCCAGTTCGGCGGGACGCCCTGCTCGCGCATCCCCTGGTCCAGAGTGTACGCGGCGCCCACGTCGCGGCCCTTCAATTTGAACATGGTGTAGACCTGACCTTCGCCCATGGGGCTATCGATGAAGGTCCAGCCGAACAGCGACGTGTAGAACTGCTTGGCCGCGTCCTGGTCGATGGTGGCGAGTTCAATCCAGCAGAAGGTGCCGTGAGGAATTCCGTCGAGTTGCGGCATGAGCGGAGTATAGCATTGGGTCCGGGAACGCCCGGGAGCGGGCAGCCCGAATCTTGAACGCCTTCACGAGGTCGGGCCGCATTTCGAATTGCACCGGCACGGAGGGAGCGGTTCCCGGGATACAGAGCGGCGGTCTCACCTGGTGGAACGGGCCGCCACGGAGAACGCCACCGAGCACGAGCAGGAGCGCACCTTGCATCTGGCGTATCCGCGGCCCGGCGGCCGAACTCACCAACAAGTCCGGTCCTGATCATCGACGGTTCCTGGTGCGCCGCTGCTCGATCTGCGGCAAACGGACCGGGACCCGGAAAGAACCGCGATATCGCGACCCCGGTTTACATAAACTTTCATTTATGGGTGGCCGCGGCAACCCGCCTGTCACACGCGAGGCCAGCCGGTATCAGCGGGGCCGGTCAGTTGCCGAGGTGCACCGCGGCCAGGCGCCGCCGCGCCGCCAGCACGCTGCCGCGGGCGCCGGGTTGCCGGTCGAGAAAGGCGATCGCCCGGCCGAGTTGCTGGCGCGCTTCTTCGTTTTTTCCTTGGGCCAGCGCAACGGCTGCGAGTGCCGCGGCATCCCAATCCTTCAGCGCGACGCCTCCCTTGATCTTGCGGGCATCCTCGAGCCATTGGGCGGCGAGGGCCGCGTTGCGGCGATATACGCCCTGGAAAAAGGCGGCCTCGGCAAAGAACGGGCGGCGCAGATCGGGGCGGAGGCGGGTGTAGTTGGCGAGCACATTCTCCAGGGCGCAAGCCGTCGCCGCGGGGTCGCCGCTATCGAGCGCGTGAATCGCCAGCAGCACCGCCGCCTCGCCGCGGAACTCGGACTCAGGCCTGTGTTCGGCCAGGCGGGCCAGGACCTCCCTGGGCCACTCGGCCGGTGCGGCGCCGCGTGTGTCAATGGCCATCACGTACAGGATGGCGGCGAAACGCTCGGAAGATGCGTTCTTGCCGGCCAGCGTCAGAAGGACCTTGCCATCGGTGTGGGAGCCCCCGATGCTCATCGGAATCCAACTGAAAGCCGCCAGCACCGCGTTGGCGGCTAGCAGGCAGCCTGCCGCCGGTCCCCAGGGAATCACCAGCAACGGCACAAACAGCAGCGCCGTGACCACCGGTCCTCCGGCGGCGAAAATCGCAAAATCGCGGCGCAGGTTTTTGGTGGTTCGGGGAATCATGAGTGTGTGGCCCGCGCTCAGCAGAATACGCCGCGGCAGGAATCGCAGCTTGTAGCCGGCGGACTCCCTGGTCATCATGAACGGGCCGGCGACGATCTGGTAGAAATCGAATCCGGCCAGTTTTCCAGCTGCCAGGTGCCCGAGTTCGTGCAGCATTACTCCCAGCACCTCCACCGCCAGGAAACCGATCAGCCACAGCGGCAGCAGATCGGACGGGGCGAGGCGTATGGCGGCGATACCGATGACTGCGCCGATCGCGCCGCCAATGACGCGCAGCAGCATCAGGCTGCCTTTGCGCGGCTGCGGAACCGGTTGCTGGCGGTCCAGAAGCGGAGTGGGAGCGCCGGCCGGAGCCATCGCTTCATTATATGGTTCGGTTCTGATTTTGGCCGTTACAATGAGTCTTGGCCCGGCGGCGCTTCTTCGTAGACGCAATTCACGGCGGGATGGCCGAACTCCGCGGCGACGATGCCCGGCACCTGGCCCGCGTGCTGCGCGCGGCTCCGGGGCAGCAATACGAGATTTCGGACAACCATTCCGCGTGGCTGGCCGAGATCGCCGAAGCGCGCCCCGGCCGCGTGGTTTTCCGCGTTCTGGAGCCGCTGGCCGCACCGGCGATTCCGCTCGAGATCACCGTGTGCGCCTCGCTGATTCAGTTCGTGCATTTCGAGTGGATGATCGGGAAGGCCACTGAACTGGGCGCGGCGCGAATCGTGCCGGTGGAAGCCGCGCGGTCGGAAAAAGGCCTGTTCGAAGCCTCGCGCAAGCGGACCGGGCGGTGGGAGCGCATCGCGCGCGAAGCCAGCCAGCAATGCCGCCGCGTTCACGCGCCCGAAATCCTGCCGGCTGTGCGCTTCGTTGGCGTGCTGGGGACCGCGGCCGAGCATCGTTATTTTCTCGAGGAGGGAGACGCGCCGCCGCTCTTTCGCGCATTACCGGCGGAACGGCCTATGGGCGCCAGCGCCGGCATTTTAGTGGGTCCGGAGGGCGGTTGGACCAGCGCCGAGCGAGAACTGGCCGCTTCCGCCGGATGGCAGCCGGTCTCCCTCTCTCCGCTGATTCTGCGCGCGGAGACCGCCGCCGCAGCCGCTCTGGCGCTGCTCATTGGCGCGTGGATGGGCTGACGCGGGCGGCGCCTCCGTACCGCCAGTACCTTTCCGCTGCGGGAGCACGCGAGGCCGGCATTACAATGAAAAAGAAACAGAGGCTGGGTAATTGCATCCATCATTCGATACCATTCTGATCGCCGTTCTCGCTCTGGCGGAGTGGCGAATCACGGTGAGGCTGCTGCGTTTGGCGCGGCGGCGCTGGGAAGGGCGCCGGTGGGCTGCCGCCTGCGCGGCGATCGTTCTATTCAATCTTCTGGTGATATTCGGGTATTTCTGCACATCCGTGGAGGTGTTTCCGCACTTGCCGTTCAGTCCCCACGCCGCCATATTTATCGGCGCGGTGACGATGGCTTACCTGGGGGGCGCGGCCGCGATTCTGACGGTGCTCCAGGTGTTCCGGTGGATTCGCAATTATCTGGATGCGCCGGTAGATTCCGGCCGCCGCCGCGTCTTGAACACCGCCGGCAATCTCATGATTGCCGCCCCGTTCGCCGCCATGGGATACGGCACATTCATCGAGCGCACAGACTTCCGGGTTCGCGAAACCGACGTTCCCCTGGCAGGGCTTCCGGCCGATCTCGACGGCCTCCAGATTCTTCACCTGAGCGATATCCATTTGAGCGCCTTCCTCAGCGAGCGCGAGTTGGCACGCGCGATCGATGCCTGCCGCCAGTTGCGCCCGCAGGTGGCGTTGATCACCGGAGACCTGATTTCGGCGGCCGGCGACCCCCTGGACGCCTGCATCCGTCAACTGGCGCGGCTACGTTCCGATGCCGGTATCTTCGGCTGCCTGGGCAACCACGAGCGTGTGGCGAAGGCGGAAAACTACACGGCTGCGGCAGGGGCGCGCGCTGGCGTCCCGTTCCTTCGCGGCCAGCGCCAGGCGCTGCGCTTCGGACAAAGTACTCTGAACCTGGCGGGAGTGGATTACCAGCCATCCTCGAGCCGCCAGCATTACCTGCGAGGCGCCGGGCGCCTGGTGGACCCCGCCGCCTGCAACGTGCTGCTCTCGCACAATCCCGACGTTTTTCCGGTTGCAGCCCAGCAGGGCTATAATCTCATGCTTGCGGGCCACACGCACGGCGGACAAGTCACGGTCGAGATTCTGGACCAGTCTCTCAATCCCGCCCGCTTCCTCACCCGCTATGTTTATGGACTGTACCGCTCAGGCGCTGCTGCCACCTACGTCACCCGCGGCATCGGAACGATCGGGGTTCCCACGCGCTTTGGCGCCCCTCCGGAAATCGCCCTCCTCAGGTTGCGAAAGGCATAGGCCCGCCACGCCGTGCGCTACCTGATCGTGAGTGATATTCACGCCAACTGGGAGGCGCTCGAGGCGGTGATTCGCGAGGGCGAAGGCCGCTACGACCGCGTTCTGTGCTGCGGCGATCTGATCGGCTACGGCGCCGACCCCAACCTGGTGGTGGCCTGGGTGCGCGAGCATTGCCCGTACGTCGTGCGCGGCAACCACGATCGCGCCTCGGTGGGCATGGACGATCTGGAGTGGTTCAACCCGGTGGCGCGCGCCGCCGCCCTCTGGACCCAGCAGCACATCGCGCCGGAGCACGCCGATTATATCCGCGCGCTGCCCAAAGGCCCCCTGGTGGTGGATGGCCTGCAAGTGGTACACGGCTCGCCCTTTGACGAAGACGAGTACCTGATGGCCAGCGCCGATGCCGGCCAGGCCTTTTCGTACCTCGAAAGCCGCATCGCTTTTTTCGGCCACACCCACGTGCAGGGCGGTTTCATCTGGAACCATGCGCGCGTGGAGACCATCCTGCAGCCGGTGTTTTCGAGCGAACGCGGCGTTCTGGAAATCGATGCCGATTGCGCCTATCTGCTGAACCCCGGCTCGGTTGGACAGCCCCGCGATGGCGACCCCCGCGCCGCCTGCCTGATTTTCGATTCGGATGCCCAGATGGCCACGTATTGCAGGGTGGATTATGACCTCGCAGCCGCCCAGAAAAAGATCCGGGACGCCGGGCTTCCGCCGATTCTGGCGGACCGCCTGGCGGTGGGCCGGTAGGAATCATTCGCGCTCGTTACTTTTCGGGCGGCGTCAGTTTCCTGGCTTTCGCCAGGTCGGCATCCGCGCCGGCTTTGTCTCCCAGTGCCCTCCTGGCCACGGAGCGGTTCTGGTAGGCGTTGGCGTAGTACGGATTGAGCTGGAGGGCTTCGTCGAGATCGGCAATCGCCTCGTTATAGCGCTTCAGGCGGATGTTGGCATAGGCGCGCGCGTTCAGGGCCAGCGTGAATTTGGGGTCCAGCAGGATGGCCTTGGTGAACTCCTCCACCGCCTGGGTGAACTTGGCATCCTGGCTCAATTTGCGGCCGCGCGAATAGGCCAGGGCGGCGCTGTCGGCGGGAGTATCGGGAGTCAGCTTGATCGCTGGCGGCGGAGGAACGGGCGGCCTTGGGGCGGCGGAGGCGCGGACGGATGCCGGTGACCTGGAGGGCGTCAGGGCCAGACGGGTCGGCGCGGCTGGAGGCGCGGCGGTTGGCGCGGCCGGAGGCGCGGCGGTATGCTCGGCCGGAGGCGCCTGAGTGGCTGCCGGGGCAGTCGCGGGCGGTGCGGATTCCGGGATTGCCGCTGCCGATGTCTCTTCCGCCTTCTCCTGTGCCATTTGCCGCTTGGCGGCCTCGTCCAGCTTGGCCTGCGCCTTGGCGATCAGATCGGTCGTCTCCTGGTTCGTGGGTTCGAGCGACTGGGCGTGCTTCAGATCGGCCAGCGCTTCCTCATAGCGGCCGAGCAGGAAATAAGCGTTGCCGCGCGCGGCCCAGGCGGGCGCGTAGTTGGGATCGATGGTCAGCGCGATGGTGCGATCGAGCAGTCCCTTGTCGTGATCGCCCAGCAGGTGATAGGAGCTGCCTCGCGCCACGTAGGCTTCCGGGCTGTGGGAATCGAGCTTGACGGCCTGGTCGCGGTCGTTGAAAGACTCCTGGTACTTCTTCTGGCGCGCGTAGACCGAGCCGCGAGCCAGGAACAGGCGCGGGTCCTTGGGGTCGAGTTCGATGGCCCGGCTGTAATCCGCCAGCGCGCCCGCATCGTCCCCCTGCCGCTCGCGCACGGCGCCGCGCACCCGCAGGGCGCGGATATCGTTCGGCTTCAGAAGGAGCGCCGCGGTCAGGTCTTCGATGGCGCGCGGATATTCCGTCAAGCCGACGTAAGCCAGAGAGCGCTCCACCAGCACCGGTTCGCTATTGGGTTGGCGCGCCAGCGAGAGGTCGAAATCCTCGACCGCGCCGTAATACTGACGCAGAGCCGCCTTCGCCATGCCGCGGCCTTTGTAAGCTTCGGCATTATCGAGGCGCAGCTTGATGGCGTGATTGAAGTCCTCCACCGCCTTGTCGTATTGGCCCAGGGCATAGCTGGCTTTGCCGCGGCCGGTATAGACGTCGGAGCGCTCCACGCCCATGGCGATGGCCGTATCGTAATCCTGCATGGCGCGCAGCGGCACGTTGGTGGCGAGGAAATAATCGCCGCGCGCGGTGTAGGAGGCCGCTTCGCCGGGCGCGATCTTGATCCCATTCTCGAGATCGGCGAGGGCTTTGTCGTTGGCGCCGGAATCCAGGTAATCCTTGGCGCGGGCGCGCAGCGCGGCAGTGTTGTCCGGATCGGCCGCCAGCGCCTCGGTGTAGGCGGCTATGGCTTCGTTGCGCTTGCCGGCCTGGTCGGCACGGGACCCGCGTTGGAACGCGGCTTGCGAGGCTTTCTTATCGGGTTTGTTGTCGGCCGTACGGCCTGGAACGGCCGCGGCCAGCAACAGGGCCGTGGTCGCCAGAGAGGCCGACGCAAGGGACGCCAGGCGCCGGGCCCGGAAGGCGCCCGGCTGCACGCAGTAGGGGAAAAAACTGCCCAGCACTTCGTTACCCATCCCCAAAGTTCTAGTGTACACTCGGAATGGACTTTGTTTCCGCCGGTGTTCGGGAAGCTGGTGAAAATCCGGCGCGGCCCCGCCACTGTCAGCGCGGAGAACCGGCCAATCACGCCACTGTTCCGGAAAGGAATGGGAAGGCTGGCCGATTCGTGGATGCGCAAGTCAGGAGACCGGCCGGCGGAAAGCAGCAAATCGGCTCTCGAGGGAGGAGCCTTCGATGCGAACGTACGCCGTGGGCCTCGTGGCCTGCCTGCTTGTGTATTCCGCCTTTCTTTGGGCCGCCGATCCGGCCATTGAAGTCAAGGGCAAGGTTACCGATCCATCAGGAGCACCCGTTCCGAGCGCCCAGGTTTCCGCCGTAAGCCCGGTGGGAGTGGAAGCGCAAACCGTAACCGCGCCCGATGGAACCTTTCAAATCAGGGTATCCGCAAATCCGGACGTACGCCTGGTAGTGACCGCGCCGGGCTTCCAGACGCGGTCGCTCGAGCCGTCGCCGCGGCTTGATGTGAAGCTGGAACTCGCGCCGGTGGTGGATTCGGTGCGAGTGGTGGGCGCCGCCATCGACACGCCGGCCGCCGAGCAGGGAGGCATCACGGCCCTAATTTCCAGCCAGGAGGTGCGCGAGCGCGACGAGACCTACGCCGCCGACCTGCTTCGCGAATTGCCCGGCCTGTCCTTCAACCAGAGCGGCCCGCCCGGCAGCGTGATGAGCCTGTTCCAGCGCGGCGGCTATTCCGATTACACGCTGGTGGAGATGGACGGAGTGCCGGTGAACAGCTTCGGGGGAGCTTTCGATTTTGCGCACATTCCCGCCGAAGCGATCGACCATGTCGAAGTTGCCAGCGGGCCGCAATCGGCCGTCTATGGTCCTTACGCCAACAGCGGCGCGATCAACTTCGTGACGCGCCAGCCGGAGGGCGGGCCGCAGCTCGATCTGCTGGCCGAGGGCGGCACCTACCAGGAACACCGCTTCGGCATCACCGCCACCGGCGCCCTGGCGGGACTTGGAATTGCACTTTCCGCCTCGCGGGTGGACGATAACGGCCCGGTGGCTAACAGCGACTACCACAACCAGGACCTGCTGCTGCATGCCGCCCGCCGCTTCGCCCGCGAGAGTCTTTCCTTGGGCGCCTTCTTCGACGCCAACTCCGTGGGCGAACCGGGGCCCTGGGGTTCCGACCCACTCGGCGATTTCACCGGCATCGACACCATCAGCCGCTCGAAGAACGATTTCACGGATGCCTGGG
>Ga0335078_10005902_pt1 | contig 18123 bp, 15 predicted proteins | sample Lox_Sample_32_FD_206711 | JGI IMG/M metagenome (GOLD analysis project Ga0335078, IMG submission 206711) | Soil microbial communities from Loxahatchee National Wildlife Refuge, Florida, United States - Lox_Sample_3.2 | ecosystem: Environmental > Terrestrial > Soil > Wetlands | place: USA... | reverse complement strand
CTAGGCGAGGCCGGCGGACAGAAAGGCGTCGGCGTGTCCCCCGACGGTCTCGACGACCGACCGGGCACGAACGCACAGTCGCATGCGCCGCGGAGGCACGGCGCGGTCGACGCGCACTACTGCGCCGTCCTTGCCCAGCCAGATCAGATCGAGCTGGAACCGCATCCCGAACGTGTGGACCGACGGGCACTTCGGGATCAGCAGCCCGTGGTCGGCGGGCAACGAGTCGAGCCTGGCGAGGCCGCGCCGGCGCGCCTTGCCGCCCTTGGCCTCGACGAGTGTCAGCCCGCCCGAGAGCGAACGCTCGGGAAGCCCGGCGAAGCGGTCGGTGTAGGTCGAGTTCGGCACCGGCGCATCAGCGTACCCGGGGAAGCGCGGTCGATGGGCCGATGCCCCGGTGGGGCCCAGAGGGCCCAGATGTGGGTTGAGGCTCGCGGCTCTTGTCCGGCGGACGGCGCGCGACGACGATCCATGCGCGATGTCCGATCCAGCCCCCGGTCAGCGCCGCCTCGCGCGGGAATCCGGTCAGGCGATGGTCGAGTTCGGTGGAGTCCTGCTGATCGTCTCCCTAATCGTTGCCGCGGTCGTCGCGCTCGGGCTCCCAGGCACGGTCGCCGGCGCCGTGTCTCGGACGACGGCGGCGATTCTCGTCGGCGGGTCCGTTCACGGTTCGCCTGCGGCCCGCGGCACGACCGGGGTCCCTCCCGGCGGCGCCGGCGCGACCGGAGCCCCCGGGGGCACGTCCGGGTCCGGCGGCAGCGCGCTCGCCTCGCAGGTGCGGTCGGCGGCCGCCAACTCCCACCGGCTCGTCGACCAAGGTGGCGGCGGCTGGGGGAACCCGGCCACGCTGGCCCGCCATTTCGCCGACCACGGCGGTGACTTCGGCTCCCCGAACGCCCAGGCGTACGCCCAGGAGGCCCAGCGGTTCCTGCAGCGGGCTGTGGCCGAGCGCCTCCCGATCAGGGTGGGGCCGGACGGGACGATCCGCGTGTACGACCCGAACACGAACACGTTCGGTTCCTACGACCCCGATGGGACGACGAAGACGTACTTCAAGCCGTCGGCGGGCGAGCAGTATTGGGAGCGGCAGCCGGGACAGGACCCGTGGGCCGAGCCCGGCCGGGGGTGGCGAGCCGGGCAGTGGCGGTGGCGAGCCGGGTGGCGGCGGTGAGCCCGGCGGCGGCGGGGCTCCCGTGCCCGAGCCTCCCGTGCCCGAGCCTCCCCCCGAGCTGCCGTTCCCCGACATTCCGATCATCCCGTAGCGTGTCGCGCGTGTCGTTCCCGTGCCCCTGCTGCGGCTACAAGACCTTGCCGGATCCGTCGCCGGCCGATGAGATCTGCGAGGTCTGCTTCTGGCAGGACGACTTCGTCGACAATCACGACACACACGTGCTCGGTCCCAACAGCGTCACGCTGTCAGAGGCTCGGGTCAATTTCGTGCGATTTGGCGCGAGCGAGCAGCGGTGGGTCGAGGAGGTCCGTGAGCCCCGTCCTGATGAGGGGCCACCGCAGCCCTGGACCGAGACCCGCACCACGCTCGAGGAGCGGCCGTGATCCTCATCGCGAGCTCGCCGGCCCACACCCTCGCCACCGTGTTCGGCGCCGTGCTCACGGCCATCGGCCTGATCTTCCTCCTCGTCGGAGTCCTGATCCGGGCGATGTCGCGGCGCTTCCGCGGCCCCGGCGAGCCGGCTGAGGCGAAGATTGTCGGGTTCGACACGACCAATCCCGGCATGATCGGGCCGCGCGGCGGGATCCGCGCGAGCGGGTGGACGGCGGTCGGAAATCGCATGATCTACCGGCCCACGGTCGAGTTCACCACCGCCGACGGGATCCCGGTACGGGCGACTTCGAGCGTCGGCAGCAACCCACGGCATGGCGACGTCGGCGACCTGGTCACCGTGCGCTACGACCCGCGCGATCCTCAGCGCGTGCGCGTCGATGCAGCGACCGGACGCGCAGGTGGGTGTCTCGAGGGGGCGTTGATCGTGTTCGGGGGCGTGGTCGCGGCGATCGGGATCGTTGTGCTGATCGCCGCCGGCTGAACCCCGCCCAGCGGCGAGCCCGAAGGGGCTGTGTCAACCTGGGCCCCCGCCCAGGAAAGTTGAACCTCGGGGCTCTTGGCGCGGCGTCGCGAATCGGGCTAACTGCCTGAGCGCCCAGCTGACGTTCGAGCGCTTGACGATCCGGTCGGTCTTCCACTGACCGTTCTCGCGACGGGCGCGTCGGTCTCTGCCTCGCGTGCACCGGCGGTGATGCCGGCCTCCTGGCGCGCCGAGAAGTCGTTGCACGCGCTCGTGTAGTCGCCGTGCCACAACTTCGGGGTCGGCGCGTGGTTTGAACCGCGTCGGCGCCTCACGGGCGCTGGTAATCTCGCCGACAGCGGCTAGAGGAGGACGCGGTGGAACCTGGAACCCTCAGGGGAGTCGGGCAGGAACAAGTGACGGAGCCGGCGCCCGGGCAGCAGGCGGCCCGTCCGGGTGAAGTCAGCATGCCGCCGGGGGCTGGTGGGGACACACCCGTCGGCGAGGCGCCCATCGGTAGCGTCGCGCCCCGGCCGACGATGTCGCGCCAGGACGTCTACGCACAGCCCATGCGCGCCGGCCGGCCGATGACGAACGGTCCGCTCACCCGGTTTACGGCGTGGCTCAAGCTGACGCTCTCGAGCGAGCTTCAGCGCCGCGAGTGGGGGGTGGACGAGCAGCTGGCGCACGCGCCGTCGATGACCCGCCCCAACACCGTGGCGGTGATTTCGCCCAAGGGCGGCGTGGGGAAGACGACGATCTCGTTCGTGCTCGGGAACCTCCTCGCCGAGCAGCTGCGCCTGCGCGTCGTCGCCCTCGACGCCAACCCGGACTTCGGCACGCTGTCCGCGCTCGCGCCCGACGAGCAGCGGTCGACGCGGTCGCTCGCGGATCTGCTCGCCGACTCCACCCAGATCGAGTCGCCGGCCGAGCTCAACCCCTACGTGGCCCGTTTGCCCACCGGCCTTCACCTGCTCGGGGCGCCGGCGCACGCCGAGGTGATGGCCCAGATGACGCCCGGCATGTACGGCCGGCTGCTCGACTTCCTCGAGCGCCTGTATGAGGTCGTGATCCTCGACCTCGGCACGGGGATCACGGACCCCCTGGCGCAGTTCGCGGTCGATCGCGCCGACCAGACCGTGGTCATCACCACGCCCGAATGGGTGACGGCCGCCGGCGTGCTCGGGGCGCTGCGATATCTCCAGCTCGAGAACGGGACGCTCGTCCTCAATCAGGCGCCGACCGGGCGCCACGCCGGCAACCGGGACGTGATCGAGACCAACTTCCGCCGGCACGCCGTCGACACGAGCGCCACGATCCCGTACGACGAACGGCTGCGCGTGATGCTCGACACGGGCACGTACTCGCTGTCATCGCTCAAGCTGGGCACGCGCGTGCCGGTCAAGGAGCTTGGCGCCGCGATCGCCTACAACTGGTTCTGAGCCCCGTCACACAGGGACAACATGAAGTGCGCCGCGCCGCGCCGGGCCGGACGTTGACGACGTCAGCACGCCACACGAATTCGGGCCGTCGCATGCGCGCGCGTGAAACAATCCGGGAATGCGGAGGGCGCTGATCGTGGCGGTGGCCGTTGTAGCCGTGGGCATGGCCGGCCCGCGCGCGTTCGCCGCCGGGGCGCTGCCGAAGCTCGCCACCGGGGCGGCGTTCGGGTACGAACCTCGGTATGCGGTCCGCCCGCACACGATCTTCTACACCGGCGACAGCACCGGAACCATCGGCGTGCTGCCACGTGGCGCCCCGGCCGTCGGCAAGCAGCCCGGCTTCCTGCACTGGAATACGTGGACCCGCGTCCGCGCGCACGCCTTGGGGACGGTCTGGCTCAAGAACTGCGTGCCCGACTGCGCGAGCAGCCGGTTCCACCGGTACGCCGTCACCGTCACGGCGACGCTGCCGCGTCACGGGCGCTTCAGCACGATGACCCTCCACTACCGCATCCACGGCCACCCGATCACCGACGTACGCTGCGACACCGGCTACGGCTACTTCGATCTGCCGCCCGACTGGCCGCACAGCAACAACTGCTCCGCGCCGGGCAGGGATGCCCGGCGTTTGTAGTTGGCCCCATTGGATGCCGCCGAAGGCGGCCCATCGCTGGCACTCTCGACGGGCGAGTGCCAAAAGACCTTGAAACGCCTCCGGAAGAAGCTATATTCCCGGTTGGCACTCTCGTGGGAGGAGTGCCAAAGGTCTAAACACCGGCTCATTCCCTTCCAACCGGAGGTTGCATCACATGAAGCTCAAGCCCCTCGGCGATCGGTTGATCGTGCGAGCGATCGAGGAGGAGGAGACGACCGCCAGTGGCATCGTCCTGCCCGACACGGCCAAGGAGAAGCCCCAGAAGGGCAAGGTTCTCGCGGTCGGCGACGGCAAGGTCAACGAGGACACCGGCAAGCGGACTCCGCTCGACGTCGCGGAAGGCGACGAGGTCCTCTACAGCAAGTACGGCGGTACCGAGATCAAGGTGGACGGCGAGGAGCTCCTCGTCCTCCGCGAGTCCGACGTGCTGGCCAAGGTCCAGTCGTAACCCCGCCCCCCAGGAGAACTGAAACAGAAATGGCACACAAGGAACTGAAGTACGACGCGGATGCCCGCAAGGCGCTCGAACAGGGCGTCGACGCGGTAGCAAACGCGGTGAAGGTCACGCTCGGCCCCAAGGGCCGGTACGTGGTCCTCGACAAGAAGTTCGGCGCGCCGACGATCACCAACGACGGTGTGACGATCGCGCGCGAGATCGAGGTCGAGGACGTCTTCCAGAATCAGGGCGCACAGCTCGTGCGCGAGGTGGCCACGGCCACCAACGACGTGGCCGGCGACGGCACGACGACGGCGACCGTGCTGGCGCAGTCGATCGTCCGCGAGGGCCTGAAGAACGTCGCCGCCGGCGCGAACCCGCTTGGCCTCAAGCGCGGCATCGAGAAGGCCGTCGACGACGTCGTGAAGAACATCGAGAAGCAGTCGACCGAGATCTCCGGCAAGGACCAGATCGCCCGCGTGGCGACGATCTCGGCCGGCGACGAGGAGATCGGCGACGTGATCGCCGACGCGATCGAGAAGGTCGGCAAGGACGGCGTGGTCAACGTCGAGGAGGGCCAGACGTTCGGCATGGACCTCGAGTTCACCGAGGGCATGCAGTTCGACAAGGGCTACATCTCGCCGTACATGGTCACCGACCAGGAGCGGATGGAGGCGACCCTCGAGGACCCCTACATCCTGATCGCCAACCAGAAGATCGGCTCCGTCCGCGATCTGCTGCCCGTGCTCGAGCAGACGATCCAGTCGGGCAAGCCGCTGCTGATCATCGCCGAGGACGTCGAGGGCGAGTCGCTCGCGACGCTCGTGGTCAACAAGCTGCGCGGCACCTTCACCGGCGTCGCGGTCAAGGCTCCCGGCTTCGGCGATCGCCGTAAGCGCATGCTCGAGGACATCGCGATCCTCTCCGGCGGCGAGGTGATCACCGAGGAGATGGGCCTCAAGCTCGAGAACACGCAGATCTCGCAGCTCGGCCGCGCTCGTCGCGTGGTCATCGCCAAGGACACGACGACGATCGTCGACGGCGCCGGCGAGAGCGACGCGATCAAGGGCCGGATCAACCAGATCAAGACCGAGATCGAGAACACCGACTCCGACTTCGACAAGGAGAAGCTCCAGGAGCGTCTCGCGAAGCTGTCCGGCGGCGTCGCGGTGGTCAAGGTCGGCGCGGCCACCGAGACGGAGATGAAGGAGAAGAAGCACCGCGTCGAGGACGCGCTGCAGGCCACCCGGGCGGCGCTCGAGGAGGGCATCGTCCCCGGTGGCGGCGTCGCGCTGCTGGCGGCCCAGAAGGCGCTCGACCTCGACTCGTTCGAGGACCCCGACGAGAAGACCGGCGCGCGGATCGTGCGTCGTGCGCTCGAGGAGCCGATGCGGCAGATCGCCGAGAACGCCGGGCTCGAGGGCTCGGTTGTGGTCAACGATGTCCGCAAGGCGAAGAAGGGCGAAGGTCTGAACGCGGCCAACGGCGAGATCGTCGACCTGGTCAAGGAGGGCATCATCGACCCGGCGATGGTCACGCGCTCTGCGCTCCAGAACGCGGCCTCGATCGCCAAGAACATCCTCACCACCGAGGCGATCGTCGCCGAGGTGCCGGAGAAGGAGTCCGGTGGCGGTGGCGGCGGCATGCCCGACATGTCGGGGATGATGTAAGGCGCCGCCGACAACATCGGATAATCCGTCGCTGACAAGCAGACGCTTTCGAGGGCCCGGCATATGCCGGGCCCTCGGTCTGCTTGGCAGATCGCGCCGCCGGCGTCGAGGACCACGGCCCGGCCGGCGATCCGAGGCGTCATCGGGCCCGGGAAGCCGCCCCCACCAGCGCGCAGTAGACCTCGGCCGTCCGCCGCGCCACCTCGGCCCAGTCGAACCGCAGCACGTATTCGCGCGCCTCGGCGACCAGCCGCGCCCGCTCGGCGTCGTCGGTCAGCACCCGCTCGAGCACGCCGCGCAACGCGGTGGCGTCGCGCGAGGGGAACCGCAGGCCGACCGTACCCTCGACCGGCACGACCTCGCGCAGCCCGCCGGTGTCGGCGACGACGCACAGGCATCCGGACGCCATCGCCTCCAGGGCCACGAGTCCGAACGGCTCGTAGACCGAGGGTACGATGCACAGGTCGGCGACGCGATAGAGCGAGTGGAGCATGTCGTCGCCGATCCAGCCGAGGAACACGCCGCGGCCCGCGAGCCCGAGCTGCCTGGCCTGGCGCTTGAGCTCGCGCTCGGCCATGCCCGTGCCGGCGACGACGAAGCGGACGCCGCCGCATCGCCGGCGCACGATCGGGCCGAGCGCGTCGAGCGCGAGGTGGAAGCCCTTCTCGTGGACGAGCCGGGCGGCGAGCAGCACGAGCAGCTCGTCGGGCGCCGCGTACGTGGCCCGGAGCGCCGGCAGATCGGGACGGACCGGCTCCAGGTCGAGCGGGTCGATGCCGTTCGGGATCGCGGTGATCTTCGACGGGCTGACGCCGAACACGTTGGCCACGTGCACGCGCATATACCGCGAGCAGGTGATCACGTGGTCGGTGCGGCGGACCATCGCGCGCTCGGCGGCGTGGATGTGCGACTGCGGATGGTTCTGGACCCAGCCATCGTGGCGGCCGTACTCGGTGGCGTGGACGGTCACGAGCCACGGCCGGTCGATCTCACGGGCCGTCAGGTGCGCGGCGCCGGCGACGAGCCAGTCGTGCGAGTGCACGAGATCGAACGCGACCCGGTCCCGCAGCTCGGCGGCGAGCGCGTGCATGTGCGAGTTCATTGCGTCGACCCAGTGCACGAACGCGCTCGGGTCCGTCGGGAACGGTCGCTCCTTGACCCGATGGACGATCACGCCGTGCTGGTCGGCCTCGACGGGCAGGCGGCCGCCGCCGCGCGTGAGTACGTGCACCTCAACCCCGTCGCGAACCAGCTGCTCGGACAGCTTGCGAACGTGGCGGCCGAGTCCGCCCTCGATCACGGGCGGGTACTCCCACGAGATCAGCAGGACGCGCATAGGACGAGCCGTGACCCTACCGACTGCCGGCGGATCGTGACACGATTACGTGTCATGACCGGTCCCCAGGGCACGATCACCCCGATCGCCACCGCGCCCGATCCGATCGATCCGGGCGTCCGGATCGGACACACTCACCTGCGCACGGCCGACATCGACCGGATTCGCGACTTCTACGTCGGCGTGCTCGGATTCGACGTGATCTCCGAGGCGCGCGACGTCCCCGGGTGGGGCACGACCGGCGACATCCTGTTCATCTCCGCCGGCGGCTATCACCACCACCTCGGCTTCAACACGTGGAAGTCGAAGGGCGGGCCGCCCACACCCGACGGGGTCGCGGGTCTGCACCACGTGGCGCTCGCCTACCCGACTCGCAAGGCTCTGGCCGACGCCTACCGGAGACTGAGGGCCGTCGACTGGCCGATTCGCCAGCACACCGACCACGGCACCCACGAGGCGATCTACATCGTCGATCCCGACGGCAACACGCTCGAGCTGATGTGGGACCGACCGCCAGAACGGTGGCCTCGGGACGACCGCGGGCACATCGACGCCGCGTTCGGGCCGGACCTCGACCTCGACGACCTGCTGCGCGAGCTCGACTGACGACGACGCCGGCGAACCGGCGCATTTCGTCGGATGCGGATCCACCCTGATGCCGTGCGGGTTGTCGGGTGTGCGCTCGGGTGCGTGGTGGCGGTGACGCTGGCGGGCTGCGGGGGAAGCAGCACGACCAAGACCGACGGTGACGGCGGCGGCCAAGGCCGCGCGCGTCACCGGCACCACCCCCTCGGGCAGCACGACCACGGTGGCCGCCACCAGCCCGCCGCCGGCCACGCGGGCCGGCAGCGTCGACGGCTCGCCGGTCACGCTGTCGATCTTGAGCCTCAATCGCTCCGGGCTGATGGTCGAGCTCACGATCAGCCTGACGACGACGGTCGATAAGGCGGACGTCGGGGGCTGGTTCGACGACGGGATCGACGAGGCCGTCAAGGGCGCGGGGCCCGGCGGCCTCGACGGCTCGAACAGCCTCGACGGCATCTTCCTGGTCGACACGACCGATGCCAAGAAGTATCCGGTGGCGCGGGACGCCAACAACAAGTGCCTGTGCGACGACAACCTGTTTCTCGAGGGCGTGACGAACGCGCGCGGTCGTCGCGGTCGTCGCGGTCGTCGCGGCCGGGCCGGCCGCGGCGCAGGGACCGCCGACCCAGACCGCGCCGCTTCAGATCTACGGTTCGCCGCAGGCGATCGTGGCGCCCGCGCTATCGATCGACCTGCCGGTCAACTCGCTCGACGACACCGTGTCGTTCCAGAACATCGGCGTGGTCCTGCAGGCCGACGTGCTGTTCGCGTTCAACTCGTCCCGGCTCACGGGTACGGCGAGGTCGCGGATTGCGCAGGCGGTGGCCAACATCCGCAAGCGTGACCCGCGCGCCCTGCGGATCCAGGGTTACACCGAGTCGATCGGCACGCCGGCCTACAACCCTGGGCCTCTCGCAGCGGCGCGCGCAGGCGGTGCTGAAAGCTCTCCAGCAGACGCTCGGTGCGGGCGGGCCGCCGATGACCGCGGTCGGGTACGGCGAGGCCGATCCGGTGGCGGCCAACACCAATCCGGACGGCAGCGACAACCCCTGCGGGCGGGCGCTCAACCGTCGCGTCGAGATCCACTACGTCGGGTAGCTGTCAGCTACGCCCGCTCGAACACGGCGATCCCGACTTCGCCGACGATGTCCTGCACGGGTGTGTGGGAATCGAACGAGCGCTCCTCGCCGCGCAGGATGTCGCGCCACTCACCGCGCGGGGTCTCGACGGTTCCCTCGACCGGCCCGCTCCGCACCGCGACGGCCACGAGCACGTCGCCCCCGCGCACGAACGCGCACGTCGAGGGGCCGGCGTCGAGCGGCTCGTAGGATCCGGCGAACGGCTCGGGCCGGCGCCCGCGGAGCCCGAGCAGCCGCAGCGTCACGAACAGCTTCCGCGTCTCGTCGTCCGGCTCGCCTCCGCCCATCAGCCGGCGGAGCATCGCCTGGCGCCAGTCGAAGTCGACCGGACGGCGGTTGTCGGGATCGACGAGCGCCCGGAACGCCAGCTCGTCGCCCTCGTACATGTCGGGGATCCCGGGGGCGGTGAGCTTGAGCACGAGCTGGCCGAGCGAGGCGCGCTCTCCGAACGCCGCCACCCGCCGCGCGAATGGCTCGAAATCGGCCAGGAACGCGTCGTCGGCGTACAGCGAGCGACCGAAGCGCTTGACCGCCTCCTCCCAGTCGGTGTTGGACCTCACCCAGTCGGTGTTCCGCTTGGCCTCGCGGAGCGCCTTCTCCATATAGGTCTCGATTCGGTCGGCGGCGATCGGCCACGCTCCCACGAGCGTCTGGAACAGGAAGTAGCGCTCGACGTCGTCGGGCGCGCCGCCGTCTCGCCGGCCGTCGGTGAGCTCGAACCAGCGTCCGACGTGGGTCGCCCACTCCTCGGGCATCGACGACAGCGCGTCGATGCGCGCGCGGACGTCGGCCGAGCGCTTGGCGTCGTGGGTCTGGGTGGTCAGCAGGTTGAGGGGGAACCGGTCGAGTCGTTCGACGCACCCGGCGTGGAACCACCCGACATCGATGCCGAAGCGGGACGGATCGCCGCCGACGTCGTTCAGCGAGATCATCCTGCAGTATCGGTAGAACGCGGTGTCCTCGACGCCCTTGGCCGTGATCGCCGGCGTCGTCTGCTGAAAGCGCGTCACGAACTCGGCCGGCGCGTCGCTTTCGAGCAGCAACATCGAGGCGATCGCGGGATGCATCCCGGCTGCCTCGATCACGCGCCGATCCGCGTCATCCACGCGCCGCGCCACGGGATCGACGTATGTCCTGTAGACCGGGAGCGAGGCGAGCGCATGCTCGAGGTCGGCCCGCTCGAACGTCGATTCTCCACCTTCGCGTGCGAAACGCAAATCGCCTAGGTTCGCGCTCAGCTCGCGCAACAGGCGCTCGACATCCTGCGCAAACGGGCCGCGGACCTGCTCGAGCTTGGCCTCGTGCGCGACCTCGGCGAACGAGCGGCGATCGCCCGACACCTGCTCCCACAGCGCGGTCAACGCGGGCTTTGCCTCGGGGTCGACGAACAGCGCGCAGGCGTCGTTGAGGAACTCGTACCCAACCGTCCCGCACACCGGCCAGTCACGCAGCCGCTCGCCCGGATCGAGGATCTTCTCGATCCAAACCCGCTCGACGCCGTGCTCGCGCAGGCGGGCCAGGTACCCGGCGGGGTCCGCGAGCCCGTCGGAGTGATCGACGCGGAGCCCGTCGATCATACCCTCGCGCACCAGCGAGATCACGAGCTCGTGCGTCTCCTCGAACACGGCCGGATCCTCCTGGCGCACGCCGGCGAGCTCCCCGATGTCGAAGAAGCGCCGATACACCCCGGTCCCGGGCTCGATGTCGAAGAACCGCGCGCGCAGCTCCGGGTCGGCCCAGTAGCGATTCTGAGGGTCGGCCGCCATGTGGTTCGGGACGACGTCGAGCACGATCCCCATCCCTGCGGCGCGCGCGCTGGCCGACAGCGAGCGTAGCTCCTCGGGCCCGCCGAGCTCGCGCGAGAAGCGTCGCGGGTCGACGACGTCGTACCCGTGGGTTGAGCCGCGGCGCGCCTGTAGCGAAGGCGACAGGTACAGGTGCGAGATCCCGAGGTCGCGCAGGTAGGGGACGAGCGCTCGGGCATCGGCGAAGCCGAACTCGGACGACAGCTGCAGGCGATACGTCGCCCGCAGCTCGATCGCAGCCGGCCCCGCGCTCACGTGGCCCGCTTCAGCACGACGATCGACCGCGCGATCACCTTCACCTCGGTACGGGCGCCGTACCGCTCGCTCCCGGCCTCGGCGGTCGGGTCGGCGGTGGAGAGCTCCAGCAGCCACTGCGCCCCGAAGCGCCGGCGCGGGAGCGTAAACACGCGATCCTCGGGCTCGGCGTTGCACAGCAGCACGAACGAGTCGTCCTCCAGCTCCTGCCCCTGGGGGCCGGGGTTCGTGATCTCCCGGCCGTTGAGGAACATCCCGAGCGCGTGCTCGCCGCCCTGCCAGTCGCGCCGCGTCATCTTGTTTCCGTCGGCGCGGAACCACCACACGTCCGGCAGCCCCGAGCCCCTGACCTCCTTGCCCCGGAGGAAGCTGTTGCGCCGGAACACCCGATGCTCCTTGCGCAGGCGGATCAGCCGCCGGGTGAACGCGCGAAGGCTCTCCTTCCCGGGGTTCTCGCTCCAGTCATACCAGGAGATCTCCGAGTCCTGGCACCAGCCGTTGTTGTTCCCGCGCTGCGTCCGTCCCATCTCGTCGCCGCCGAGCAGCATCGGCGTGCCCTGCGAGAGGAACAGCGTTACGAGGTAGTTCCGCTGCTGGCGGAAGCGCAGCGCGGTGATCTCCGGGTCGTCGGTCTCGCCCTCGACCCCGTGGTTCCAGGAGCGGTTGTCGTCGGTGCCGTCGTGGTTGTCCTCGAGGTTCGCCTCGTTGTGCTTGTGGTCGTAGGAGACGAGGTCGCGCAGGGTGAAGCCGTCGTGCGCGGTGATGAAGTTGATCGACGCGAACGGGTCGCGGCCGTCGGCCTCGTACAGGTCGGCCGAGCCGGACAGCCGCTCGGCGAACGAACCGTTGTTGGCAAAGCCGCGCCAGTAGTCGCGCATCGTGTCGCGGTAAACCCCGTTCCACTCCGACCACAGCACCGGGAAGTTGCCGACCTGGTAGCCGCCGGGGCCGACGTCCCACGGTTCGGCGATCAGCTTCACCTGGGACAGCACCGGGTCCTGGTGGATCACGTCGAAGAACGCCGACAGGCGGTCGACGTCGAAGAACTCGCGCGCCAGCGCCGACGCCAGGTCGAACCGGAACCCGTCGACGTGGCACTCGGTCACCCAGTAGCGCAGCGAGTCCATGATCAGACGGAGCACGCTCGGATGCACGGGGTTGAGCGAGTTGCCGGTCCCCGTGAAGTCCATGTAGTGGCGCCGGTCGTCGGGCATCAGCCGGTAGTAGGAGCAGTTGTCGACGCCCTTGAACGACAGCATCGGCCCGAGGTGGTTGCCCTCGGCGGTGTGGTTGTAGACGACATCGAGGATCACCTCGATGCCGGCGCGGTGCAGCGCCTTGACCATCCCCTTGAACTCGCGCACCTGCTCGCCGCGGCGACCGGTCGCGGCGTACTCGGAGTGTGGAGCGAGGTAGCCGATCGTGCTGTAGCCCCAGTAGTTGTGCAGGCCCCTCTCGGACAGGAACGACTCGTCGGAGATGTGGTGCACCGGCAGGAGCTCGATCGCGGTCACGCCGAGGTGATGCAGGTAGCCGATCGCGGCCTCCGAGGCGAGCCCGGCGTACGTTCCGCGCAGGTCCTCGCGGACGTCGGGATGGAGCATCGTGAAGCCCTTGACGTGTGCCTCGTAGATGACGGTGTCGGCGAACGGAACACGCGGCGGTCGGTCTCCCTCCCACAGGAACGCGTCGTCGATCACGACCGACTTGGGCATCGCCGCGGCGTCGTCCTCGTCGTCGGGCTCGAGGTCCGCGTCCTCGTCGCCGGTGGGGACGTACGGCAGCACGTTCGCGTCGTGGGCCCAGTCGACGACGCCGTCGATCGCCTTGGCGTACGGGTCGATCAGCAGCTTGGCCGAGTTGAAGCGGTGACCGTCGAGCGGCGTGTACGGGCCGTGGACGCGGTAGCCGTAGCGCTGTCCCGGCTCCACCCCGGGGAGGTAGCAGTGCCAGTTGAGCGCGGTCCGCTCGCGAATCTCGATCTGCGTCTCGTTGTCGTCCTCGTCGAACAGGCACAGCTCGGCCCCGGTGGCGTTCTCGGAGAACAGCGAGAAGTTGGTCCCGCCGCCGTCCCACGTGGCGCCCAGCGGGAACGGGCGCCCAGGCCACACCTCGGTCAAGCGATCAGCGCTCCGGACATCGCGTCGAGCTCGACGTACCCGTCCGCGACCGCCGCGGCCTGCGCCGACGTCGCCAGCACGACGGACTCCCCCGAGCACGGCACCCTTCGTCGCTGTGAGGCGAAGTTCATCGCGAGCTCGAACGCGCCGCGGCGGACTCGCAGCCAGCGCGCGCCCTCGTCGAACTCGATCGCGTCGACGTCGCCGGGCGCGAGACCGCCGCGCGTGGTCAGGAGGTCGGCGTACAGCCGCGCAAGCGCCTCGTCTCGCCGGCGTGTGAGCTTCGAGCGCTTGAACGTCGTCGGGTCCTGGGGGTCGGGGATCTCGGTTTCCGAGAACTGCGCGAAGGACGCGAACTCCGCGCGCCGGCCCTCGCGCGTCGCCTCCGCGATCGCCTCGTCGATGTGGTCGGAGAAGAACTGGAACGGCGCGTCCTCGCCGTACTCCTCGCCCATGAACAGCATCGGGACGTACGGCGAGAGCAGCGTGCAGAAGGCGGCCAGCGGACGTGCGTTCGGGGGCAGGCGATCCCCGAGCGCGCGGTTGCCGACCTGATCGTGGTTCTGGTCGAAGACCACGAATCGCTGTGGCGGCACGTCGTCGGCCGGCGCGCCGTACCGGTGGCGGCGGAACGGCGAGAAGTTCCCGTCGTAGACGTACGGCCGGTGCCAGGCCTTGGCGAGCTTCGCGACCGACCCGAAGTCGGCGTAGTACCCGTCGAGCTCGCCGGTGACGAGCGTGCGCACCGCGTGGTGGAAGTCGTCGGCCCACGCGCCGTCGCAGCCCCAGCCGCCGACGTCGCGCTCCCGCATCGCCCGGGGATCGTTGAGGCCGCTCTCGGCGATCACGAGCGCATCGTCGCGCTCGGCGTGGACGCGTCGCGCGACAGCGGCCACGATGTGCTCGGCGCTCGCGTCGAAGATCGCGTGGATCGCGTCGAGCCGCAGACCGTCGATCCCGAAGTCGCGGACCCACCCGACCGCGCTCTGCAGCACCCATTCCCGGACCGGGTCGCAGTCGGCGCCGTCGTAGTTGATCGCCTTCCCCCACGGCGTCGAGTACCTGCCGGTGAAGTACGGTCCGAACGACTCGAGCGCCTGCGTCCCCGAGGCGCCGACATGGTTGTAGACGACGTCGAGGATCACCGCCAGGCCGGCGTCGTGGGCTCCCGCGACTAATCGCGCCAGCCCGTGCGGGCCCCCGTAGGCCGAGTGCGCGGCCGACAGGTACACGCCGTCATAGCCCCAGCCGTGGTGGCCCGGGAACTCCGCCACGGGCATGATCTCGATCGCGTTGATGCCGAGCTCCGCCAACCCGGGCAGATGCTCGATGGCGGCATCGAATGTCCCTTGGTCACTGAATGTTCCAATATGTAATTCGTAGATCACGAGCTCGCGCATGGTCGGTGGGGTGAACGGCGCGGCCGCGGGCACGTCGACGATGCGGCTTGGGCCGCGGATGCCGTCGGGTTGCCACCGCGAGCACGGATCGGGGACCGGCCACCCGTTCAGGACGAAGCAGTAGTCGTCCCCGGCGCGCGCCGGCGCGACCCGCTCGTAGACCCCATGTCCCGCCTGTTCGAGCGCGAGCTCGTGGCCGCTCAGCCGGAGCGCGATCGACCGCGCATCCGGCGCCCACACCCGGAACTCGACGCTGCCGTCCGTGCCCGGGTGGGCGCCCAGCGGGCGCTCCCACGGGTACTCGGCGACGCCGTCCCCGGCCGGCGCGGACATTGTCGAGCTCACTGGGATTCGGGCACGAGCCAAACAGCAGCCAACGGCGGCAGGGTAACGCGCGCCGACACCGGCTGGTTGTGCCAGGGGATCGGCTCGGGCTCGATCGCCCCGAGGTTGCCCATGTCGCTGCCGCCGTAGAACCTGGAGTCGGTGTTGATCGCCTCCCGCCAGCGGCTGGCCCGCGGGAGCCCGAGCCGGTAACCCTCCCGCGGCACCGGCGACAGGTTGGCGGCGAACACGGCGACTCGCTCGCCGCCCCTCGAGGCACGCGCGAACGCGACCACGTTGCTGTCGGCGTCGTTGGGCTCCAACCACCAGAACCCGCTCGGGTCCGAATCGACCTCCCACAGCGCGGGCTCGTCCCTGTACAGGCCGTTGAGATCGCGGACGAGCGTCTGGACGCCGGCGTGCCCGGGCTGCTCGAGCAGATGCCAGTCGAGCGAGCGCTCGTAGCTCCATTCCGCCTCTTGGGCGAGCTCGGAGCCCATGAACAGCAGCTTCTTGCCGGGATGCGCCCACATGTAGGCGTACAGGGCGCGCAGGTTCGCGAGCTTCTGCCACTTATCCCCGCCGGCCATCTTCCCGTACAGCGATCCCTTGCCGTGCACGACCTCGTCGTGCGAGAGCGGCAGGATGAAGTTCTCGCTGAACGCGTACATCAGGCTGAACGTCAGCTCGTGGTGGTGGTAGCGGCGGTAGATCGGGTCCTGCTGGAAGTAGCTGAGCGTGTCGTGCATCCAGCCCATGTTCCACTTGAAGCCGAATCCGAGCCCGCCAAGGTAGGTGGGGCGCGACACGCCCGGCCACGCCGTCGACTCCTCGGCCGCCGAGACGATCCCCGGCTCGCGGCCGTAGATGACCTCGTTGAACTCCTTGAGGAACGACACCGCGTCGAGGTCCTCGCGGCCGCCGAACTGGTTGGGCACCCACCCGCCCTCGTTGCGCGAGTAGTCGAGGTACAGCATCGACGCCACCGCATCGACGCGGATGCCGTCGACGTGGTACTCGCGCAGCCAGAACAGCGCGTTCGAGAGGAGGAAGTTGCGGACCTCGTGGCGCCCGTAGTTGAACACGAGCGTGCCCCAGTCCGGATGCTCGCCGCGGCGCGGATCGACGTGCTCGTACAGCGCGGTGCCGTCGAACCGCGCGAGCCCGAACTCGTCGCGGGGGAAGTGCGCCGGAACCCAGTCCAGGATCACGCCGAGGCCGTGCTGGTGCATGCGGTCGACGAACGTGCGGAAATCGTCGGGCGAGCCGTAGAACGGCGTGGGCGCGAAGTAGCCGGTGACCTGGTAGCCCCACGAGCCCTTGAACGGGTGCGCCATCACCGGCAGCAACTCGACATGGGTGAAGCCCATGTCGTTGACGTAGGCGGACAGCTCGTCGGCGAGCTCGACATACGTCAACGAGCGGTTCCCCTCGAGCGTGTTCAGCCGCCATGAGCCGAGATGGACCTCGTAGATCGAGATCGGGCGCTCCAGCGCGGGTCGCGCCTCGGGCCGCGCGCGCATCCAGTCGGCGTCGCCGGTGCTCCAGTCGTGCTGCGGGTCGAAAACCACGGACGCAGTCTTCGGAGGCAGCTCGGTCGCGAACGCGTACGGATCGGCCTTGAGCAGGAGCTGATGGTCCTGGGTCAGGATCTCGTACTTGTATCTGGTCCCCTGGCCGACACCGGGGAGGAACAGCTCCCAGATCCCGGTCGACCCGAGCGAGCGCATCGCGTGCAGGCGCCCGTCCCACGAATTGAAGTCGCCGACGACGCTGACCGCGCGGGCCGACGGCGCCCACACCGCGAACGCGGTGCCGGTCACCGGTGGGTGGGGTGGGCGGGAATCTATTTCCCGGACGTGGGCGCCGAGCTTGTCGTAGAGCTCCTCGTGCCGGCCTTCGCCGATCAGGTACTGGTCGAGTTCGCCGATCGTCGGCAGGAACGCATACGGATCGTCGATCGTGAACTTGCCGGCGTCGCCGTAGTCGACCTCGAGCTGGTAGTGCAGCGGTAGCTGGGCGCCCTTGATCTCGCCCTCGAACACCCCGCCCGGATGGATCTGCCGGAGCTCGACGGCGGGCCGGCCGTCGGTGCGGACGGTCACGGAGTTCGCGGCCGGACGGAGCGCGCGGACGACCACGCCGCCGTTCCGCGGATGCGCGCCGAGGACGGCGTGCGGGTTCGAGTGCTCGCGGCGGACGAGCGCGTCGAGCTCGCTGGTCGCAGGAGTCATACGCCCTCCAAGATCCGGCCAATGCCGGCGACGGGGATCGAGATCCAGTCGGGACGGTTGTTGAGCTCGTAGCGAAGCTCGTAGATCGCCTTCTCGAGCTCGTAGATCGACAGCAGGTTGTTGATCACGGCCTCGCCGCCCGGCATCAGCGTGGGGTCGACGGCCGCGAAGTAGTGCTCCAGGAACCGCTCGCGGGCCCGCTGCTCGAAGTCCGCCGGGGCACGACGGTTGCGCTGGATCTGGAGCGCGGAGGTGACATAGGCGAACGATCGCAGCATGCTGGCCACGTCGCGCAGCGGCGAGCGCTTCTGCCGGCGCTCGGGCAACGGGCGGCCCGGCTCGCCCTCGAAGTCGATGATCACCCAGCCGCGGGGCGTATGCAGGGTCTGGCCGAGGTGGTAGTCGCCGTGGGTGCGGATGACGCGGCCGCTGACGCCGACCTGGGCGCGCGCGGCGAGACGCTCGCGGACGTCCTGGCCGCGGCCGGCGATCGGTGCGAGGCGATCGTCGTCGTCGGGAAGTTGCAGGAAGATCCGCTCGATGTCCTCGTCGATCGTCGCGGTCAGCAGGCCCAGCGCCTCCTGGCTCGGCTCCTCGGGCGAGAACGCGGGGTCGGCCGCGTCCGACGCCAGCACCGTGTGCAGCTCCGCGGTCACGGTGCCGAGGCTCCCGAGCCGTTCGAGGAACATCTCGGGCGC
>Ga0335078_10005901_pt1 | contig 18123 bp, 12 predicted proteins | sample Lox_Sample_32_FD_206711 | JGI IMG/M metagenome (GOLD analysis project Ga0335078, IMG submission 206711) | Soil microbial communities from Loxahatchee National Wildlife Refuge, Florida, United States - Lox_Sample_3.2 | ecosystem: Environmental > Terrestrial > Soil > Wetlands | place: USA... | reverse complement strand
ATGTGGGAACCGGCGCCGTTCAAGTCGAATACTTCGACGGAACCACGCTGGTTGGAAAGGCCACCGGCACGCTCGCCGCCGACGGCGACACGCTGACGTTGAATCTGCAGTTGAGCGGCGGAACGGTCTCGGGAGTGATTTATGAGAGCGACGGCAAGACGCCCGCGGCTGGAGTGCCGGTAACCGTAGTGAACTACGACGCGGCGGTGGGCGGCATCTCGAACAGCGTTCAAGTCAACGCCAACTCGAGCGGCGCCTACTCCGCGTCGAATCTGCTGGCCGGCACGATTCACGTGAATGTGCTGAATACTTCGCCTGCCGCTTCCGGCGTGAGCCAGACGCAGTTGACCGCCGGCGGCACGGCTACGGGCAACGTCACGCTGGGCACTGCGGCGAGCTTCGACGCCACGAGCAAGACAGCGAATCTCGACGGTCCCGATGGGTACCGGTATGACGTGGATTGCCAGGGACGGCTCCTGAAAGGCGGCACAACCAGCGGCAGCGAGCCTGCGTTCGATATCGGCGAGGCCTTGCTCTTCGAGAACCTGCCGGCGCCCTGCTACCTGCAGTATCAGAGCGAACTGAGCGGCCGCGAAGTCACGCTAGGCGAGACCGAGATTGACGGATTCTACGTGACGCGCAAGGCCTTTTCGCCGCCCGGCGGCGGGTATATTCGTTACCTCGAATACGTGCGCAACCCAGGCACGACCGCGACGTATGTCTATTTCGACGTGGAGGGAACGCTCGTCTCCGGCGCAACGACGTCGGTGGTTGTCGATCCTTCCACGACCAACAACACTTATGGAATCTACGGCACGACCGGCACAAAGGCCACGCCCAACGTCGGCTTCCTGCTCACCGATGCCAACCAGGGCTCGCAGATCGCGTACTTCTATCTGCCCAGCGGCTCAGGCAGCTATGACTACAGCTATTCGGTTCCGGTACCGGCAAATGGGACCGCGATTGTGATGCACTTTGTGGCGCAGAACAACGATCCCAATCAGGTCGAGACGACGATGCAGAACCTGCTCACGCTGTCCGATCCGGATGCACTGGATGGGCTCTCGGCGGTGGAGAAGTCGGAGATCGTCAACTTCACCAATGCGAACCTGGGCGTAGGGAGCCCGGGAGATGGAATCGCGGATGGACGCAACGGGACATCCTCAACGCCCGCAGCAAAAGGAGCGAACTGAGATGCGCAAGCTCGTGATTACGGGAATCCTGGTCTTGGCCGCCGCTGCCGCGCCGGCCGCGCCGCCGCCGCGCACGCTCCCGGGCTTCGATGTCGTGGCGCCGGACGGCTCTACGGCGCAGGCGGCGCAAATCGCGCGCAACGGCAAGTGGCTGCTGATCTTTGTCAAGCCTCACTGCCCGCAGTGCGACACGCTGCTGGGCACGCTCGACGGCGCATCTACGCAGGAAGGCTCGCGCGTCGCCGTCATTGTCAAGACAGGGACACCAAATGGGCTGGCCGAGATGAAGGCAAAATATCCCCACATCGCCAAAGCCGCATGGTACGCGGACGTCCACGCCAGCGCGGCGCGCAGCCTCGTGGTGCCGGCCTCGCCCACCACGCTGGGCATGCGCGGAACCGCGATCGCGTGGCGGCTGACGGGCACGATCTCCGCGCTGCCGACCGACGAATCCTCGGGGATCGTACTCGCAGGCGATGCGGCGGCCGACCCGAGAGTGCGCGAGCGCACGCTGGTGAATGGATGGCTTACGCAGCCGTAGGGCGATAAAGATCAATTGCTGGAGATTCGATGAGAGCGAAGAGTCTGCAAATCAGTCTTTCGGCCGCCGCCACGCTGATCGCCGTGGCTTTTCTGCCGGCTCATGCCCGGCCCGCTTCGGCGCAGCCCGCCGGATTGGAGGTCCTCTACGCTGGGAGCGATGCACCGATCTCAATCGTGGTGTTCTCCGACTATGCATGCCCTTATTCCAGCCAGCTCTACTTCCAGCTGGAGAAGCTCGAGAAGGAATATCCATCGCGGCTGCGCGTGATGATGAAACAGATGCCGTTACAGATTCATCCCCAGTCGCCGCTCGCGCATGAAGCTGCTCTGGCGGCGGCGGCTCAGGGAAAGCTCTCAGCCATGAGCGAGCTGCTCTTCGCCAACCAGGGGCGGCTCGACCGCGATTCGTTGCTTACCTATGCGCACGAGATCCATCTGGATAGCGAGGCATTTCGAACCGCGCTGGACACGCACCAGTATCGGCCAATGGTGGAAGAAGATTTGCTCGAGGCCAGCGCGCTGGGAATCGACGCGACTCCGACGCTGTTTCTCAACGGACATCGGCTGGACGGTTTCCAGGACTTGAAGAATCTGGAGGAGATCACCGGCAAGGAGCTTGCGAAGAACGATGCCGCCGGGCAAACGGCGCCGCAGCAAGCCGAATCTTCAGCAGCCGCAGGCGCCGATTCGATCGCTCCCGATTTGTTTTCCAGGCTGACGCAATCGGCGGCGGAGGCGCGCGGACCGGCGACGGCGCCAGTCACAATCGTCGAGTTCAGCGATTTCCAATGCCCGTTCTGCCGGCAGACTGTCCAGCCGCTTGAAGACCTGCTCGCGCAGCGCCCAGGCGAAGTCCGGCTCATCTTCCGCAGCTTTCCGCTCGACTTCCATCAGTACTCGGAGCTGGCGCATGAAGCGGCGCTTGCCGCCGGGGCCCAGGGCAAATTCTGGCCGATGCACGATCTGATCTTCGCCCATCAGAGCCGGCTCGAGCGCGCCGATCTCGTCCGCTACGCGGCGCAGCTCGGCCTCGACATGGCGGCCTTTGAGCACGCACTGGACGCGCACGTCTATGCCGGCCAGATCGCAGCCGATCGCGCGCTGGGCGCGCAGTTCGACGTGACTGGAACCCCGACCCTCTTCATCAACGGCAAGCGTCTCACCGGAGCCCGCTCGCTTGTCGAGCTGGAGTCGCTTGCCGACGAGCAGGCGCGCATCGCGCAAGGCTCTGCGGCGCAAGAAGCAGTCGTGGCCCCAAAGCCGGAGCAGGACACGGATTTTGTCGTGCTTGGGGCGGATTCCGCGCCGATTCGCGTGCTGTGGTTTACCGACGTGCGAAGCCCGCTGGCTCTCCGCGCTGCCGCGTTGCTGCGCGAAATCGATCAGGCGTATCCGGGGCAACTGCGCATTGAGTACAAGACCATGGAGCTGGCCAGCCATGCAGACGCGGAGCTCGCCGGCCGCGCGTTGCTGGCCGCCGGATCGAGGCAGAGGTTCTGGCCCATGTTCGAGGCGCTTGCCCAGAGCCATGCGACGCTCGATCGCGATGCCGTGGCGCGACATGCTTCGGCCCTCGGTCTCGACGCCGCCGGCTTCCCGGCTTCGCTCGACGGCGCCGCTGTCACCGAAGCGATCGAGCGCGACCAGGCAGAAGCGACTCGACGCGCGGTCACCGGGAGCCCGGCGATCTTCATCGGCGCGGTGCGCATCGACGGGCTGCAGCCGCTGCACGTCTACAAGGAGGCGATCGAAGCGGCGCTGGCCGCTCACAATTCGCTGGCACAATCGTCCGGCCGCTGACCCAGAAAGATCCACGGCGAGCGCTGAAGACGCGCGCATCGAATCCCACCCTTTCGCCATCCGCTGCGACGGATGGGCGAAAATGGTGGGGCAACCCCCTTGAGTCGTCAAGAACGCCCCTGTGAAGCCGTGCCCTTTCAAAGCAACGACTTGTTCAGCGATTCCATAAGCAGCAGGCGCCACGGATTCGAGGCAAATTCAAGCCGGGCGTGATACCTTGCGGCGAATCGCCGCCGCCACGACGGTCTGGCCATAGCTGAGCCCGCCGTCGCCGGGACTGACGCGGAAGTGCCGATACACCTCGAATCCCTCTTCCTGCAGCCTCGCCCGCAGCAGTCGAGCCAGCCGCTGGTTGTGAAAACAGCCTCCACTCAACGCGACCTGGCGTATTCCGGTGGTGGTTCGCGCCAACGCTGCCGCGCGCTGGAATCCCGCCGCAATTCCCGCATGGAAGCGCGCCGAGATGCGTGACCTGGGCTCGCCGGAGCGCAGATCGGTGAATACTTCGCGCCAGAGCTTGGCCACGTCGAGCCTTGCAGGTTCGCGCGTGGCCCAATCGCCGGGAAGCAGGTCCATCTCGTAGGCCGGCACATCGTCCGGCTCGTCGATGGCAATCCCCTCCAGCTCGATCGCGGCCTGCGCCTCGTAGTCCACGGTGCGACGTCCGAGCACGAGTACAGCTACGGCATCAAAGAGCCTGCCGCAGCTCGAGGTAAGCGGCGCGTTCAGCCGGCGGTCGACCATGCGCATCAGAATGCGGGCTTCCTGCGCGGTCACGCCAAGCCGATCGAGAATGTCGGAAGATTCCCCATCGAATCCGGCTGCTTGCAGGTGCGCAAAAGCCATTCGCCAGGGCTCGCGAATGGCCGCCTCCGATCCGGGCATAGGGACGAAGCCGAGATGCGCGAAGCGTTCGAAGCGATCGAGCCAGCCGATCAGCACTTCCCCGCCCCAGACGCGGCCATCGCTTCCGTAGCCGGTGCCGTCGAGGCTGATGCCGATCACGGGACCGGCGAGCGAGTGCTCGGCCATGCAGGCAGCGATGTGCGCATGATGATGCTGCACGGCGATCAGGGGCAAACCCCGCTCTTCGGCCCACTGTTTTGCCCATTGTGTGGAAAGATAGCCGGGATGCAGATCGTGCACGACCAGCTCCGGCTCGATCTCGAAGGTGCGCGAGAGATGATGGAGCGACTCGCGGAAAAAATCGAGCGCCGTGATGTTCTCAAGATCGCCCAGATGCTGGCTCTGGTAGGCGAATCGCCCCCGCGCCAAGGCAAAGACATTCTTCAAGTGTCCACCGACGGCCAGTAGCGGCGGCGATTCGAAGGGAAGCTCGATGGCCAGCGGAACGAAGCCCCGGGCCCGCCGGATAAGCTGCGGCGCACCGTCGACAACGGCCGCGACCGAGTCGTCGCAGCGCTGCAGGATTTCGCGATTGTGCATCAGGAAGATGTCGGCGATTTCGCCGAGCCGTGCGCGGGCATCGTCGTTGTCGATGGCGATGGGCTCTTCGCTGAGGTTGGCGCTGGTCATCACCAGCGCTCTGACCCGCGGGTCCGCGAAGAGAAGATGCTGGAGAGGCGCATAGGGCAGAAAGATGCCCAGCCAGGGAATTCCGGGCGCGACACCGGCCGCGATGCCGCAGTCTCCTCTCTCGCGCGCCAGCACGATGGGCCGCGCGGGAGTCGCAAGCAGCGCTTCTTCTTCCGCCGTCAACCTGCAGATTCGCCGCGCCGATTCGAGATCTTTGACCATGACGGCGAACGGCTTGCCGAAGCGGCGCTTGCGTTGACGGAGGCGCATGACCGCCGACTCGCTGGTTGCATCCACACTCAGATGGAATCCGCCGATGCCTTTGATGGCGACGATTCCGCCGGCCATCAGGCGATCGATTGTTGAGGCGATGGGATCGGCTGCGGGAATTTCGGAGCCGCTCGCATCGGCCAGCCACACGCGTGGCCCGCAATCCCGGCAGGCATTGGGCTGAGCGTGGAAGCGCCGGTTGAGCGGATCGTGATACTCGAGGTGGCATTGCGCGCACATGGGGAACTTCGCCATCGAGGTCTGCGGGCGGTCATAGGGAATCTGGCGGGTGATGGTAAAGCGCGGACCGCAGTTGGTACAGTTGAGAAAGGGGTAGCGAAAGCGGCGATCGGCAGGATCGAACAGCTCGCGCAGGCAATCGGCGCAGGTGGCGGCGTCGGCCGGAATGCCGGTGCTGACGCGGCCAAGCACTTCGCTGGCCACGATGCGGAAGCCGGTCTCGCCGGTCGCGATTCCATCGCGCAGGGCGACCGAGTCGATGCGCGAGAGGGGAGGCGCTTCTGCTCGCAGCCGGGTCAAGAAGGCCTCCACCGCAGGCGGGGAACCTTCAATCTCGATGACCACCCCGTCCGTGTCGTTGCCGATGAACCCGGCAAGGCCTTGTTCGCCGGCCAGCCGGTAGACGAAAGGCCGGAATCCCACTCCCTGCACGACGCCGCGCACGCGTACCTCGCGCCTGATCTTCGTCGCCTGGAGCGCTGTTTTCGGATCCGGTTCTGCGTGCAACGGTGGGCGCCTCGCGCCGGAATTCAGCATAGCGTATGCTCGTAACGATTTGACGGGCCGGCCGATCGTACTTCAACGCTCAAGAGAGCATCTATTTCGTTGGGTGGGAGAATCCCAAGACCGCATTCTCGAGCATTCCATCGTAATGAACCAGCTGTGGAGACAAATGGCGATGGCGGGACTGGCCTTGTTGCTGGGCGGCCTCCCCGCGCCCGAGGAGCAACTGAGCGAGAGCGCCATCATCCAGAGCGTCGACCGGGCCGTAATGGCGCGGATCCACGGCATCGCCAGCTATACCGTCACGGAACATTACGCCGTATTCCGAAATGGCGATGAGACGCATCCCGTAGCGGAAATGAGGGTGAAGACTACCTACCGAAACGAGACGGGGAAAAGCTATGCCGTGATTTCAGAGAGCGGGCCGGCGGTGATCCGGAAGTTTGTCCTGGGCGCGATCCTCGAGAACGAGAGGCGGATCAACGAGCCGGGGATTCGGGAAAGAACATGGATTGTTTCGGCGAACTACGAGATGAAGATCAAACAAGCAGGGACGGTGCGCGTCGACGGCCGCGATTGCTATGTTCTGTCCATCGCGCCGCGACGCCAGGCTCCCTACCTGCTGCACGGAACGCTCTGGGTCGACGCAGGCGACGGCACCATCGTGCAGATCCAGGGCGAGTCTTCCAAGAGCCCGTCGGTGTTCACCGGGCCGACGCAAATGAGCCGCCAATATACCAATATCGACGGCTTTGCCGAGGCGACCCACGCACGGGCCGAATCGAGCAGCCCGTTCTTCGGTAAAACCGTGGTGAAGATCGACTACAGCGCATACCATATCGAGCTGGCACCAAGGCAATGAGGCGGAGAGCCGGCCACTCGAGCGCATCTCACGGAAAATCGATGCGGTCTGCGAAATGCGGTGAGGCATTTGAGGTTGCTTCAAGGTGCTGCGAATGGGTACCAAAAGCGCCTGCCTTATACTGAGCCATGTGATACAGCTACCGGGCGACTGGAAACTCGATGCCGCTCTTGGCTCCTGCCTGGTGCTGGGGTTGCGGCACGGCTTCGATTACGATCACCTTGCAGCGATTTCCGACATCACGGCCGTGCAGCGCAACTGGCGCAACGGACTGCGCCTGGGCATGACATATGCTCTCGGCCATGCCTTCACAGTGGCCGCCCTGGGTGTTGCCGTCCTTGAGCTGCACATGGGCCTGCCGCAAGGGCTGGACCACTGGACCGAACGGCTGATCGGCCTCACGCTCATCTTGCTCGGGATCGGCGTAGTGGCAGGGATATTGCGCAAGGACGCGCACGGGCACAGTCACAGCCGGGTAGAGAGCCGGCTGGCGATCGGCATCAACGGCGTTCTCTGGTTCTTTTGGCAGATACGGAAGATTTTCAACCGGCAGGCACCGCGGCCACAGCGCTTCCAGTGGATGTACACCGGCAAATCGGTCTTCGTCATCGGCATGCTGCACGGGATTGGCGCCGAGACGCCCAGCCAACTGGCGCTTTTCTTCCTCACTGCCAATCTCGGCGGCACTTCGCGCGGCATGATGGGACTGGCGGCGTTTGCCATTGGCCTGGTGGCGATGAATGCGCTCATGACGGCTTCCATGGGCGGGGCGTTCAGCGCCGGGGGCCATCACCCGCGCATTTACGGCCTGATTGCCTGGACGGGCGCCGCGTATAGCTGCATCATCGGACTTATCTTCCTCTTCGGCGTCTCCAGCCGGTTGCCGGCGCTGGGCTAACAGAACAGGGTTCCCTTCGGCCACGGCGCGCGCCGGCTCTCGCCCTCAGGATTTTGCAATCCTCAGCAATACCTCCGCCTGGTAGTCGTAGGAGTTCGGGCCGCTGCCGTTATATCTTCTGACAGCATAGGGCCAGTCGCAGGGGATATCGGCACGGACCGGCACATTCTGATAGCTGCCCGTGTGATATTGCGTCTTTTGAAATCTACTCTGGCTCCCCGCGATGACCGGTGTCACCCCGGCAACGATGTTGAACGTGGGTGCATTGCGGATGCAATTGGCGCAGTCGGTCAAGTAGCGAGCATCGCCTGTTGGATACTGGCACATGCGCAGCGGGCCGGCGCCAGCCTCGGTGAGGCGGTCGTCTGCCTGAGCATCCGGCGTGGCGCCGTTGACAAAGTTGTTGAATTTGTCCTTCAGGTCCGAGATGGTCTTGCGCACGTTCTGCACAGGATCGGTAATTGCGCCCGCAACTTCCTGGGGAGTGGGCGGATGATGAAAGAGCGTGTATTGTCCAATGCCGTATCCACGCGACGAGATCGCCGAGGCCGAACGAGGGTTGTTTCGATCCAGGCCCATGGTCACGTAGCTATCGATATTGGAGCCGCGAGGAACCTGGAAGTGCATGCCGTCGCTCTCCTGCATAAGAATTTGGATAAGGAACGGGATCGGAACCGGGGGCGGAGAGAGAGCTTTCAGGGCATCGATGGCGGATTGGTTGTCCTGGGCAGGGTTGGCCGAAAAAGGGACTTTTGAAAATGCAGGATCGGCCAGCATCGACGCGATGCAGGCCACCAGGCCCTGATCCACGATGCCCGTCAGGGCCGTTACAGTGCCGTTGTTGTAGCTCTTCACGGCGACAGGCGCGTTGCCGTCCGAACCGCTGCCATCGTTGTGCATCAGATCGAATTGAAGCGCCTCAACCACGCTCGCCGTTCCCGGTCCGAAGACGCCATCGATCGGGCCCTTCCCATACCCGAGCGAACGCAAGTCCCGTTGCAGATCCTGGACCAGCGAAGAAAAGGTCGGGCTTTGCGACAGGACCAGACCCGCCACGGCATAGCTTTGGGTGCTCATCTGATTTGCCCTCCGGGAATGGCTGAGATTCTATAGCACGGAGACTGCGCCCGGATTTCAATTCCGCGCGGGACGCTTACGAGGCGAGCTTATAATTACGCCATGCCGGGTATATGGCGGACGATCCTGGTGGCGGCTCTCCTCGCCAGCCTTCTCGCGCCTGGCGGGTTTTGCAATGCGGCGTGCCGCCGGCAGACTCGCGAGTGCTGCGCCGGCCACGTGCAGGCGAAGCGAAATTGCTGCAGTCACACCGTCGACCTGGCGCGCGCGTTTTCGCCGCGGGACGAGCGCGCGCTCGCGGCATTCCCCGCGGAATGGTCTGAAGCTGCATGCGCGGCGACGATTGCGGACGAGACCGCCTTCAGCCCGCATGCGATTCCGGGCGGCGGCCCGCTGATTGAACCATCCCCTCCACTCATTCTTCGGATCTGATCCTCCGCTCCCCGGCAATTCCGTGCGGCTCGGTTCGAGCCGTGCATTCCAGTGATGTCTGCCGCGGAGGAACTTGTGTTGCGTCCTGGTCTTGCCGTATGGGCGCTGCTCGCAGCGCCATGCGCCGTTGCGCAAACGACGATGAACATGGGCGGCCCAGCCGCTTCATTCACTGAGGGTGTGCTGCGCCACACCGGCTCGGGCACCGATCTGGAGCCTGCGTCGTTCGCTCCACCGATGTTGATGCAGATGCGGCCCGGCGGCTGGATGCTGATGCTGCACGGCGAAGCAATTGTCACAGAGCAGCAGCAGTCCGGCCCACGCGGGCACGACAAGTTCTTCTCAGTAGACTGGCTCATGCCCATGGCGCAGCGCAGCTACGGAAAGGGCCAGCTTACTCTGCGCGCCATGTTGAGCCTGGAGCCGGCAACGATCACGGGCCGCTACTATCCCGAGCTCTTCCAGCAAGGCGAGACGGCGTTTGGAAAGCCAATCGTCGATGGGCAGCATCCGCACAATCTGTTCATGGAGCTGGCGGGGATCTACGATCGCCGAATCGGATCGCGCGGCCTGCTCATGCTTTACGCCGCACCCGTGGGAGATCCAGCGCTCGGACCGGAGGCGTTTCCGCATCGGCCGTCGATCGGCGACGATCCGCTTGCGCCGCTCGGCCACCACCTGCAGGATTCCACGCACATCGCGTACGACGTTGTGACCGGAGGCCTCGCGTATGGCCGCGAGCTGAGGGGGCTGCGCCTGGAGGCCAGCGGTTTTCATGGACGTGAGCCGGACGAGAACCGGTGGCACATCGAGGCCGGCATGATCGACAGCTGGTCGGCCCGAATCTCAGGCGCGTTGTCGAGAGACTGGGTAGCGCAGTATTCGCTCGGGCATCTGCACTCGCCGGAAGCTGCGCATCCGGAGGAAGACGTGTTGCGGCAGACGGCTTCGGCGGCGTTTCACCACGCCTTTGGCCGGGCTTCGCTGAATGCAATCGCCGTATGGGGCCGTAATCACACGGACGGAACGGCGATCAACACAACCGGTTATTTGTTCGAAGCGGCGCTGCGCCTGCAAACCAGCCAGACGACATGGACGAGGGTGGAAGACGTGGACCGCACGACGGATCTGCTTGGAGCCACGGCTCCGGCGGTCGAAAGCGCCGTCGGCCGGGTGCAGGAGTTTACGGGCGGATATGCGCATCGCGTGTGGACTTGCCGGCACGCTTCGGCGGAGATAGGGGCGCAGATTACGGGCTATGACGTTCCGGAGAGGCTATCGCCGCTGTACGGGCAGCATCTGGTCGGCGTTGCGGTGCTGGTCAGGCTGCAGTTGGCGCGAGAATCGCGGTGATCGGATATGAATAGGGCGTATAATCGTCGCATGACGGTGATCGCAAACGGGAGGCCGGTTCCAACTCCTGAGGAGATGGCGGAGATTCTCGGCATGAGCGCGGAGCGACTTGCCGCCATTCGGCGGATCATGAACACTCCTGTGCGGTCCCGCCGGAAGGCTACCAAAAGCAGGCCGGGCGGCACGCCCTCCACATTCACCGACCGTAGTTCGAGAAAACGTGGCCAGAAAGAAGTCCGTTAGGACCGCATTTCTCAACATCCCCTACGACAAAGAGTTCGTGAGCCTGTTTCTCGCCTACGTGGTTGGACTGATTCACTTAGGCCTCGAGCCACAACCAACATTCGCCATTCCCAATCAAGGACGCCTCGACGCAATCATCGATCTGATCGATGCGTCCGACTGCTCGATCCACGATTTGTCCCGCACCGAAACGACGAACGGCGTGCCGCGTTTTAACATGCCGCTGGAATTGGGTCTCGCTCTTCATCAAAGGCGAGTGACGAAGGGAAAGCATCGAGTTTTCGTCTTCGAGAGCAAACCCTATCGCACCCTTCAGTCGACAAGCGACGTAAACGGAATCGATCCATTCATCCATCACGGCCAGCCAAAAGAGGTCATGACTCAGCTGCGCAACATCTTCCGCAAGCCGGGGGACACGATTACCGTTCCAGATATGTTCGCTGTTTATCGCGCAGTCAAGCGGAGGCTGCCAGAATTCAAAAGGGATGCCGGCGGAGGCTCACTCTTCGAATCCGCGATCTTCGTAGACATTATTAAGGTTGCGGCGCTTGAGGATTTACGGCGACGGACCACGAGCTAAATTGGCCCGGGCTCGCCGCCGATTGATTCCGCTCACCCGAAGAGCGCCGTCACCGCGTGGTTGACCACGAAGGCCGCGCCATAGGCCAGCGCCAGCATGTAGAGGAACTGGATTGTGGGCCACTTCCAGCTATTGGTTTCGCGGCGGACGACGGCCATGGTCGAGGTGCACTGCATGGCAAACGCGAAAAAGATCATCAACGCCAGAGCTCCGCCCAGTGTCATGTCGTGATGCAGAGCGGTTTGCAGATTGAGCGACTGCGTGCCGGGATCGGCGCCGTAGAGAGTGCCCATAGTGCTGACCATGACCTCGCGCGCCAGCACGCTCGACAGCAGGCCAATGCCGATCTTCCAGTTGAAGCCGAGCGGCGCGATGACCGGCTCGATGAGGTGACCGAGACGTCCGATGAGGCTGTGCGCCAGCTCGGGCGCGGCCATGGAACCGCCGATATGAACCACGGGCACGTGCGCCAGGACCCAAAGAGCCAGCGTGACGCAGAGAATCACTGTTCCCGCCTGGCGAAGGAAGATGCTCGCGCGATCAATGAGCCGCAGGCCCAGTGAGCGGAGGGTGGGCCTGCGATATTGCGGAAGCTCGAGAATGAAAGGCGTCTCGCTCGACTTCAGAATGGAGCTCTTGAGCAGGCGGGCCGTGGTGCAGGCGGCGACAAATCCGGCGAGATAAAGACCCAGCATGACCAGCGTCTGCAAGCCGAGCAAGCCGTGCAGGTAGTAGATGTGCGGCACGAATGCGGCGATGAGCAGCATGTACACCGGGAGGCGCGCCGAACAGGTCATGAACGGCGTGACCATGATCGTGGCCATGCGGTCGCGCCGGTTTTCAATAGTCCGCGTGGCCATGATCGCGGGAACCGCGCAGGCGTAAGCGGAGAGCAGCGGGATGAAGGCCTTGCCGTTGAGGCCGATGGTGCGCATGACGCGGTCGGCAATGAGCGCGGCGCGAGCCAGGTAGCCGGAATCCTCGAGGATTCCGATGAAAAGGAAGAGGAGCAGAATCTGGGGGAGGAAGACCAGGACCGACGAAATACCTTTCCAGGCGCCGTCGAGCAACAGAGATTGCAGCCAGCCGGCAGGGAGCAGTGGCCGGATGAGGTTGGCGGCGCGGGCGAGCAGGTCGCCGAAACCGTCGGAGAGCGGCTGGCCGATGGAGAAAACGACTTCGAAGACGCCGACAACCACCAGCAGGAAAAGAATCGGACCCCAGATGCGGTGCAAAAGAATGTTGTCGAGCCGGCGCGTCCTCTCAGCCGAGAGCGGAGCGTGATAGCCGGTGCGGCGGCTGACCTGCGCGGCCCAGGAGTGAGCGCTGGCCGCGTTGCCGATGACGGGCAGCGTAAGCGGATGGTCGCCCGCCCCGTTGCCGGGCTGGTTGAGGAATAGAGGAACGGCCTCCAGGCCGGTTCCGCAGAACGCGCTGATCTGAGCGACGGGAGCGCACAATTCGCGCGCCAGCTTCAACGGGTCCACGCTGCCGCCGCGCTGCTTCATCAAGTCGCTCATGTTGAGCAGCACGAGCGTGGGCAGCCCGAGCGAGAGCACAGGCGCGGCGAGCATCAATTGCCGCGTAAGGTGGACTGAGTCGAGCACCAGGAGCACTGCATCCGGCTTGGGCGTGCCGGGCATTCTGCCGCGCAGAACATCGACGGCGACGCGCGCGTCCTCGCTGTACGGCGTAAGGCTGTAGACTCCGGGCAGATCGATCAGCGTCAGGTCGTCGCGGCCGACGCCGGCCATCGGGCCCATGCGCTGCTCGACGGTGACGCCGGGATAGTTGGCGACCTTCTGGCGCAGGCCCGTAAGGCGATTGAAGAGCGTGGACTTGCCGGAGTTTGGCGGGCCGATCAGCACCACTGTCTTCAATTTCCCCTTCCGAGCCGGGTCGGGAGAGGGAACGAACTGGGACGGAGTGCAGCAGCTGCTCATCTCGAGGCCTCGAGCAGGGCGTCGAGCTCGCGAATCTCCTTTTCCCTGGGGCTTAAGGTCGAGGCGCTGCGAACGCGGATGGCTTCGGCCGTCTCATGGCGGAGGGCAATCTCAAGCCCGTCCACGCCGTAGACCGTGGGGTCGCCGGCGGGCGCGCGGCGCAGCGCCGTGACCAGAGCATTGGGCACAAAGCCCATATGCATCAGGTGGTTTTGCACGGTTTCAGGAAGATCCAGGGCGACGACATACCCCGTCTCGCCGATCTTCAACTCACTCAGCACGCACACCTGCCGAACTCCGAGGGTCTTGCGGGAGCGCAGGACCCTGAAACTACGACCGGAATAGTCGGAGTTCAGTATACGACCGATTCGGTCTGAGTTGCAAATGAGGACGCGCCTAACCCCGCGGAATGGAGAGTTCACGGTTTTTGACCTCCGAGCGGGCTGGTGCGGCGCTTCCAACGCCACCCCTCTTGCACCCCCCTGGAAGGAGCCCTTGCAGTCTGTAGCGGATCGATGATCTACATATATCAGTGATGGACGCGCTTCCCCTGTGACATAGATCACCCCTTCTCCATGACATTGACTCGACAAAGGATTTCGTGCGGGAGATCAAAATGAACCTCGAAGAGTTCAAGGAATCGGTTGCCGGCGCGGAACCGCCGGACGGGCTGGCAGCCACGGTGCAAGCACTGTGGTGGGATGCTAAGGGCGACTGGTCGCGCGCTCACGGCCTGGTCGACGAATTGGAAACTCCCGACGGCATGGCGGTGCACGCTTATTTGCACCGCAAGGAGGGTGCGGACTCGAACGCCAATTACTGGTACGACCGGGCCGGGCGACGTTTCCACCGGCCGGCGCTCGAACAGGAATGGCGAGCGCTCGCGGAAGGGCTGCTGGATGATCGAGAATGAATCCGACCGGATTCGATCCTCCCACCCTTGGGGCGCCGACAAGACGCCGCGAGGATGGGGCACCCAATTGTCAGGGGTTGATTCGGTTCGTCATCGACTTAGCGGCCGGGCGTGATGTCGCTGACCGGCAGGTCCCAGTGTGCCAGAAGAATCTCGAATCGCCGCTGCTCTTCCCGCTTGTAAGTCTCCTGGTCGGGCCATAGCTGGCCGATGAACGCTTCCTCATCGGGGTTGGCAGTCGTCGCCGCGGTCGAATCCTTGTAGCGGATGGTCACGCGATAGTCCCAGCGGCCGTCTTCGGTGGTGTGATACGCCGGTGATTCGATCTTCAGCGCGGTGATGCGCCCGGTCGATTCGATCTTCTTGAGCAGCGGCCAGTGGTTCTTGAGAAAAAGCTGGAGGAACTCCTGCTGATGACCCCACTGCACTTTGTAGTAGTACTCGATGGTGTAGGGCTGGCCGGCGGCGCCTTGGGGCGGAGAGCCCTGCGCCAACGCGGTAGAGATGAAGGGAGCGAGAAGCGGCGCGGAGAGGATCGCCAGGAGCAGTCTGCGCATAAAAGCCTCCACGGTCGAATAGCTTGATACTACGCCGGCACTTGAAACCAAACGGATGGTCAGGCGATGCCTGGTCGAGATCCGAAGGATCGGTTCTTATCGCGCTGCCAGGGAAGTGACCAGGCGTTGCTCGCAGATCTCTTCATAGGAATTGGTTAGAAAACCGGAGATCGTCCCTGCCCGCGCCTTGAAAGAGTTGGCTTCACTGATGGCCCTGGCCAATTCACGGTCTTCCTGGGACCAGGAATGCTCGTGCAGACCATGATCGATGAGCGCCCTGAGCTGGTCTAACGATTGGTACTGCTGGACGAGCGGCCCGAAGAGCTCGGAGATGCCCTCGACAAAGTCGCTGATGACATAGGTGCCGGCGGCCACGCAATCGAACAGTCGATTGGAGATGAAGCCGTGCTCGGCCATGCTGCTCCAGTGATCGTTGAGCACGACCCGGGCGGCGGCGTAGGCATCGGGGAGCTCGGCGTTTGGGATGCTGGACTGCAGCACCATTTTCCTGGGCAACAACTCGTCCCAGCCGGAACCGATGACGCCCAGCGGAGCGCCCAGCGACACGGCGTCGCGGACGATGGGGCGCAAGACATTCCGGGAGTTGCCCACGAATAAGACGTCGAATTCCTTTTCCCGCTCGGCCTGAGGGTGGAAGAGATCGGTGTCGACGCATTGCAGGAGTGTTTCGACGTTGGCGAGACCCTGCCGGCGCAATGAGGCACAGTACTTGTGCGAAGCCACGTAGACGCGATCGTATTTGCGCAACTCGTCGAGACTGGCGGAGGTGGGATGGCTGAGCAGCCAGCAAATATTGATGTGATCCGGCGTCGGCACGTACTGCGTCAATCCTCGCAGGCAGATGACGGCATCGTCGCGCAGCCGATTGGGGTGCGCCCATTCGTTGAGCAGATCCAGGCGCACGCTATGCCCGAGGGCGCGCAGCTCCTTGGCCAGCGACTGCGCGAAGTAATAGTCGCCCCAGAGATGAGCTTCCTTTTCCGCCGGACAGGGAACCTTGATGGCGATGCGAAGCATCCTGGGGAGGGCCTCGCCGAGAACCGCGAGGAACTGCCGGGCGCGGGAGGCGAATGTATGCCGCTCAGCGACCATCTGCTGAAGCGGAGTGAGGGCCGCGATCCGCTCCTCTTCGTTGCCGCAGTACCGATGCAGAAGATTTTCCAGCTCTTCCCGGTTATTGAACCAGGGAAGTTTGCCGTCGAAGGCATCCTCTGACGCCGCCCGGCTGTTGGTGATGACTAAGGCGCCCGCGGAAATGGCGTCGAAAACGCGGCTGTTGACCGACCCCCATTCTTTGGTCACGGAATTGGCATCGTCCAAAACCACTCGCGCACGGCGATAAACGTCGGCTATCTTGTCGTAGGCCACCAGGCCCTTGGCATAAGGAGCGAGCGACTCCACCTGCTCCCAACCCGCCCCGTAGATTTCGCATCTGTAGGGCAGGGCGGCCGGTTCGAGGAGATAAATAACATCGCGCTCCTGCCGCCAGAAGTTGCCCGTAAAGACGTAATCCACCGTCTTCTCGATCGCCGGGTCAGGGGAAAACCGACTGGGCGACGTGGCAATGCGAAACACTTCCGCGGGATAACCAAGCGATTTGCGGATGGTCTCCGCCCCTTTTGCAGAGGAAGAGAGCAGGACGTCGAAGTGATGCCTGCGAGGCTTGGCCCACTCGGGAAACCAGTTCCTCGCCCAGCCCACGGTCACCAGGTTTTGCTTTGCCCGCTGCACCATCTCGAGCTTGTAGGCGTGAGTCATCGCGACCAGGACATCGATATCGCGGAGATCGTACCAATTCTGCCTTTCCTCCAGAAAAACGAACTCGGCATCCATCAACGCCGATAATTCCTGGGCCAGCCCATAGGCGGTGTAGAAATCTCCTTTCGCCGTTGTCTCGCTGGCTTCGGAGACGGCGAAGGCGATAATCGGCTTGCTGGCAGTCCAATACTCCTGCTCCGTCAGGCCTCGAGAGCGCAAAATCCTGCGCAGCGCCAAGCCGAACCTGCCGGCGAGCAGCTGGCTGTTGCGCACCATGTTTTTGCCACCGAAGAACCCGGTGCGCTTGCGGCTATAACCGCGAGAGTGAACCACGTCCGTGGTGCCGACCAGGACGACCGATTTTTTCAGATTCAAGCGGATTCGCAGGCATAGATCCACATCTTCGTAACCGTAGTAATAGCCTTCGCAGAAGCCGCCAACTTTTTCGAAATCGCTGCGCTTGATTCCGAGGAAAGCCCCGGTCACCGCGGGCACGGAAATGTCAGTCGTCAAGGCATCGCGCAGAACAGGCAGATAGCGAGCTTCAACCGGGCGAATCACGTTTTCGTATCGTACGGTGTCGAAGTAGACTCCCAGGTGCTGAATGAGCCCAAACCCCGCCTCGTCTCCGCCTTTGTCTTCGTCCAGCAGTCTTATGCCGGCAATTCCCACGCTGTCCCGGGCAAGAACATCCATGAAGGCGGGAAGAGGATCCTGAGCGAAGAAGATATCGTTGTTACAGAACAGCAGATGATCCGCGGTTGTGTGCCGGACCGCATAATTGTTGGAAGCGGAGAAGGAAAAATTATCGCCGCGCTCGATCAGGGTAATTGGGATTCCGGCAGACTGCCATTTCTCGACAATGCTTCGGGAGTTATCTGTGGAGCCATGATCTACCACGATATATTCGAAGTTTCGGTACGTGTTATGAGCGGCAAAGGTACTGAAATGCCGGTCGAGCAAGGCTGCGCCGTTGTAGTTGAGCACGATCAGAGCCACGGAAGGCTGGACAGAGGCCCGGGAATCCGGCGCCGGCAATTGGAACGACATGTTGCGGGTTGGCGCAGAACCATTGGATGTGCGGGGCAAGTACTTGGTAAACGTGGGCCTCAGGGTCGCCGTACCCTTGGCCAGCAACTGGCCGGACTTTCTGGCCAGCACGGCAATATTGAGAACCTTGCCCAGCCACATTTGGGGGATGATTTCAAAATGAAAGCCGACGAATCCGTTTCCGCCGTGCCGGGCCGACACATCGGGCCGCAAACGATCGGTTACCGTGGTGGCAGCGACGAAGTTATTGATGAGCAGATCCACGACCACAGGCTGGTCTTTGTTCTCAACGTCCATCGCCCAGCCACGGACCTCCTGGCTGTCGATGTTGTCGCAATTCCCAATGATCT
>Ga0335078_10005900_pt1 | contig 18124 bp, 13 predicted proteins | sample Lox_Sample_32_FD_206711 | JGI IMG/M metagenome (GOLD analysis project Ga0335078, IMG submission 206711) | Soil microbial communities from Loxahatchee National Wildlife Refuge, Florida, United States - Lox_Sample_3.2 | ecosystem: Environmental > Terrestrial > Soil > Wetlands | place: USA... | reverse complement strand
TGACCGGGAGGAATCGAGTCATGTCGAAATCCGATAAAGCCAAATCCGATGCCGCGTTCGGCCGCCGCAATTTTTTGAAAGGTGCCGCCGCCGGCGCCGCCGCCCTCGTGTCGAAACCGCAACTCGCCGAAGCGCAGACCGCAGCGGAGAATGGCGGACCTGTACCCTCCGCATCGCAGCTCGCGCGCGAAACCGGCGCGCCGCCGCAGGCTGCGAACCGCGTCATCGAGCGTCCGGGCTCGGATTTTATGGTCGATGTCCTGAAGACCCTCGACATCGAATACCTGGCGGCCAATCCCGGCTCGACGTTCGAATCGCTGCACGAATCGCTCATCAACTATGGCGACAACAGAATGCCGGAGTTTTTGACGGCCTGTCACGAGGAGTCCGCGGTGGCCATGTGCCACGGCTATTACAAGGTGGAAGGCAAGCCCATGATGGCGCTGATCCACGGCGATATCGGGCTGCAGCACGCCGGAATGGCGATTTACAATGCATACGCCGATCGCGTCCCCGTGTACATGATTGTGGGCAATCACGCCGATGGGGCCGAGCGCGCCCCGGGTGTGCAATCGCTGCACAGCGCGCAGGACCTCGGCGCGCTGGTCCGCGATTACACCAAGTGGGACGACCAGCCCTACTCGCTGGGCCACTTCGCCGAGTCAGCCGTGCGCGCCTACAAGATTGCCATGACGCCGCCTATGGGACCCGTCCTGCTGGTGGCCGGCAATGAAATCCAATCGCATCCGCAGACGGACAACAACCTGCGCATTCCCAAGCTGACCATGACGTCGCCGCCCGCCGGCGATGCCGCCGCTGTTGCCGCTGCGGCCAAGATGCTCGTGGAAGCGGAGCGGCCGATGATCGTGACGCAGCGCTCAGCCCGGACTCCGAAGGGGATCGACCTTTTGGTGGAACTCGCCGAGATGCTGCAATCGCCCGTGAACAGCCAGGAGCGCATGAACTTTCCCACGCGCCATCCGCTGGCGGGTAATGGCGGCGCTGGATATCGTCCGGACGTCACGCTGGCCCTGGAAGTCGCCGACCTGCAGGGTGAGACCCGCGCGGCCCACGCGCGCGGCGCCAAGATCATCAGCGTTTCAGCGGTGACGCTCACTCACAAGAGCAACATTCAGGATTTCGGCCACTATGCCGATGTCGATCTGGACATCGGCGCCGATGCCGAAGCCACCTTGCCCTACCTGATCGAAGCGTGCAAGAAGTTGATCACATCCGACCGGCGCCGCTTGATCGAAGAGCGCGGCAAGAAGCTGGCGGCCGCTCACAAGGAGGCGTTCAACCGCGGCGTTGAAGCGGCATCATACGGCTGGAACGCCAGCCCGGTCAGCCTGGCGCGCATCGCCGGCGAGCTTTGGCCGCTGATTCAGAATGAAGATTGGTCGTTCGTTTCACCCCAGGGCTTCGTGGGCAACTGGCCGAACCGGCTCTGGAAAATGGAAAAGATGTATCACTACATCGGCGGCCAGGGCGCGGGCGGCATGGGTTATGGAGCGCCGGCGTCCGTGGGCGCGGCCCTGGCCAATCGCAAGCACGGCCGCTTGTCCATCAACATTCAGACGGATGGCGATTTCAACTATGCGCCCGGCGTGTTCTGGACCGCCGCGCATCACCGTATTCCGCTGCTGACCATCATGCACAACAACCGCGGCTATCACCAGGAAGTGATGTTCGTCGAGCAGCAATGCAGCCTGCACAACCGCGGCGCCGATCGCGCGCACATCGGCACCAAGCTCTGGGATCCGGACATCAACTACAAGAGCATCGCGCAGGGTTATGGACTATACGCCGAGGGTCCGATCAGCGATCCGAACGATTTGGCGCCGGCGCTCAAACGCGGCATCGAGCGGGTGAAAAAGGGCGAGCCAGTATTGATCGACGTAGTCACGCAGCCGCGCGGATAACAAGCCGTATCAGCCTTCCAGTTCGACAAGGTGTGCTCCGGGGCCCTGATATCCTGGACCTATGCCGACTCGCTTGCTCCTCCCGGTACTGGCAGTTGCTTCCGTTGCGTGTGCGGCGCCGGTGCCGCGGACGGCTGATGGCAAGCCCGATTTCTCCGGTATCTGGCAAGCGTCGGGTAGCGCCGCGGCCGGCCTCCAGGATCATGCCGCCCGGCTCAACATGCCCGCGGGACGTTCGGTGATTACGGGCGGCGGCGAGATTCCGTATCAGCCCTGGGCCGCGGCGAAGAAGACGGACAATTTTCAAAATCGCGCCAAGGAGGATCCGCTCGGGAAATGCTATATACCCGGCGTGCCGCGGGTCATGTATCTGGATTTTCCGTTTCAGGTTTTTCAAACGCGGCAGATGATCGCCATCGCCTTCGAATGGTCTCTGGATTACCGCATGATCTACCTCAACGGCAGCGCGCACCCGGATGACGGCCTGGATCACTGGATGGGCGATTCGCGCGGCCGCTGGGAGGGAGACACGCTCGTGGTCGATGTGGCCAAGAACAACGAGCAGACCTGGTTCGACCTGGCGGGCGATTTTCACAGCGACGTCCTGCATGTGGTCGAGCGGTACCGCATGACCGACGCCGATACGATTCAATACGAAGCCACCATCGAAGATTCCAAAGTTTTCACCAGGCCATGGACGATCAACATTGCGCTCCATCGGCGAGCCGATCGCACGCGGCTCTTCGAGTACGCCTGTGAAGCGGAACTGGAAGAGGCCGATGGCGATTTCGAGCGCGAACCGAAGACCTGGTATCCGGGCGACGGATCGCCGGTTCCACCGATGACGGCCGATATCGCGCCGCGAACGGCGCCGGCTCCGGCGAAGCCCCTGGTGGGCATCCGGCGAACGGCCGAGGGCAAGCCGGATTTTCAAGGCTTCTACGAATCGAATGCCGGCGGGGCCAATTACGGGCTGGAGAGACATCCGGGAGGATTGGCCCCGCCGGGGCGCGGTGTGATTATCGATCCGCCTGATGGGAAGCTGCCCATGCGGCCGTGGGCCGTCGCGGAACTCGCGGATCGGCAGACCGACGCCCGCGGCTATGACGACCCCACGGCGCATTGCTTTCCGCCGGGCGTGCCGCGGTCCATGTACGTGCCCGTCGGCATCGACTTCATCCAAACGAAAGATTACCTGGTGTTTCTGCACGAGCGCACTGCCTGGCGCATTGTGCCGCTCGACGGCCGCGCCCACCTGCCGAATAGCATTCGCTTGTGGCAGGGCGATTCGGTCGGTCACTGGGAGGGCGACACGCTCGTCATCGATACCACCAATCTGAATGGCAAAACGTGGCTGAACGAGGCCGGCGAGATCATCAGCTACGCTGCGCACGTGGTGGAACGGTTAACGCCTACCGGGCCGGATACGCTGGATTACGAGGCCACGGTGACCGATCCGGTGGTGTACACCCGTCCGTGGACAATCCAGTATCCGTTCCGCCGGGAGAATTTCGAGTTGATGGAGGCGGCCTGTCATGAAGAAGATCATGATCTGCCGCACATGAAGAAGATCCGGGACGCGGCCCGCGCGGCGCAAAAGAAGTAGGAGCGCTCATTTGCGCTGGAGAGTAGCTTCCCAGTTAGTGACTACGGTAATGGGTGTCTGCGCGCCTTGGTCGAGCGGTGTGGTTAACAGGAAGCGCTGGGCCGTCTTGTTGGGCGAATAGGCCGCGCTCTGCAGGCGAATTCCCAGACTGGCGGGCGTGGTCGGGTGGAAAGCGCCGTTCGACGAGTCGATTTCGGCAGCCCAGATGACGCCATCAGGACTCATAAAGAACAGCTCCTTGCCATCGGCGCGCCATTTGGGATAGAGGCCACCCTGGGCCGAGATTTGAATCACCGGACCGGCGGGGGCTGCGCCCGAGCCGGGAGCTGTGAACGGGCGAACGTAAACCTCCTGGGGGCCGGATCTTTGAGATTGGAACGCAATCCAGTGACCGTCGGGAGAAACTTTGCCGAAAGTCGATCCGGAGGCGATCTGCATGGGATTGCCGCCCCGCAGATCGAGTGCGAACAGGTCCGTGGCCGTTCCACTCCTACCGGATGATACCGCGGCATAGATTAGAAACCGGCCGTCACGGGTCCAATCCGTGATTACTGCTGCCCCACCCGCATCCTTGACCAATTTGGCTTCCGTCGCGCCGCCCACGTCCTTTGTGTACAGCCGAGTGCCGGATACGTACGCGAGTTGATGGTTGTCGGGAGACCAGATGGGTCCGGCTGCGGCGTACGCCAGCGCTGCTACGACAATCAGGCCGGCTACAGCGATGGTGGGCCACAGCCATTTCCTGGCGAGAGCGGCTCGCACGGGGGTGGTCGGCACACTGCCGCTGGCGGAACTCATGGGCGGCGCGTCCAGGTCGATCAACTCCAGCGTCGGCTTCAAATCGCGCGCCGAGTGCCAGCGGTCTTCGGGTTTCTTCTCCAGGCACTTTCGCACCACGCGCTCCAGCGCTTTGGGGACCGCCGGCTGACGATGGTGGATCGGTGGCGGTGAGTCTTTCATCAGCGAGGCCAGCACCGCGGCCTGCGTGTCGCCGGTGAAGGGGCGCTGCCCGGTGATCATCTCGTAGAACACCGCGCCGAAACTGAAGATGTCGCTGCGCTCGTCGCATTCCTTGGCTTCGACTTGCTCGGGCGCCATGTAATAGAGCGTCCCCAGTACGGCCCCGGCTCGTGTGATGGGCTCGGTGACGGTGTCAATATTCTCAGCGGAGGCGCCGGCAACGCGTTCCGAGCCGAGTTTGGCCAGCCCAAAGTCGAGGACTTTGACGCCGTTTTTAGTGATGATGATATTGCCCGGCTTGAGGTCGCGATGGATGATGCCTTTGGCGTGAGCCGCCGCCAGGGCGTCCACGATTTGGATCGCGTGGCTCAGGGCTTTGTCCAAGGGGAGCGGCCCGCGCGCGATGATTTTGGAGAGCGGTTCGCCTTCCACGTACTCCATTACCAGATAGTTAGGACCGATGTCGTACAGCGTGCAGATATTGGGGTGGTTGAGGGCGGAGATGGCGCTGGCTTCGCGCTCGAAACGCTCGTTGAATTCGCGCGCGCTGACTTTGATGGCAACCGGGCGGCCAAGGCGGGTATCGGTGGCGCGGTAGACTTCACCCATTCCGCCCTGGCCGATCAACTCGACCACCTCGTAGGGGCCTAGTTTGTCGCCTGCCGAGAGTCGCATGGGTTAGACAAGTGTAACGCGGCGGGGCGTTGAAAAGCAGCCAACGGATCGCGCGCCCGGCCACCCGGTTTTATCCCCGGTTTTATCCCGCTTGATTTCCATTTCTTACGGGTCTAACCTGAGAACCACCCGATTTATCGTAAGAAACCCAACGAGGAGGACGATCCATGGCATATGAAAAGAAGATCGCGTTGGCGGGGAGTCATCGCGAACCGATAGCGGGCGCCTCGGTCGCGCGCGCCATCGACAACAACGAAATTGTGCAGGTAACCCTGGTGCTGCGTCGCCGCAACGCGACCGCTCCACTCGAATCGTTTGCCTTTTCCGACCCGCAAACCGTCGCCCATCACTCACGGGAGGAGTACGCCACCCTTCACGGAGCCGCCCCTGCCGATATCGCCGCTATCGAAGCCTTCGCTCACGAATTCGGCCTCACCATCACGGAACGCAGCCCGGCCAGACGCAGCGTGGTGCTCTCCGGTACCGCTGAGAACATACAGCGGGCGTTCGGAACCACCCTGTCTTATTACCAGTCGGCGCGGGGAACCTACCGCGGCCGTACTGGTTCGATCATGATTCCACAGGAACTCGAACCCATTGTTACTGCCGTGCTTGGTCTCGATAACCGTCCCGTCGCCAAACCGCATCTGCGCATCCATGCCGCGCACCCTCCGGGGTCGTTGACGCCCGTGCAGGTGGCGAAACTATACAACTTTCCAGCGGGCGTAAACGGCGCCGGGCAAACCATCGGCATCATCGAGCTGGGTGGCGGTTACAAAGCTACCGATCTGAAGACGTACTTCAAATCCTTGGGAATCACCCCTCCGGTCGTGACATCGGTGTCGGTCGATCACGGTGTCAACCAACCGGGAGTCGACAAGGATTCCGATGGCGAGGTCATGCTGGATATCGAGGTGGCCGGAGCGGTCGCACCGGGGGCGCGCATCGTGGTGTATTTCGCCCCCAACACCGACCAGGGCTTTGTCGACGCCATCACCACTGCGGTTCACGACACCACCAATAAACCGTCGGTCGTCTCCATCAGCTGGGGCGGTCCGGAGGACACTTGGACGCAACAGGCCGCTAACGCCATGCTCCAGGCTGTGACGGATGCCGCGGCCGTGGGTGTTACCGTCACTGCCGCCGCCGGCGATGACGGCGCGACCGACGGCGTCGCCGACAACAAGCTGCATGTCGATCTGCCGGCCTGCCTGCCGCCCACGCTGGCCTGCGGCGGCACGCGCTTGAACACCTCCAACGGCGTGTTTCAGAGCGAAGTCGTCTGGAACGAACTGGCCAACCAGGAGGGCGCCACGGGAGGCGGCGTAAGCAAGATTTTCCCCATTCCGAGCTACCAGGCCAACGCCGGCGTGCCCAAGCAGCCCGAAACCAATTTCGCGGGCCGCGGCGTTCCCGACGTTGCGGGCAATGCCGACCCTGTCACCGGTTACGCCGTCCGTGTCGATGGCAAGAATTCGGTGATCGGTGGAACCAGCGCCGTGGCCCCGTTGTGGGCCGGTCTCACGGCGTTGCTTAATCAGAAACTGGGACGGCCGCTCGGTTTCGTGCAGCCGGCGTTGTATCAAATCGCCGAGCTGGGTTTCCGTGACATCACCAGCGGCACCAATGGTTTTTATTCGGCCGGGCCGAACTGGGACGCTTGCACGGGATTCGGCAGCCCGAACGGAACCGCGCTTGCACAGGCGCTGCTCGGTCAGGCCAGTGCTACGGGAAGCGTGAAGACGTAGTCTAAGCTTGACGAAAGCCCATCCGCAGAGCTAGGGTTGTGGGGCAGGGCCGCGCCCTGCCCCAGAGGAGCGATGCTCAAAACCCTACTCATTTTCGCCTTCGCACTCACGCTACTCGACGCCCAGCAGCAGCAAGGCGTCCCCGAAAATGCCGTAACGCGAGTGTCCGATCACGTCCACGCCATCATCGGCTTTCCGAACATCGTGTTCGTCGTAGGCAGCCGCGGCACACTCGTGGTCGATACCGGCATGGGCGTTCCCAATGGCTCTATCGTGGTGCGCGAAGCGCAAAAACTCTCCAAAGGCCCGAACCTGTATCTGACCACCACGCATTTTCATCCCGAGCATGCCTCCGGCGAGCAGGCGTTTCCGCAGCGAACGGTGATCATCCGGCCCGCCGTCCAGCAGCAGGAACTCGAAAAGCACGGAGAGGAATTCCTCGAGATGTTCCGCGGCTTCTCGGCGCAGTTCAAGAAAGAACTGCAAGATGTGAAGTTCCGCCGGCCGGACATTACCTTCGAGCGGGAGATGACCCTCGACCTCGGGGGCGTCACCGCGCGCCTGTTCTGGTTGGGCGCCGCGCACACGCAAGGCGACGAGCTCATCCTGGTGGAACCCGACAGCGCCCTGATCTCGGGCGACATCGTGCAGAACAAGATCGTTCCCAACATGCCCAATGCCGACGCGACGGTGAAAGGCTGGCTGGCGATTCTGGATCAGCTCGCGCCGCTGAAGCCGCGCTACGTCGTGCCCGACCACGGTCCGCTCGGCGATGGATCGCTGATCGCCCAGGAGAAAGCATTCCTCCTCGACCTGCAAACCCGCGCGCTGGCGCTCAAGCGTCAAGGCATGCCGGTGGACGATGCGGCCAGAACGCTCGCCGCCGAATTCAAAACCAAGTATCCGGATTGGCAATCCATGGGACCGGTCGCCAACGTGGTCAAGCGGGTTTACGCCGAAGCCCCATGATCCGCGGGATTCTGTTCGACCTGGATGGCGTTCTGTACAACGACAACCGCGTCATCCCCGGCGCGGTGGAAACCGTCACCTGGGTGCGAGCGCAAGCTGTTCCGCACCTGTTCGTGACGAATACCACTTCGCGATCGCGCGCCGTGCTGGTGGAGAAACTCGCTTCCTTCGGCATATCCGCCACCGAGGCGGAAATCCATACACCGCCCGCCGTCGCGGCGCAGTGGTTACGCGCTCACGGACAAGGTGACATCGCGTTGTTTCTGCGGCCCGCCACGCGTCCGGAGTTTGCCGGCTTGCCCGTTCTTCCCGACGATGCGGAACGCGGCGCATCCTACGTGGTGATCGGCGATCTGGAAGACCTGTGGGACTACCGGACGCTCAACCGCGCGTTCCGCTTGCTGCATCACAACCCGGAAGCCAAACTGATCGCTCTCGGCATGACGCGCTACTGGATGGCCACCGACGGCCTGGCGCTCGATGTGGCGCCGTTCGTAGCGGCCCTCCAGCACGCCACCGGCCGCGAGCCGCTCGTCTTCGGCAAACCGGCCGCTGCCTTCTTCGAGGGTGCTGCCCAACGCCTGAACCTGCCGGTCGAAGACATCCTCATGATCGGCGACGATGTCGCCACCGACATCGGAGGCGCGCAGGCTGCCGGCTTAAAAGGCGCGCTGGTGAGGACCGGGAAGTTTCGTCCGGCGGACCTGGAAGGCGAAGTCCAGCCTCATGCGGTGTTCGACTCGGTTGCGGATCTCCCACGCTGGTGGGGAGGCGCGCCAAGAGCCAATGCTATTCTAGGGGCATGAGTTTCGGGGCCCTGGTTTCGTTAGAAGAATATCTGAGCACTTCTTACGATCCGGACCTCGAATATGTTGACGGCGTCCTGGTGGAGCGTAACGTGGGCGACTGGCTGCACTCATTAATCCAGCGAAATCTCATCGTTGCCTTAAGCCGGAAATACCCGCGTCTCTACGCCGTTCCCGAACTCCGCTCGCAAACGCGAGCTACGCGCTACCGCCTGCCGGATGTATGTGTACTGCTTGCGGCGCTGGACGCCGCATTCCTGGTCGTCGAGATTCTGTCGGACGATGACCGGATGACCAAGATGATGGAGAAACTGGAAGAGTATCACCGCAAGGGAGTACCCAACATCTGGCTCATCGATCCCCGGCTGCGTACCATGTCGACCTATTCCGGCGGTGACTTGCAGGAAGTGCGCGGCGACATTCTCGCCACGGCTACCGGTGAGACTCAGCTAGAATTGACGCGCGAAGAAATCTTCCAGGAATAGTCACTTCGTCTCGAACAAGATACTGGAGCACGTCAGTCCCGCTTCCGCTTTCATCAGCTCCGAGATATCCAACGTCCGCACCTTCCAGCCGAGCCGCCTCAGAAGATCCGCTGTCGCGGGAAACGTTGCAGGCACTATCACTGTATCGCTGATCGTCAGCAGATTGGCTGCCCGCGGTTCGCTCGCAGGCACGTCGATGATCCGTAACCCTTTGAAATCTGCGGCATCCATCCACTCGCGATTTGCCAGGATTATCTGATCTCCGAGTGAACAGCACGCGGATTTCAGGTGAAGGCAGCCGCGCACTTCCACTGGCCGAACCTGATATCCGAACGGACGCAGTTCCTCAGCCAGTTGGCTGATACCCGTTGGATTGGTGCGCTGCGACAAGCCTACGTACAGCGTTTTGCCGATGCGCAAAACATCGCCGCCTTCGAGCGTCGCCGGTTCCCGCATCCAGCGCAAGGGACGGTAGCGCGACAGGGTCTCCGCCAGTGTCTGCGATTCCGCCCGCCGGGATTCTGCCCCCATGCGCGTCATGACGGCTACTTCGTCCGCTACCACTGCTGGATCCTCAACGAACATGGAATCAGGCAATTCCGGCTCGGCCGCGAGCGTCACCACGGATACGCCCAGATCGCCCAAGCACGCCTGGTACTGCCGGTGCTGCTCGACGGCTTTGGAGAAGTCGATAGCGAGGCGCGGCAGGTGGCTCAGTTCGCAGCGGTGGATGGCCGGACTTACGGCGCGGGTGATGGCAGTGAGCAACGTTTAACCCGCGATGGATCTCCAATTCTTCGCCAGATGATCGGCCGTGCGCCAGGCCAGCGCTTGCAGGGTGAGCGTCGGATTGCGTGCGCCGTTGGTTCCGATCACTGAGCCGCCCAGCACGCCCAGGTTGGGAACCTCGTGCGAGAAGCCCCATTTATCGACGACATTGGTTTCCGGGTTGTCGCCCATGCGCGTCCCGCCGAAAGCGTGCGTGGAAAGAGCCGGCCCGTTGCCCACGGTCTTGATCACTTCGATGGCGCCCGCCGTGCGGTACCACTGCTCCATCTTGTCCGCCGCGAATCGCGCGGCTGCGGGTTCATTCTGCTTCGGGCCGCTGGTGACGCGGCAAACCGGATCGCCGAGGGGATCGCGCACGTTGGGATCCAGGTCGAGATACGTGTTCTCGTAGGGAAACGTGTTGCCTTGCAGGTAAGCCGAGTTCCAGCGGCCCGCGTTCTCGTGGATGAACGCTTTCCATTTCGAGCCCCACGCCGGCGCCTTGCCGAACGTGGTCATGGCCGCGGACGCGATTGGGTGGTGCTCGTGATACGCCTCCATGCAATAGCCGCCGATGAAGCCGAGACCCGCGTGATCGAAGTTATCGTCCGCCCAATCGTTCACCGCCACGCCTTGCGCGATGGCGCCGTACCAGGTATTCAGGTCGAACGGAAAGAGCGCCGTGACACCCACACCGGCCTGCGCGTCCCAATGCCCGAAATAGTGCTTGCCGACTTGGCCGTGGTTGTTGGAAAGGCCGTTGGGATAGGCCTTCGATTTGGACAGCAACAACAGGCGCGTGTTCTCGTAGGTGTACGAGGCCAGAAGCACCACCTTGGCCGGCTGGAAGTACATTTTTCCTTCGCGGTTGTATACGACGCCCGTCACCTTCCCGTTGTCGCCGGCGAGAATGCGTGTCACCTGCGCCCGGTCGAACACCGTGAAGTTCTTGGTCTTCAGGGCCGCGGGAATGGTGGTGACGGCCGTGGAATTCTTGGCGCTGACATGACAGCCGCCGCGATCGCAGTAGCCGTGATACGCGCACGACGGACGCCCGCGGTACGGCTCGGAATTGATCGCCGCCGGATTGCGAAACGGATGCCAAGCGAGTTTCCTTGCGGCGGTGGTCATCAGCTCGGTGAAGTCGGTGCCGCGCATGGGGGGCATGGGATACTCGCGTTTCCGCGGTCCTTCGAAGATGTCACCGAGAGCGTCGATCTTGCCCTGCAGGTTGCCCGCTTTGCCCGAAACGCCGATTTCGTATTCGACCAGATCGTAGTAGGGCTCGAGATCGTCGTAGGTCAGCGGCCAGTCTTCCAGAGTCGTGCCCGCCGGAATCGAGCTGGCGCCGTAGCGCTGGGTGGCCCGCGAGCGCACCTGGAAGTCCCAGGGGTTGAATCGCCAGCTCTGCGCGTGATAGTGGATGGACGTTCCCCCGACGGCATTCATCATGGGGTGCGACGGCGCCTGCCGCGCCACGGTGGTATCGCTGGTGCGAAACGTAGGAATCTCGCCTCGCGCCTTGGATCCGGTAGTGACCAATCCGCGCACGTTATTGTGAATCTCGTCGGGCTTGAAGCTGTGCGGGTCCATCCAGGTTCCGGCTTCAATGCCCGCGATCTTCAGGCCGGCCTGCGCCAGCGGCAGCACGGCTACGCCGCCGACCGCGCCTAACCCAATCACCGCAACGTCTACTGGCTTTAAATCGATCGCCATCATTTGCTCCGGAGTGGGGCAGGCCGGAAGGGCTGCCCCACAACATCGTGTCCGATTATCTCACCGGCCGGTAACGCGGCGGAAGGCTTTTCGCATGGCCTGGCTGATACCGCCGGCCTGCCGTTTCGCGGCTCCTGCGCGCAACGCGTCGCGGGCCGGGTACACCTCGCTCTTGAGCAAACGCTGGAACCGCTGATATGGGCGCAGGGGATCCCAGACCGGCGTGAGCGCCAGGTACATGGTCCACAAGTCGCCATCGCGGCAGGCGCGCTCCACGCTACGAATGGCCTCGAGGATTCGTCCGCAAGCCAGGTTGGCTAGCGCCAGAGCCACGCCTGGCACATAGTAATCGCGCGCGCGCGCGTTCAAGTCCTGTAACAGCGTGTGTGCCTGGTCGGCATGGCCGGCGGCGGCCTCGGCGTGGGCCAGAGAGGCCAAAGCGAGGGGACTGCGTCCGCTGACTTCGACCAGGCGTTCCGCCACGGCAACGGCGCGACCCGTGTCGCCCGCAGCCAGCAGGCTCAGCGGCAACACCGCGCCGTTCACAACCGGGGCAGGGTCGGGCAGCGCCTCCCCACTCTGCCGGGCTCCGAAGAATGAGGCGATGGCTTCGTCGAACTGGCGGGCGTTGTAGTAGCAGAATGCCAGGTCCGCCCGGAACATGGCGCCGTGCGGCTCCAGCTTGCAGGCGCGCTCCATGGACGCGATCGCCATCTCATGCCGGCCGCGCGCCGAATTAATCAAGCCGAACCAATCGTGTGCCGCGGCCAGTTCCGGGTTGAGCGCCATGGCCATTTGCAGATGATGGGTGGCCGATTCGAAATCGCCGTCATGCATCCACAGCGCCAGGCCGAGCGAGGCGTGCGCCTCCGCCTGTTTGCTGTCGAGCTCGATCGCCGCGCGCGCAGAGGCAATCGCGGCGGCGAACGATTCCATGGGCGGCAAAAGTCCCCAGATGCCCAGGGCGATGTGATAATCGGCGATTCCCGCGTGGGCTCTTGCGTAGCCGGGATCCTCGGCCACGGCATCGGTGAAGTGCACCAGCGCGTGCGGCAGCGCTTCTTCCGTGAAGCGGCTCCAGTACCACCGTCCTCTCAGGTACGCCTGATGCGCCTTCGCGCTGGCCGTTCCGCGCCGCGCCAGATCGCTTCGCTCTTCGCCCGTCATCTGGGGGATCAAGGCTTGTGCCACCCGCGCGGCAATGGAGTCCTCCACTTTCAACAGGTCTTCCAACTGCTCGTCGAAGTGATCCGCCCACACCGGCGCTTGTGCTTCCACCTCCACCAGTTGCACAGTCACCCGCATACGTTCCGTGGCCTTCTGGATGCGGCCCTCGAGGACGTATTGGACATTGAGTTGGCGGCCCGCTTCGAGCGCGCTGGCGGGCGGCGAGTAGCGCATCACCGCGCCGGTAGGCCGCACGGCGATACGACCCACGTTACTGAGCCGCGTGATCAACGCGTCGGTGATGCCCACGCCGAGATAGTTCTCAGTGGTTTGGTCCATCGCCAGAACCTGGAACGGCAGCACGGCGATGGAGTTGGGTGGCGGCCTGTCAGCGTGGCGCGGCTGCGTCTCGGCGGGGCCGTATACGGGGACTTCGCCCCCGGCGCTGGCCAGTTCGACGTCTGCGGCGAAGGCCTGCACCGATTCGTAGCGCTCACGCGGGTCTTCCCGCACCGCCTTCAGCACGGTTCTGCGCAGGTTGCTCACCAGAACGCGCGTGGATTCCTCCGGCAGGTTTTCCGGCAAATCGAAGGAGCGTGTTCCATCGTCGCGACGCGCGCTCCGGCCGGAGATCAGCTCCCACAGCACCAGGCCCAGCGAGTACAAATCGCTGCGCACCGTCACCGGTTCGCCGCGCAACTGCTCGGGGCTGGCGTAAGCCGGGGTGATCAGGCGCATTTGGGTCAGCGTTCTTTCGTCCGCCAAAGAAGCTTCCGGCGCGAGCAACTTGGCGATGCCGAAATCCAGCAGCTTGGGAGTTCCGTCCGCCGTCACCAGAATGTTGCCGGGCTTCAGGTCGCGATGGATGATCATGCGCCGATGCGCGTAGTGGACCGCTGCGGCGACCTGCAGAAAGATCGCGACCCGCCCGGCGACTTCCAGCGAAAGCGACTGGCAATGCTGCAACAGCGGCTGGCCCTCCACGTACTCCATCACGAAGTACGGGAAACCTTGCGACGTGGCGCCGCCATCCAGCAGGCGGGCAATATTGGGATGTTCGAGCCGCGCCAGGATCTCGCGCTCATTGCGAAAGCGGCGGATGGCGAACTCGTTCTCCATGCCCTGGCGGATGAGCTTGACGGCGACCTGATTCGGCGGCTCCGCATCTGTACGAACGGCGAGATAGACCGTGCCCATACCGCCGCTCCCGATTTCACGGACCAACCGGTAGAATCCGACCTGCTCGCCAGACAGGCTGGCTTCGACCGGTCCAGCCACCTCCTCCGGGGCTCTCACGCGGACGGGAGGCGTGCCCAGAAAATCCCCGGCATCCTCATGCGACTCGAGTAGCGACCATACTTCGGCGCGGAGTTCCTCATCGCCGCGCGCCCGTTCGCTCACAAACGTGGCGCGCTCGGGCGGGCTCACTTCGAGGGCCGCATCCATCAGTTCTTTGACGGTCTGCCAGCGGTCGGGTGTCACGGAAGTTTCCTAGAGGGTGGCGCTTGTTCCCCGATCTTACACCAAAGTGGGGCGGCGCTAGGAAGACGTGAAAGAATTATGGCCGCAGATGAAGGCGGATAAACGCAGATCAGCTACTTGATCGCGATGACCACGAGGGTGGCGTCGTCCAACAGGGTTCCGCCGGAAAAGTCGGCTACGGCCGCGATGACCTTCTTGCGCAGCGTGTCTGCATCGAGGGTGCGGTTGAGCGCGACCATGCGGAAAAGCCGTTCTTCGCCGAACGCTTCCCCCCTGGCGTTTTCGGCGTCCGTAATGCCGTCGCTGAAGAGCACCAGGCGATCGCCCGGGCGGAGCGCAATTTCGCCTTGCTCGTAGACCCAATCGGGAAAGACGCCGAGTAGCGCGCCGCCGCGCTCGAGCAAAACCTGCTCGCCATCCGCGCGGACCAGCAGGGGAGGATTGTGACCGGCATTGGTATAGGTCAGCTTGCGGCCTTCGATGGTGCCGTAGAACAGGGTGACAAACTTATTCGCCGCGGTATTGGCGCAGAGAATCCGGTTCAGCTTGCCGGTAAGATCGCGAGTCCCGCTGGTTTCCGGCGCCAACGCCCGAACCGCGGCTTGCACGTTCGACATCAACAGCGCGGCGGGGACGCCTTTGCCGGAGACGTCGCCCACTGCGATTCCCACGCTGCGCTCGCCCAGCGGGATCAGGTCCAGATAATCGCCGCCCACCTGTCCCAGCGGTGACCACGCCACCGAAATCTCGCATCCGGGAATTTGCGGAATCCTCTTGGGCAGCAGGGCCTGTTGCGTGGTGACCGCTTCGCGCAGTTCCTCCTGCGCCGCCGCGCGCCGATCGATCTGGCGGCGAACCGTGGAGAGCAGTTGCGAGTTGTCCCAAGGCTTCTCGACGAAATCCTGTGCGCCGTCGCGCATGGCTTCCACCGCTAGTGGAACGCTGCCCCAAGCGGTCATCACCACGACCGGCAGTTCGCGATCGAGTTGGCGGACCGACCGCAGCAGATCCAGACCTTCCTGGCCGGAGGTGGTATCGCGAGCGTAGTTCAGGTCCATCAGCAACACGTCGAACTCGCCGGTCGCGAGATTGTCGAGAACGGAGGCCGGAGAGTTGGCGGTTTCGATCTGATAGCCTTCGGGCTTGAGCAGCAGGCGCAAGGCTTCGATCACGTCGGGTTGGTCGTCAGCAATCAGGGCTCGCATGGCCATGGCTATGACAGGTCTCGTGCCAATCGGTGTTGGCAGGGAAGTGCAAACCGGTCAGCGACTTACAGGGCCGATCGAGATCCTGGAAGTCTCGCCGGCTGGCCGCTCGCGGACGCACTGTTCCCAAATCCGAACAACCGCGGCCCGGTGAAGACGGGTGGGGTGGAGCGGTGGGGCCGGCGTCCTTAACTGCAGCGGCTCGCCAAATCGAATTGTGGGAAACGAAGCCAATTCTTAAACCCTGGGAGCGGATAAGAATGGACGGGTAGTGAGTTTTCCCGGAAGTGGAGGAACGAACCCAATTTACCCATTCGCCGTCAGCGCTTGTGCGGCGTCGCGTACACCTCAATCCATGAGACGTTGGAGCATCCCGCAGTACCGTGTCCACCGCCGGGCATGAGATCGACGTAACCGATCTCGTCCACGCGGCTCAGGTCCGGGTTATTGACTTCCAACTTTACGACCACCCTCTCCGGATCGAGCTCGAACCAGCGCTGATCGTCGAACGTCACCTCGGACACCACGAAATCGCCCGTGAAACCCTCTGATCCCACCATCCGCCTCTGTGGGCTCTGAAACGTCTGGCTGCCGACGAGCAACTTACCGTCGGCGAGCTTCACGACCGGATGCAGCACGTGCAGATTCTCCGTGCGCGTTCTCCAACGCATTCTCGTCAGGCCCGTCAGATCGAGGTAGGCGTTCTTGTACCTCAGCGTCAGCGCCACGGGCGAGGTCGTGAAGCCGTTCCATAGGTCGGGGATGCCGTTGTGCTCGGTTGCCTGTATGTTGCGCGCATCCGTGCCGTAAAGCCGCAGTTCCAAGTCCGGGTTGGTCAGGGCCTGCTGCGTGATACGGCGATTCTCGTCATTTAGCGGTCCCGTATGGGGCGGCTGTTGCCAGACCTCGCGGAACAGCAGCGGCGGCGTGACCGCCGGATGCTCCAAAAAAGCGGGGGTCAAGGTTGACTGCGCGAAAACATTACGGCCGCCGCACGCCAACAGGGCGGTCCAGCCCGCGATCGCCCAAACACGGGTATGGAAGCATTTACGGCTGAAGAAAGTCACGATCAACCGGCCCTCCTCTGCGATGTTTTATGGTATCACTGGCGGTTCCCGAGGTCGCGTGTTTTGCAGGTCGAGAAGCGGTGCCCGAAGGACATTCCAGGCAGCCGGCCAAGAAAGTCAGCGATCGTTTACCGCGCATCCGAAACAGAGCCTGGTTGGCCGTCTTCCAGCGCGAGGATGGCGAACGCCGTTGCGGTATCGGACATGAACAAACGCCGCCAAGGCTCGCCCTTCTCGCCACCGTGCTCGCGGTCGTAATTGAGCGAGTGTGCACGCCATGCGCGGCCGGGCACGTCGAGCACTGGGAGGGCCCGCTGGTTCGCCGCCAACCATCTAATGCCCTTACTGATCGTGCCGTGACTGTCGTGAAAACCCGCTTGCTTCAAGGTGTAGACCACGAGACCGGTCGCGTAGCCGTCGGATTCGGTTAAGAGGGACGCGTCGACCGTGCCCGGTGGTTTCACGGGCGGTGCGGTCTTGCTCCACTTCCACGGGCCCATCGTCTCGAGCGACCATCCCCCGTCGTCGCGCTGCGCCCGGACGAGCTCGTCAATCAGCGCATCACGTTGTGCGTCGGTAACGACACGCTTCAGGCGCGTGGAGGCCAGCAGCGCCCACGTGCGGTTGTAGAGATTTTGCGCGTGATAATTTGAGGAGAGATACGCTCGAAGATGCTCGATGCCGGCTGCGGCAAGGTCGCCTTGCTGGCTGGGCGCGGTGCCCACGGCGAACGCCGCAAACGTGGCTCCATGGTAAGCGGCTTCGGTAGTCTCCCACGGCTCGAGCCCGAAGTCGAGCCAGTCCCATCGGCCATCGGGTCGTTGTGTCTCCCACAACCGTGCCAGCGCCTTCTTCGTGGATGCGCTCGCCTCGCGCAGATTCCTCGCTCGGTCGGCGCTCGTGAGAATGACGGCGTTCAGCACGGCCTCGGTTCCGCGCGACTCGATTTGCCGGCGCTCGTCGAAGTCATAGAGCACCTGGTGGGAACCGTACGTCTCGACGCGGCGCGTGGTCTCCTCGATCAGCCTAAGTTCTTGTGCCGAGGGGGCGTCGACATGCATGAGGCGTCGCAACACCGGGCGCGACAACGCGTAGGCCAGCCCCGCGTGACAGGATACACACGCGGTCTTTGCGTCTCCTGTACTGAGCGGCGTGCCCTTTGCGAACCATGTGTCCATTCGGGCATCCAGATACGCGGCGGCCGCAGCCGGATCCCAGCTGCCAGGGTTGCGATCTGAAGAATCTGCCTCCTGCGCGGCAACGGTTACAGCGAACATTGTCCACATCAATACCAGCGCCAATCTCATGACGCGAGTATATCCCGACAGGCGATATCGCGGAGATAACTCGGGAGGGGAGCCCGGAGCCAGTCCCAGATGAGCGAGAAGTGCGCGCCACCGGGCATCCACGATGTAGCGAAATCCCGGCTCCATTGAAAACGCGTTCGTGGGGTCGGCCCTTCCGGGCCGCCGCCGAGCTTGCGCTCGGCGCGCCGGCTGGAAAGCCGGCGGCTGGAGTTTGGACATCTCTAAACTAAGCGGCCGCCGC
>Ga0335078_10005898_pt1 | contig 18126 bp, 5 predicted proteins | sample Lox_Sample_32_FD_206711 | JGI IMG/M metagenome (GOLD analysis project Ga0335078, IMG submission 206711) | Soil microbial communities from Loxahatchee National Wildlife Refuge, Florida, United States - Lox_Sample_3.2 | ecosystem: Environmental > Terrestrial > Soil > Wetlands | place: USA: Florida... | reverse complement strand
CGGGTAGATCACGAGTCGAGCTTGCAGGCCAAGGTGGGCCTGTACCGGACCCTCTTCGCGGGACGCAGCGATGTGTACGCCTACCGTTGGGAGAACACTGCGGAAGGCACCAAGGGCTGGGCGCCGAAACGGCGGCCCGGCACCACCCGTGATAACCCGGAGTACCTGCCGCTTACCGATGAGGTCATCTCCGCGCACCTGACTAAGGAAAACCCGGCCGCCTGCGGGCTTTACGTGACGCTGCCCGACGCCGTTCGTGGCGAACCTGCGCGACGCCGACGGTCAGGTGCTCGCCAGCGGCGAGCTGGTCCGGCTCACCACCGCGGCCTGCGGCTGCGGCGGCCGCGACGGCAGCGCCGGCGGCCGCCCGCCGGCCCGGTATGTCGCGCAGGCGTTCCTGCCTGACGTCGCTCCGGGGGCAAGCCTGGACATCACCACCCGCGGCGAGGCCGTGTGGCGGCGGGAAGCGCCGGCCGAGCTCCCCCGGGTCGCCCTCGCGCGGCCGAAGGTGGATCGTTCCGGTGTCGTGACGCTGGCCTGGGAGGCGTCCGACGGCGCGACCGAGTTCTGGCTGCGGTGGTCCCAGGACGGCGAGTCCTGGCAGTCCGTCGAGATCGACCTCACGGGACGCGAACTCCGGCTGGAGGCCGGACGGCTTCCGGCCGGCGACGGATACCTTCAGCTCGTCGCGCACGACGGCTTCCACTCGGCCGCGTCGGACCCGGCGCGGATCCGCATCCCCGACCGGACCCCGGACATCGCCATCCTGCACCCCCGTGACGGGTACACCTATCCGGCCGGGCAGGAGCTGCGGCTCTGGGCCTCCATCGCCGGCGGGCCACCCGGCCCCGGTGACGCGGTCTGGACCATCGACGGGACCGAGGCCGGCCGCGGGACCGACACGTGGGCGGCGCTCGACCCCGGCCAGCACCGGATCTCGGTCAGCGCCGGCGGCGGCGAGGCGACGATCACCGTGACAGCGAGCACGCAGGGCTGACCGGCCAGCATAGAGGCGCGGCCGGGGCGCCGCACGGAGGTACAGCCAGGGCGCCGCATAGAGGTACGGGCCAGGGCCGCCCTCAGATCGAGCTGGTCCAGGGCAGGTCTAGCCGCACAACCTCGTCCGAGGTGTCCCCCGCCTGGCTCAAGACGGTGCTCGCGGGATCCGCGGCCGTGTTGTCCCGGCGGCAGACGAGGGCGAGCCGGTACTGGGCCTCGTCGAAGTGCGAGCCGAGCGGCGTTGCATCCGGCAGCACGACCACCGTGTCGAGCCCGTCCGCGCTGCGCAGGACCCTCGCCGTCGCCAGGGCTGTGTACTCGCTCTGCGCCAGGAAGGTCCGTGCGTGCCCGGGAACGCCCTGGGAATCGGCCATCCGCAGCGTCACCGGCAGATTGCGCGCGAACCGCCGTCGTCCAGGATCCTGCCTGGCCGCCAGGAACCGGCGCGTCAGCCCCGGCTGCGGGGGTGCTGTCCAGTCGTTGCCGTTGCCGGAGTGAACGGCGACCCGGGTGCCCGCAGCGACCGGCTCCTCGTCGACGGCGAAGCGGTAGTGCGCCGCCCACTCCGCCGCGCAGACCCGGACGGACTGGAAGCGAGCGCCGGTGTTCGCCCAGCAGTAAAGACCGACGCCGCCTGCCGTGACATCGCCGTCCCGGACGCTGAACAGCAGCACACCGTCCAGGTACCCCGCGATCGCGTCACCCAGCACATCCAGCGTCACCAGGTACTCGCGCCCCAGCTCGTATCCGGCGGCGTCCGACCACAGCTCGCTCGCCACTCCGGCCACGCACTTCACCAGCCGCCGGTACCCGCGCTCGCGGTCCATCGAGAAGCGGTAGAAGTTGCCCGCGTCGAGGTAGCGGACGACGACGCCGATCGCGTCGTCGTCGTCCGAGGCGAGCCGCACCGTCACCCGATAGTCCCGCCAGGTCGCATCACCGGCGAGGGCGAGCGTGCCGGGCAGCGCAGGCTGCACGCCGGTTTGGTCGCCGCCCCAGACGTCGCTGGTCTGGCGGAGCTCGCCGCCGGTCGTCTCCCAGGCGGCCGGTCCCTGCTGGTCGCCCGCGGTGGCGAAGGTCCACAGGCCGGCCGTCTCGAACTCGAAGTCGTCCTCGGCCAGGAACGCTGCGCGGACGCGGTCCGGCCCGAAGACGCGCACGCCCGAGAAGCGGCAGTCCGCGTGGGCCCAGCAGTAGAGCCCGATCCGGCCGTGGGTCAGCCCGGCGTCGTCGAGCTCGAACAGCGGGACGCCGTCGAGCCAGCCGCGCAGGCTGCTGCCGCTGCAGGCGATGGACAGCTCGTACGGCCGGCCCGTCTCGTAGGGCACGGCGTCCTCCCAGAGCGTGCTGAAGACCCCTGCCGAGCACTTGACCACGCGCCGGTACGCGCGCTCGCGGTCCATCGAGAAGCGGTAGAAGTTGTCCGCGTCCTGATGGCGGAAGACAAGGCCGAAGGCGTCGTCGTCGGCCGCGGTCAGCGTGGCCGTCACGACGTAGTCCGTCCAGGCGGGGTCTCCGGCCAGGGCGAGCGTGCCCCGCTTGGCCACGTCCGCCGGGTCGATCGGCAGGCTGTGGATGTTGCTCGTCTGACGGAGGCTGCCGTCCGCGATCGCCCAGCTGGACGGCGTGCTCTGGTCGCCCTCGTCTACGATCGTCCAGGCACTCAGGTCGCCGGCGGCGAACCGGTCGCGGAAGCGGGCATACGCCTCGAGCGGCGGGCTCGTCACCGTGACCCGCTCGAATCGAGCGCCCGTGTTCTGCCAGCAGTAGAGCCCGACCGGGCCGGCGGGTTGGTCGGCGTCGACGAGGTCGAACAGCTCGTCGTCGCCCTGATAGCCGACGAGGCGGTCCCCCATCACGTCCACGGTCACGGTGAGCGCGGCCCCGACCCGGTAGGAGCCCGCATCCTCCCAGAGCACGGTCACCGTGCTGTCGACGACCTTCACCAGCCGGCGGTAGCCGCGCTCGGCATCGAGCGAGATCCGGTAGTAGTTGCGCGGATCACGCCAGCGGAAGACGAGCCCGATGGCGTCGTCGTCGTCCGAGCGCATCCGGCAGACGATCCGGTAATCCTCCCAGCCGCCCTCGCCGGTAACCGCCATCGTGGCGAGCGCGTCCGGGGGCGGGGAGGCGAAGGTGTCCGAGGTCTGCTTCAGCACGCCGCCCCCCAGCTGCCACACCGAGCGGCCGACGATCGACGGGGCGTCCGCGATCCGCCAGCGCCCGGCCCGCCGCACCGGGTCGGTCACCACCACCTGCGAGAACGCCGCTCCGCCGTTGTCGTGGCAGTACAGCCCGATCCGGCCGGCCGACGGGCCGGCGTCGGTGGCGGTGAACAGCTGAGCCCCGTCCAGCCAGACCTCGAGGCGCGGCCCGTCGGTGAGCACGGTCAGGTCATGGCCCGTGGCCGGCGCGAAGGCGCCGGCATCCTGCGCGAGCACGCTGACCACCCCCGCCTCGCACTTCACCAGCCTGCGGTACGGGGTCGCGGCCTCCATCGAGAAGCGGTGCCAGTTGGCGCTGTCCAGGTAGCGGAAGACGATCCCGATGGCGCCCGGCTCCGTGCTGCCGAGGCGCAGCGAGACCACCGCGTCGGAGAACGACGGCTCGAACAGCGCCACCGTCCCGGGTTCCAGCGGACTCGGCGGGACCGTCTCACCCCGGATGCCCGAGGCCTGCCGCGCCTCGCCGCCGGTGACCGTCCACCCGCTGGGGCCTGCCGTGTCGCCGCTGTCGACAATGGTCAGCTCGGCGGCGTCCTGCAGCGGGGCCTGGAAGAGCAGCGGGCTCGCGGCGAGCGCCTCGGCTCGCAATGCCTCGAAGACCGCACCCTGGTTCGCCCAGCAGTACAGCCCGGCCTGCCCGTCCCTGACGTCGCCGTCGCGCACCACGAACAGCAGCGCGCGGTCCAGGTAGCCGAGGATCAGGTCGCCGTACGCGTCGAGCTGGAGCTCGTACGGGCGCCCCAGGTCGTAGCCGGCCTGGTCCTCCCAGAGGACGGTCACCGCGCCGGCGACGCACTTGACCAGCCGCCGGTACCCGCGCTCACGGTCCATCGAGAAGCGGTACCAGCTGGTGTCATCGTCGTACCGGACGACCACCCCGATGGCGTCGTCGTCGGTCGAGCGCAGGACCGCGGTCAGCCGCAGGTTCGCCACCCGCGGGCCGGTGACCGCGACCGTGCCGATCTTCGCGGCCTCCTCGGCGGCGACGCTCCCGGACCAGATGTTCGAGGTCTGATGGATCGCGCCGCCGCTCACACTCCACGCGGAGGGCCCGGTGATCGCGCCGGGGGCATCGACGATCCGGTAGGTGTCCAGCGCGTTCGCGCCGAACGCCTCCGCCAGCAACAGCCCGCCGGTCCCGGTGAAGTCCTCGTCGAGCAGGGAACCCGCCGGCGCGTCGAGGAGCGGACCGGGGATGGACAGGGCCTCGATGGTGACGCCGGCCAGGCTCATCCGCTCCCGCGCCAGCAGGGTGACGGTCTCGTCGTTGGCGGCCGTACCGCCCGTGGCGAGGTCGGTGAGCTTGACCGCGCCGGGTACCCGTGGCGGTTCAGTCGTCCCCGCCGCCCGCAGCAGCTCGAGCGAGGTGCGGGTCCAGTCGACGGGCTCTGGGCTGCGCAGCAGCAGCGCGACCGTCTCGCCGGCCACGGTCACCCGGTGCGCCTCCACTGCGGCTGGAGCCTGCCGCGCCGCCTGGCCGAGGGCCTTCGCGGTGAAGGAGCTGCACGCGCGGGTCTCGGCGTCGGTCACTGCCGTCCCGGGCGCCGCGGCCGCGGCGAGCTCGCCGGCCAGGGCGCCGTCCACCGCCCCGGCCGGCCAGGTCTCGTCCTGGTAGGAGTGCAGGTGGTGGAAGAAGTTCGCGTAGCGGGAGGTGGTGAACGAGAAACGGTAGGCGACGGGGGCGCCGGGCCGGAAGTCGTCCACCCGCACGTCGCTGAACCGCGCGTCCACGTTCGCCCAGCAGTAGCAGCCCACCCGGCCGACCGGCAGGCTGGGGTCGCGCACGTCGAAGACCAGCGCGCTGTCCTGGTAGACGCGCAGCGACTCGCCGATCGCCTCCACCGTGATCAGGTAGTCCTGGCCGGTCGTGAACACGAAGTCGTCGGCGGCGAGCACGGTCGCGGCGCCGCCGGTCATCCGGACCAGCCTGCGGTAGCGCCGTTCGCGGTCCATCGAGAAGCGGTAGTGGTGGCCGGCGTCCTGGTAGCGGAAGACGACGCCGATCGCGTCATCGTCGCCGGAGCGGAGCTGCACCGTGTAGCGGAGATCGGTCCAGGCCGGGTCGCCGCCGACGAGCATCGTGCCGGGCTGCGGCACGCTCGCCGGGTCGGTCAGGCCGCCCCAGATGTTCGAGGTCTGGCGGACCGCCCCCCAGCCCGGCACGGTCCACGGTGAGCCGCCGCCGAACAGGGCGGGCGCGCCGTCCAGGGTGACCTGGTGCTGCGCGTTGTCGACGGTCAGCACCCGGTACGTCTTCGACGGCCGGGCCGTGTCGGTGGCCAGGATGACGACATCGACGGCCGGGTCCAGCGCGCTGAGGTCACCGGCGCCGGTCAGGGTGACGGTCGTGCCCGCGGCCTGGGCGCCCGTCCCGTCGAGCTTCGGGTGCCCGAGCGCGGCCCAGGCGGACGGTCCCTGGTTCGTGCCCTGGTCCACGACGGTCCAGCCGCCCAGGCCGTCGCTGAAGTCCTCGTGCAGCAGCAAGGGGACCAGCCGCGCCTCGTGCACGATGTCGGGCTCCAGCACGAGCCCCGGATCAGCGGCGAACACGGTGACCTGGTGCGGGATGATCGCCGGGTCGGCGATCACGCACTCGGCCTGGTCCAGCACGCTCAGGTAGCGCACCGTGCTCTCGGTCAGGGTCAGCGACTCGGTGACGCCCCACCGGTTGGCGGACACGATGAGCCGGCCGGCGGCGTCGCGCACCGGCTGGTTGTTGCTGTCGTACAGGTACAGCAGCAGGTCCCGGCGGGCCAGCCGGTACATCAGGTCGACGTAGTCCTCGTTGAAGACGGCGCCGACGTCGTAGGCGCGGTACACCGGCCGCGGCAGCGGCGCCTGCTCCCCGCGCGCCGGGACGGTGGCCGGCACGGTCTGCGCGACGTACCGGGTGAGGTCGTCGAGGCCGGAGTCGAACGGCTCCTGCGGCGGGTGATGGACCGGCGTGGCCAGCGTGACCAGGGCCGGCGGGCCCTCGGTGCGGAAGTACGCCAGCTCGGTCACCTCGTGGGTGGCGTTCATCCCCGCCAGCGCGTCTTCGCCGACGGCTTCGACCTTGGTGACGACGCGCACCCGGTAGTCGGCGCCGGCCGCCAGCACCTCCCCGGCGCCGCCCCACAGCGCCATCGCGTCGGCGAGGCGCCGCCGCATGTCCTCCGCCGCCGCCACCGCGTCGCCGTCCGGCGGGTAGGTGACGCAGACCTCCACCAGGCAGACCCGGCCGCGGCCGCGCACCAGCACGCCGCGCAGGTCGTCGACGTCGACGGTGATCGTGTCGTCCGCCGGCAGGAACGGCCCGTGCTGGCCGCCGTTCACGTCGAAACCGACCGCCTCGACGGCAAGGACGGGCGGACCGGGGCACTCATAGCAGAGCTGAAGCAGGGTGGTCTCGTCCTGGGGCGCGTCCACCAGCACGGTCACGATGCCGTTCCCGAGCAGCCGGACCGTCACGAGCCCCTGGCGGTCGGGCCCGGCCGCGGCCGCCACCACGTTGCCGTCCGCGTCCAGGCCGGCCACCTCGACCGGCGAGGCCTGCTGGAGCAGGACCAGGTCGACCCGCGCGGCCGGGCAGCCCAGATTGGCCTCGAGCCGCTCGGCGATGTCGATCCCCCGGCGCCCGGCGAACGTTACCACCCGGGTCGCGCCGAGGGCCCGGCCCTGCCTGGACACGCGCAGCTCCGCCCCCCCGTCGCGATAGGGCAGCGGCGTCTCGTCGCCCTCGATCCGGTCCAGGTCGAGGCAGCGCCGCTCCGGGTCCGCCTCCCCGGCCGCGAAGACCAGCCGCATCCTGGTCGCCGGATCGCCGGTGAGCATGACGCTGAACACCGGCTGCAGCAGGGCGGGGGCCGTGCCGTCCAGCCCGCGCCCGGTGAAGCAGAGGTCATGGGCGTGCCCGTGCCGTGGCGGCGCGACCTGCTCAACGACCGCCGACGTGCCGGCGAACACGATCTCCGGGTGGCGGCGGCACGGGTGCGGCAAGGTGATGACCGTCCCGGCCGGCAGGCCGTCCACGTCGCAGCAGATCGTCCGCTCCGGTACCGGCGGGATGCAGGGGTAGCCGTCGAACTCGTCGGTGAACCACTCGTCCCAGGCCCGTCCGCCGTGGCGGCTGTAGTCGAACGGCGTCCTCGACCACAGCCAGAGCTTGACCTGGGCGACGGGCGGATCGGTGCCCGGCGCGACGGCCCCGGAAGGCAGCTGCGGGATCGGCGCCCAGGACCCGTACAGTTCCGGCAGGCCCGGCGGGTTGGGCGTGGCGGCCTTGCGCGCCACGTCGGTCCAGGTGGCGCCGTTCCACCTGGACAGCGTCACCTCCTGCAGGGAGAAGCGGACCCGCATCGGACCCTGGTTCGCCTCCGGGTCTCCGACACGCTCCCAGCCGGGCGGGACGGAGGCCGGCAGCACCGGCTGGGGGTTGACGCCGACCAGCGCGTCGTCGTGTACGGTCCGGCCGAACGTGAGGTGCGGACGCCCGTCCATCGGGACCACCGGCGCGCCAGCGGGCGGGCCGACGGCAAGCGGCGCGGCCGGCGGCGGCTCGACCAGGAAGCCGCCGCCGGCGTCGGCGTCCGGCAGCAGCAGCGACGCCCGCGGCAGCGGCCAGCTCGCCGTCGACTTGAAGTGCTCGACCGCGATCTCCTTGAGCGGCAAGGGCAGCGGCGGCACCTCGAGCGTCGGCCCCCATTCGAGCGTGATGTCCACGTCGAAGTCCGGCAGCGGCCACGGCAGGTTGATCCCGACGCTGAACTCGGCCAGCAGGTGGAACGGGTCGAACACGTCCGCCGAGAAGCGCGCGTCCACGCTCAGGCCCAGGCCGAAGCCGAAGACGCTGAGCTCGGCCTTGCCGTGCAGCCACAGCTCGCCGTGGAAATAGACCGGCATCCACGAGAGCACGACGCCGCCCTCGATCCAGGCCTCGAGGGTCACCCGGAGCGGCCCGAACCGCCACTGCTCGTCGTAACCGGCCCAGGCGCCCATCTGCAGGCGGCTCGCGTCCAGCATGAAGTACGAGTTGGCCTCGAGCAGCGTCAGGATCTCCGCCCTGATCCGGCGCTCCCTCGGGTCCTTGACGCCGAGATAGAGGTGCCATCGCGAGGGGTTCTGGAAGTCGAAGTAGGCCTCCGCGCTGCCGGAGATGTCGATCAGCTCCCCGCCGTCGCCGTACTTGTACCGGGCCATCAGCCCGACGAGGAGGTCGCCCGCGCGGAAGTCGAGGACGGCGAGCGCCCGGAAGACGGGGTCGTCACCGAGGCTGGCCCGCTCCTTCAGCAGGTTGGCCTTGCCCTCCAGCAGGATCACCGGGCCGGGGAAGGAGATGACCAGCAGCAGCGAGCCGCTGAACGTGAAACCGTTGTCGGCGACCGTGCCGATGGTGACGCCACCGCCGAGCGCGAAGCCGTCTCGTACCGGATCCCACTTGCTGCGCAGGTCGGTCACGCCGATGGGGTCGCGCTTGTACCAGCCGGGCGAGCCGTCGGCGTTCTCGAACCACTCCTCGCCGGGCTGGCTGGCCGGGTGCAGCACGTTCGGCGGCGCGCCCTTGTTCGGCGCCATCTGGATCGACACCAGGCCGGCGACCCCGTACAGCCCGAGGCCCGTCGCCCACAGCGGGATTCCGGCCGGCAGCTCGACGCCGACGAACAGGGCGAAGAAGGTGTAGGTCTCCCCCGTCGCGACGTTCGTGTCCGTGCCGATGACGATCTTCCCGTCGACCTGCAGGCCGATCGCCAGCAGCTCCAGGGTGATGTCACCGTCGAAGCGGTGCTGCGGGCCCGGCAGCTCGTGGTAGCTGACGCTGCCCTTGAACCGCAGGGTGCCCGGGATCTCCAGCTCGACGCCGACGCCGTCAAGCGTGATGCTCGTGCGGCCGTCCGGGTACCAGGCGATCCGCAAGCCGTCGACCGACCCGCCGAGGCCGATGCCGTCGACGAGCTTGATGCTGCCGGAGAACCCGATCCACCGGCCGCCGTCATCGGTGCTGCCCATGCCGAGCCGGGTGATGGCGAGGGTGAACCCGTAGAAGTCGAGGCTGTACTGACTCGGCAGGTTCAGCCAGCCGCCCTCCAGGCGGACGTTGCCCCGCGAGTCGATGGACAGCTCCCGCACGGCGAAGCCCGGCCAGTCGAGTCCGCCGAGGAGCGGCGTCAAGGTGCCGCTGAGCAGCGCGGTGAAGACCCCGTCGTCGTAGCGGAAGCCGAGGCTGTCCAGCCGCATCGTCAGCAGGCCGGGCTTGGTGAACTCGAGCAGCCCGCCGGCGCTCGTCGCCCCGGCGGGCTGCACGGCGGAGACCGTGATCCCGATCGACCCGTCCAGGCCGACCTCCAGGTCGACCCCGGCCGGCTGGTCGAAGAACGGCAGGGTGATCGTGCCGGTGAGCGCGAACGTGACGGGTGCGTTCTGGACGAACTCGATCTCGGCGCGCGAGAGCGTGACGCCGAACCCGGACAGCTCGGCCGCGAGCGCTGGCGTCCAGGTGCTCGACACCGCGCCGGTGAAGCCGCCGTTGCCGATGTAGGCGTCGGCGAGCGACAGCGTGCCGACGGTCGCGCCCAGCTCGCCGGGCAGGTGCAGCGTCGCCTGGCCCAGGTGGATGCCCTTCCAGCCGGCCGGCTGGCCGGGTGGCGGGGCGGCCCCGGCGAAGTGCAGGCCGATGTCGCGCGCCTCCACCACCGCCCCGGAGTCGCCGATCATGCAGGGCGGCAGATCGATCCCGCCGTCGACCTCGAAGGTGATATCGCCCTCGCCGTCCAGGGTGACGGTCACCTCGGCGAGCTTGATGTCCAGATGAGACTGGGAGGAGTCGGCGACCCAGCGCGGCGGCTGGTCCGGCGACGCGCCGGGCTCGCGGATGGCCGGGCGGAGCAGGTCGCTCTTCAGCCGGAGGGCGATCGGGATGCGCCGCAGGCTGATCGAGAACTGGGGGAGGATGGTGACCTCGACCGGCAGGACCGTGTCGCCGCCCGCGGAGGCGATCGCGATGCCGACCGCGTCTACGCCGGGGATGGTGAGGACGAGCTCGTCCTCGAGCAGCAACTCGGCGCTCGCCCGGACCAGGCCCTCGTCGAAGCCGGACTCCAGCGCGGCCGCCCACAGGTGGTCCAGGAAGGTGCCCTCCGGGAGCTGCGGCAGGGCCGAAGGCCAGCGGTCGGACAGCGCCTCACCGACGTTGATGAAGCCAGGGCGGGTCAATTCCGCAGTCATGGCGTGAGTCCTCCCCACTCCTGCCGGGAGTCGAGGTCCTGGTACTTGTCGATCTTCTCTTGCAGCTCATCCGGGGTCGGCACCTCCGCGACCGGGAGGTTGACCGGTTCGACCCAGGGCGGACGGGCGGGAGCCGCGCCGGCGGCGCCCCACGCCGGGTTCCAGGCGTGCAGGCCCGCCTCGATGTCGGCGAAGTCGGCGGGAGTGCCGTGGCGGAACTGGTCGGCCCACAGCTCGCAGCGGTAGTCACGCACGGCCGCCCCGTCCTCGTCGATGAAGGCGACGCCATGCTCGATGTCCGTGTAGACGCTGCGGCGCATGATGTTCCCGGAGCCGATCAGCGCCCAGATGTCGTCGATCAGGACGGTCTTGGCGTGCAGGATCAGGCCCCGCCGCTGCGAGACGAGGTAGACCCCGGTCGGCGGGACGGGACCGCCTTCCTTCGCCACCCGCCAGATGACCGGCGCCCCCGTGGCGATCGGCGGGTTGCCGATGACCCGGTACTCCTTGGTCAGGTCGGCGGCCAGGGCGATCCGCCAGTTGGCCCGTCCCCAGGCGTTCTCCGGGGCCTTCTCGGTGGAGGTGACGTCGGTGGTCACCAGCGCGCTGGCGCCGGCATCGGTGACGGCGACCACGTTCGCCGTGACCAGCGTGCCGTCGGCGTGCTTGACCGGCGTCAGGTCGCCCATCCGCCGGAACAGGCTGACCCGCGCGAGTTGTGCGGGCGTCAAGCCCTGGAGCAGGGAGTGATTGATCGACTTGGTGAGCAGCGCCCCGGTGTTCAGCGGGGGGTCGCTCGGGTCGACGCCGCCCTGCATCAGGAGGATCACCCGCAGGTTCGGCTTCGCCTTCAGCGCCTCGTTGACATAGCCGAGGATCTCCACCGACCAGAAGGCCTGGTCCTCCAGGTAGATGTAGGTCTCGGCCGCGCGGATCGCCTTGCGCCACGCCAGCTTGTACGAGAACAGGCCGTCCGGCGCATAGCTGATCGGGATGTTCTCCGGCAGGCAGTTGTACCAGCGGTAGTTGAACCGCGGGATGGTGCGCACGCTCTGCACGTGGTGCCTGGCCCCGGTGGGGACGGTGACGAGCGCCCGGGCCGGGATGACCGGCGTGGCCGGAACGAAGCTCGGCATGTCGGCGCCCTCGAACCGGAACTTCTTCGCCGGCCGCTTCAGGTTCTCCTGCCACATGTGCTGGAAGTGGTCGTACAGCGCCTGCACGGCCGGGCCCTCCACCTTGGCCATCACGTCGTGCCAGCGCTCGTCTCCCCCGTGGCCCGGATGGGCGAAGCGGTCCATCACGAAATCGAGCCCGCCGGTGAACCCGACCGCGTCGGTGTCATTGCCGACGACGACCATTTTGGTGTGCACGCCGCCCGCCGTATGGGCGATCACGTTGAGGATGGCCTTCTTGGCGAGCCTGGGCTCGGCGCGCAGGTCCTTGATCGACTGCATGGTCATGGCGTTGACCCGGGCGATACTGCCGGCGCCGCTCGCCTGGACGAGATTGGAGTCCATGATCGCGAAGGAGACCCAGCCGAGCACGCGCACGTCGACCCCGGCCTTCGCCTTGTCGATCAGGATCTGCAGCAGTTTCTTCGTGTTCGCCGGCGGGTCGAGCGTATAGCTCTCCGACTCGATGACGTTCGCGCCGAAGCTGTTGAACAGCGAGTCCACGCCCTCGTAGCGGCCGCCGCGCAGTCCGAGCCACCAGTTGGCCACGAAGATGAAGTGGCTGGCGTTCGCGGCCTCGCTGCCGCCGGTGCCGACGGTCGCCAGGGCGGCCTCCAGCTGGGCGTTGTAGTTGGAGCAGTCGATGACCGGGGTGATCCTGCTGTCCGTGAAGTTCTCCGGCACCGGCTCGCTCGGCGGGCTGGCGTCGCCGGCCTGCACGAAGTAGGCGTTCTTCAGGTCATCGATGGGCGGCATTACTGTGCCTCCAGTTCGGCGGGCTCGCCACGGGCGACCGCACCGGTGTACTTGCGCGCCCAGAGTCGGTAGGTGTACGAATTGGCTGGCTCCGAGAAGGGGTCGCGGATGACCACGTTCCCCGGTGGCCGCCAGGACGTCAGGTCGATCCACGACGACCCGTTCCGCCGCTGGACACGCACCTCGTGGTCGCTCGTCCACTCGATCTCGGCGCGGGTGCTGGCGCCGACCGCCACCCACGACAGGGCCGGCACCGGCGGCTCGGGCAGCGCCTGGTCGTGGGCCCGGCCCTGCTGGGCGGGCGACGGACCGGACGCGTTGCCGGCGTCATCGACGGCGACGATCCGGTACGTGAAGGTGACCAGTCCCGGCACCGGGTCGTCCGTCCAGGAGACGGCCGGCGGCCTCGCCTCCGGGTCGCCGGCCGGCACCGCCGTGGTGTGGACCAGGGTCATCAGCCGTATATCGCGGGCCCGCGCCGGCTCGCCGGTGCGGTACACGCGGTACTCGGCGAGGTCCTCCTCGCGGTTGGACGACCACTCCACGGTGATCTGGCGGTCGCCGCCGCGGATCCGCCGCAGCACCGGCGCGCGCGGCGGCGTCACGTCCGGCAGCCACACCGGCGGGCTGCTGAGCCCAAGCGGCCCGACGTTGTGCACCTCGTCCACGTGGGCCGAGCGGTAGAACCAGCGGTTGCTCGCCCGCCCGTCCAACTGGTCCACCCAGGCCCGCTCGCCCGGGCCGAGGACGCCGGCCGGCACGTCCGGCCCGACCCGGCGCCAGCGCAGGCCTCCGGGGGCCGTGCCTTCCTGCTCGTCCGGGTCCAGGGCCTGCGGCGTGACCTGCATGAACACCGCGTCGATGCCGGGCAGCCCGGCCAGGACGCGCAGGCTGTCGTTGGACAGGTCACGGTAGCTGCGGAGCACGTCGGTGATGGGCGCGCCGGCCAGGCCGTTCAGCCCGTTCAGCTCCCCGGCCACCTGCTCGCGCTTGACCAGGTCCCAGGCCGGATCGATCGCCTCGGGTGGATAGAAGCCGAGGTCGCCCGCATGCAGCGGCGGCCGCGGGCGCAGCGCGAAGTCCCGGCGGAACACGGCGTCGTCCAAGGCCCGGAAGACGAGGGTCCGCAGCCGGGGGGCCGGCTGCCAGCGGTAGGTGAAGTAGGAGCTGCCGTGATAGTCCGCGGGCGAGGCGAACAGTCGCGGGCTGCCCGGCGGCACGGGGGGCGGGTCCGGCCTGACCCGCCTGATCCGCAGGACGGTCGCGGGTCCACTGACCCGGCTCTCGTTGCCGAAGCGCTGGGCGTCGCCGAGATGATCGGGCGTGTGCTGCTTGTCGTCCGCGGCGGTGACGGCCACCGCGCCCATCGCGACCGGCTCGTCGAGCGTGGTCGCCAGCGGCAGCCCGGCGCGGTCGGGCGAGCCGGCCACGGGCAGCAGCACCTCGTAGCGCCGCAGTCCGTCGGCCGCCACGGTCACGTGCTCGGCGAAGCCGACGATCAGCATCCGGTCCGGCCAGGCCTGGGCCGCGGCGAAATCCTGGTACAGCGGATGACCGGGTGCCAGCGTCACCGCGCACCGGGTGCGGTCGGGCGGGCGGATGTTGCCGGCCGGGCCGATGTTCTTGACCCGCAGCCGAAGCGGGGTGCCCGCCTCGCTGCCGGTGATCCGGAAGGAGTCCGCGCCGACCCGGACCGAGAGCCCGGTATAGCTCCCGGCGGGTTGCGCGTTGGGGATGTCCGTGGCGAGCTGGCTCTCGGTCCCGCTCACGGCCAGCACGCCGGCCACCCGCCCGCGCAGGGTGTTCAGCGGCGCCGGGTGGTAGTAGACGCGGAACTCGCGCAGGTCCGGCGCCTGCGTTTGCTGCTCGGCTGGCCAGAGCCAGCGGATCCGCAGGCCCACCACGCTCGTCCGCTCCGCCGGGCTGAGGCTGTCCCGCCAGGCCTGCCAGGCGGCGTCCCGCAGCACCGTCGGATCGTCCGGGTCCAGGGCGTACGCCTCGACGCCCGGTGGGGGCGGCGGCGCGAGCTTGTCCAGCAGCCGGATCGCCGACGGGTGGATGACCTGATCGCCCGGTGGGTCCTGGTAGTACCACGGCCGCGCCGACGGCATCGGCGCCCACTGCCGCCACTCGCCCGCCGGGCTGTTCGGCGAGTGCCGGCCGAAGATGTCGACGCCGCTGACCTGGTACGCATACCAGCCGTCGGGCCGGGCCCGGTCGATGTGGTGCAGGGCGAACGGCGGCCAGTCCCCGGGCCGGGCGGGGACACCCGGCGGCGAGAGCCTCGGCGTGCTCACCGGCAGCGGAGTCGCCTTCGTCAGCGGCCTGAAGTCGTCCGGGGCGGGCACGGACGGCGCCGCCGCGTTGCCGAGGTCCGCCCGCCAGACGTGGTACATGACCGGCGCACCGGGGGCGAGGCCGGACACCGCCTCCTGGCGGTCCCAGACCAGGCCGGCGTTGCTGGTGGCGTCGAGCGGGCCACCCGGCGGCGTCGCCGTGGCGCCCGGCAGCGAGTAGGCCACGGGGGCGGCCGGGGTCGCCAGTGGCGGCGCCGGCTTCAGCTCGGCGTCGAAGACGACGCAGCCGTCGTTCACGCCGAAATCCCCGACGGCCCGCAGCCAGTCCAGCGCCGATGCGGCCGTGCCGCCGAGGCTGCCCTGGTGATCGGCGATCAGGAGGTAGTCGTAGTGCTCGCCGGGCACCGCGCTGCTGTCCAGCCAGCTGAGCCCGAGCATCTCGGCCACGGGTCGTTGCAAGGTGCCGAGCAGGAGCAGGTCGAGCGGGCGCTGCGCCCGCTGCGTGAGCGCGCCGCCAGCGCCGGCCGGCGGCGCAGGCATCCCGGCCACGACGTCGAAGCGCTGGTCCATCGCCTCGCCGCCGGGCGGCGGACCGCCGACGACGAGCCGCTCCATCCGGTCGTGCAACTCCTGAAACGGCGCCCCCGCCCAGTCCCCCGGCGGTCCGTAACGGATCCTGCCCAGGGCTCGGCTCTCCGCGTCGGCGAAGCTGCCCGGCGCCCCCGGGCAGGGGTAATCGCCGTGCCGGACCGGCAGGCACAGCGGGTATTCGAAGTCCGGCAGCGGCGCCCACCCGCTGGTGAGCCCCTCCCGTACCCCGCTCACGCACAGGTCGACCAGAGCCGCGTCGCCGGGCCCGACGACAATCTCGTCGAAGCCGTCCGCGACCAGCGTGGCCCGCGCCACGTCGCCCGGCCCGCCGGCTACCGTGGTCGCGCCGACCGTGATGCCCTGCAGGACGGCGCGCACCGGGACCTCCTGGCGCCCGGGGGCCTCGTCGTGCTGGCAGATCCAGCAGATCTGCTGCAGCACCGTCTCGTCCTGCGGGGCATCGACCCGGACGACCGCGATCTCGTCGGCGACGAGCTCGAGCGTCTCCGGTCCGTGGCCGCCCATCTCGGCGGCGGCGACGACGTTTCCAGCCGCGTCGATCGCCGCCGCCTTCGGCGGCTCGGCGCCGTGGGTCAGCGTCACATACACCCGTCGGGCCAGGCAGGGCAGCTTGATCTCCGCCCCGGAGCCGGTGTCCCAGCCCGCGGAGGCGCCGATCGCGGTGATCCGGCCGGACGGCTCGAGCATGCCGGCGTGGTCCAGGGCGGCGAAGGAGGCGTCGCCCCGGATCAGCGGGTTCGGCACCGGGCCCCGCGGGTCCTGGCGGAAGTCGACGCAGTGCTTGCCCCCGCCGCTCTGTTCCCCGCGGAAGCCGATCGTCACCTCCGCGCGCCAGGCAGGCTGGCCCGCGGGAAGCCGCAGCGCGACGAACTGCCGGTTATCCAGGTCCGCTTCAGCGAAGCCGGCATCCGGGAAATCGTCAGTGAACGCGAGCGGCCGGTCGCTGACCAGCGTGCCGATGCCGGTCGAGAACTGGTCCGAAGGGACCGGCCCCGGTTCGATGCCCTTGAGGAACGGGCGCAGGCAGCGCTGCCTGGGCTCGCGGCCCCGCAGCCGGCGGAACAGGTAGTAGCCGTGCCACGGGAAGCCGCGCGCCGGCCCGAACGCCCAGCGCAGGTGGATGCCGTCCTTCAGGGCCGGCTGCAGATGGCTGGGCGGCGCGTCGCCCAGCGTTCCCAGCGGAAGCATCCACAGCGAACCCGGATCCTGGAGCATGCCCCTCCCCCTTCGTCCCCACTTCCGAGGCCCCCGGCCTCGTTCCGCCTGGAGGCGTTGTCCTGCCTGCAGGCGTTGTCCTGCCTGCAGGCGTTTGGACCCCCCAGACGTCGCCGACGTGACCTGAGCCAGGAAATCTCTGATTCCTGCCGATTCATCACGACGACGACCACGACCAGCACGATCGGGACAGGATCGGGCGATCGCGATCCAACCGCAACTCACGCATGTGCAGGAGCGATGCGGAACGCATGCAGACGGCATGGAGACCGTACTCGAAACCGGCATCCGCAAGTGGATCAGCGAATGGAACAAGGACCTCAGGCCGTTCGACTGGGTCGAGATCGCTAGCGAGATCCTGGAAACCCTCGCAGCCTACTGCGGACTAATTAATGAGCCGGGACACTGGGCTAACGCGCGAACCCGAGCTGGCGTGGCCGTGCGCTCGCCATGTCAAAGCCTGGCTATCTTGCCTGCTACGACACACTGCCACAGCACCTTAGATATCGGATGTCGACAAGCCGAATGCACCCGGTCATAATTACCTATTGCAAGCCGCCGGTTGAGGCCGAGCATGTTGTGGCCGGTCCGGCGCTTGCTGGTGACTTCCCGGGCGGAGGGGATCAAGTGGAGGGGATCAATGAGTGAAGCACCAGGCGTACCGGCGACTAGCGTTAAATAGCCTTGCTGCCGAAATTTCCGAGATCAATCGATCTACATTCATGACAATTTCCTGATAAGCTTCTTCCCGGTAAGACTCCTCTTCCGATTCGGTATAAGCAATCCTGCCGGGTTCGCCCACATCGGCAACTGACCATATACGCGGGCTAGCCGGAAAGGTCACGCACTGCAGGCACTCGTCATAAACTCTCTGGTTCATGCAGACTGCGATATCAGCTTTCTCCAGACACGACTGCGTCAGCTGATCCCCGTAGCTGGCTTTGGCGAATTCCCGTATGCCGTGCTTGCCGAGAAGCTCGAGCGTCATCCTGTAGTAGGCCAGATTCCTTGCTTTACCCAATGCCGCGGTCGCCCCGCTTGACAGAACGCTCCAATCCTTAATCTCGAGCGAATTCAGATAGGCTTCGGCAATAATGCTCCTGAACGAGTTGCCCCGGCATATGAAGTGGATAATCATCCGGCTATGCTAGCAAAGCTGGCATTTACAGTACAACGTCATACTGGTTAACGAATGCCCGCTATTTGCCGTCAGAGGATAGTCTCGGTCCCCCACACCGCCAGGCCTGGTCCCGCCCAGGCTCAGCCGCCCAGGCCCGGCGCTTCCGGCCGGTCATAACGGGACATACCGGGCAAATTACGGCGTGGTGGCAGCCGCCGACGCGCGGGGGTTCTCGTTAGCGGCGTGGTGGCGGGCGCCGGCGGGTGGGCGCTCGGCTGGGGCGTCTGGCCACGTCGCCGGGTCGCGGCTGTCTGTCCGCCCGCAGGCGGAGGCCCGGGAGCCAGATTCCGTCCTGCGGCAGACGCGGTGGCCCTAGCCCGCGCCGCACGCTGAGAGCACCATCTCCCAGCGAGGAGCACACGATGAAGAACGCAAGGAACAGCCTGCTGGCGGCGCTGGCCTCGCCGCCCGGCGTCTGGCAGGCCGCCGGGCGGGTGAGGTTCCTTGCCGTCGGCGGACCGGAGAAG
>Ga0335078_10005897_pt1 | contig 18127 bp, 15 predicted proteins | sample Lox_Sample_32_FD_206711 | JGI IMG/M metagenome (GOLD analysis project Ga0335078, IMG submission 206711) | Soil microbial communities from Loxahatchee National Wildlife Refuge, Florida, United States - Lox_Sample_3.2 | ecosystem: Environmental > Terrestrial > Soil > Wetlands | place: USA... | reverse complement strand
TTTTTCCAACGCGGGGAAAACGATCCTCGATCCCTTCATGCGGACCGGCCATTCGGCTATCAATGGGGCTCAGGGCCCTCTCCACAGGCAAAGCTGCTGGAGCCTCCCCCCTCACGCTCGCTTCACTCGCAGGAATTGAGCCAATGGTCGCCAATTCCGGGACAAGAGGACCTTACGGGCTACTGGTTCGGCTCACCTGCAATATACCAGGCGGGAGGGCCGCCTCTAGGGTTTGGATTTCTGAGAAGTAACTCGGTTTCTTGGAATGACGACTGATGGCACGCCCATACTTACAAGTGAATAAAGTGAATACGCCACGTTACAAACAGCATATTGGGGACATCCACGACAAAAGTGAGTTACTTCTCAGGAATCGGTTTTGAAAAGACAGGGTGGTCTTTGTTTGGGCTGCGCGGTGATGGGTGGGACATGTGTTTGCCGGTCGAACGTAGAACGGTGGAAGCATAATCTTGACTAATCAGCGTAAATCCGTGCCCGTGGACTCCTTCCTGGAAAGGTGATTCCGCCGGCCCGACTCTGCGTACAGCCATTATCCGCGGTAATTGTGTTTCAGGGGGGCAGAGAACTCGTCTCTTTTGAATCTGCCGGATCAGGGGACCGGCTGAGGCCGCACGAAACCAAAGAGCCCCACCATCCATTGAAGGTTCGAAAGCAAAGAAATCGTAGTTCCAGCGCCATGCGTGTCAAGCCTTTTCCTCCACCTTGACATTGAAGGGGCAGCCGATTAAATTCCATTAAGATTAGGAATAAAGTTTTAGTGCTTAGTGGTTATTGAGAGGGAGGCGATTCAAATGAAGAAAGTTTTTGTAGTTGTTCTAGGGTTGGCCATCGGTCTCGGTTTCTTGGCGTCGGCAGCGTTTTCACAGCAGGTCGCCCCTTATACCAACTATTACGGCTTCGGAGCGGTGAACGAGAACGGATCCCAGAACCAGGCGACGAACAGCGAAAACATGGCCGGCCCGCATAGTGGTGTTACGCTGCAGCAGCCCAGCGGCTCCTACGGGTCCATGACGAACCTTTCCCCGAACCTCACGGAGAACGGTATGGGTCCTGCTGAAAGCGGGCCCTATGCCCCTGGGACTATGCCGCGTTGCATAGGGATCTCCGGTGGAGTAGCGTGTTGAGTCTGAAGGGAGCCCGTCCTCTGTGCAGGGCACACGTTGCTGGGAAACCCTCTTCAGCAGTCTTTCAGAAGGAGAGGTTTTTGCTGTGAGGATACCCTGTGACAGGCTTTTTTCTTCGGGGCGGCAGAGTGTCCGTTGGCGCTCTTGGCCCCGGCGCGGGGATCTAGCGTTTTGCAAAAAGTGATTCACCTTTCGTGATCCCCGGGTTCTGTGTGCGCACGCTCCTTCGGTGATCGTGTAGCTGGTCGAGCACGGAGCCGATCCGCCTATTTCTGTACAGACCATCGAGTGGTGGTCTGGCCGATGTTTCTATATTGGACAACAAAGGAACAAACGACTCTTCCGGCGAAGACGCGCACCGGCGTGTTCCCGGAAAAGAAAAAGAGTCATTTCAGCATAGGGTAGAGCCGACGCACCTTTCAACTAGCAATCGTCCTTTCCTCGCAACCGTGCTAGTATTCCAGCAGTAGGTGGTAACAGACGCTCCCGTCATAACTCACGTTTCAACGATTGCCATGAGGAGCCCTGAAAGGGGTCATGCCGAGGGCCCTGAAGTGTACTCCGGATTTCTGTTGATGAGAGAGCCAGAGGGGCTCAAGTGCTTCATCGTGTGGCTCTCGGCAGGGCTAACCCGAAGATGGTAGAATGAGGTTGGGGGAGGATGGCATGGGTAAAACGATTTTGATCGGTCTTGGCATTGGGTTTCTCGGAGGCTTTTTAGGAGGGATGGTCGGGATCGGGGGCGGCGTCATCATGATACCGCTCATGACAGCCTTTGCTGCGCTCACCCAGAAGGAGGCTCACGGAACGAGTCTGGTGGCAGTGGTATTCACAGGGGCGGTGGGGGCCCTCACCTATTACCTCCACGGGGTCGTCGATTGGCTCGCCGCCCTGGTGCTCGCAGCGTCGGCTATCCTCTTTGCCCGTGCGGGGGCGATCTACGCGCACTCCATGCAGGAGAACCTACTCAAAAGATGGTTCGGCATCTTCATCATCGCTGTTTCCCTCCTTCTCGTGGCCAGGGGCCTTATGCCGGAGAGAGGGGGCAGCCTATCCATGTGGTCGAGGACCATCGTGCTTCTTTGCGCCGGAATGGGGACGGGCTTCATCTCGGGAATGATGGGCGTCGGCGGGGGTTCGGTCATGATACCCGCCATGGTAATCCTCGCAGGCATGGAGCAGCACTTGGCCCAGGGCACATCGCTTCTGGCGATGGTGCCCGTGGGTATCGCCGGCGCTTTCACCCATTACAGGCTCGGGAACGTGCGAAAATACCTCGCCTTCGGCCTTGCCGGGGGCGCCATTGCGGGGGGATTCGCCGGAGGAACCCTGGCGAACAGGCTTCCCGAATTCTACCTAAAGCTCATCTTCGCCGTTATTGGCATCTGGATGGGCATAAAGTATGTGAAAAAATAGGGGCGAGGCGCGTATGGGGGAGTCGATTTCTCCGAAGGCCGCGTCGCCGGATCTGCCGGCTGGACGGTTGCGTCCCGGCCATCCTATGTTCCTCCATAACCCAGTGTCTTCACCGCGGCTTCGATCTCTTGAAGGCTTCCCGGGTCGTCAATGGTTGGCGGAAGGATGTACTCTTTTCCGTCCGCGATGTCGCGTATGACCCTTCTCAATATCTTTCCAGAACGGGTCTTCGGGAGCCGGTCCACCAAAAGGACCTGTTTCAAAGCAGCGACCGGCCCGATTAGGTCCCTCACGAGCTGAACCACTTCTTTGACGACTCTTTCCCGACTCCTCGCGGCTCCAATTTTCAACACCACGAATGCCAGGGGCAGCTGGCCCTTGAAGCTGTCTTCGACACCGACGACGGCACACTCGGCCACATCTATATGGCGCAGGACAGCTTCTTCCATAGCCCCGGTAGACAGTCTGTGGCCGGCTACGTTAATCACATCGTCGACGCGACCCATGATATAGAGATATCCGTCTTCGTCGTAGTACCCTCCGTCGCCGGTGAAGTAATACCCGGGAAACACATCGAGATATGCTTCCCTGAATTCTTTATCCTTCTTCCAGAGCGTCAGCAGCGTCCCCGGGGGCAAGGGCAGCTTGATTGCCACAACGCCCTCCGTTTTCGGCGGAACGGGCCTGCCCCGTTCGTCGAGGACCTCGACCCGGTAACCCGGCGTGGGCTTCGTAGGCGAACCTGCCTTCACAGGAAGGGGCTCTAGCCCCATGCAGTTCGCGGCGATTGCCCACCCCGTTTCCGTCTGCCACCAGTGATCTATGACAGGGCGTTTCAGCATCCCCGTCGCCCAATAATAGGTATCCACATCAAGCCTTTCTCCCGCGAGATAGAGGCAGTCGAACCGGGAAAGATCGTATTTTCTTAAGTAAAGTCCTTCAGGGTCTTCCCTCCTGATTGCCCGCATGGCGGTTGGCGCCGTGAAAAGCGCCTTGACCCCGTGTTGGGAAATGACCCTCCAAAAAGCACCAGGGTCCGGCGTGCCCACGGGCTTGCCTTCATAGAGCACGGTCGTGCATCCGCTGAGCAGGGGAGCGTACACAATATAAGAGTGGCCCACAACCCATCCGATGTCGGAGGCGGCCCAAAACACGTCTCCCGGCTCGACGTCATAGATGTGCTTCATGGTCCACTTTAGGGCCACGGCGTGTCCTCCGTTATCCCGGACAACCCCTTTGGGCTTGCCGGTAGTGCCGGAGGTGTAGAGTATATAGAGGGGGTCCGTGGCCTTTACGGGAACGCAAGGAGCAGTCCTGGCAGCCTCCATCTCCTCTTCCCAATCGAAGTCTCGTCCCGAAACCATCCCGGCATTCGCGTCCTTGCGTTGATAGATGACGCATTGCCTGACTTTATGCTTCGCCAGCTCGAGGGCTTTGTCGAGAAGAGGCTTGTATTGAATGATCTTTTTTCCTTCGATTCCGCAAGAGGCGGAAACAACGACCGCCGGCTTTGCGTCATCGATGCGGACGGCCAGCTCGAGAGGTGCGAACCCACCGAAGACCACCGAATGCACTGCGCCGATCCGCGCACATGCCAGCATAGCTACGATCGCCTCCGGGATCATGGGCATGTAGATGATCACGCGATCGCCAATCCTCACGCCATGCGATGACAGGATGCCGGCAAATCGTGCCGTGAGGCTGAGGAGCTCCTCATAGGAGATCATTCGGACTGTTCCCGTCGCAGGGGAGTCATAGATGATTGCGGGTTGTTTGGCCCTGCCGTTTTCCACGTGGTAATCGAGTACATTATGGCAGGTGTTCGTCTCCCCACCGGAAAACCAACGGTAGAAAGGTTTTTTTGAGTCATCAAGGACTTTCTCGTAAGGCTTGAGCCACTCAATCTCTTTCGCAGCCTCTTTCCAAAAGCGCTCCGGGTCGTCCACCGATTCCTGATATGCCGAGTGATAACTCATGATTCACCCTTCTCCTGGTCTATATTCTCTATATTACTCTCTTTGGTCAAAAGTGAAAACATCTCAAAATCCTTCTGCACAGAAGGCGTCGTGTGCTCGCAAGAAAAGAAAGTGGTCCAGACAAATGAGCTCTGGACTTCAGGGTTGTCCATCGAGTAGATTAGGCATGACGATTCGGGAGAGCCGCACGAAAGCCTGATGTCGAGAAGCCCTCCCGCCTGGCCTTGAGCCTGGGGACCCTCGTTCGCCGGAAATTTCATGAAGGCTGCATGACGAAATGGTGAGCTTCATGATTCAAGCCGGTTATCTGCCGGGGCAGCCCGCCTATGATGGCGGGTGGAGAAGGGGAATACCATGCTGCGAATGATCGAAGTCTTTGGGATCCTAGCGTTCACCCTGTCCGGTGTCATAGAGGCGAGGAGAAAGAAGATGGATTTTGTGGGCACCTATGCCATCGCCTTCCTCACGTCCCTGGGTGGCGGCACGCTTCGTGACCTTCTTCTCAATAGGCTTCCTTTCTGGGTAAACCATCAAGAGTACCCTCTCATGGTTATGGTGGTGGTCATCGGAACCCTCGTCGTGCTGCGGTTCAAGAAGTTCAATATTACAGAGCAGACGATAGTCATTCCTGACGGTCTTGGTCTCGGTCTTTTCAGTGCCTACGGCACTGCTTATGCCATGGAAATGAGCCTTCCGGCCTTTATCTGCGTTCTCATGGGCGTCATTACAGCCACGTTCGGAGGAGTCTTGAGAGACATAGCCTGCAACGAGATTCCTGTCCTATTTCGGCGGACGGAACTCTATGCAACGTGTGCCTTCTTTGCGGCCGCTGCCTACTGGATAGAGCGCTTTCTTGGGCTCGGACACATCATATCCGTGACGACCGCCATCGTGATCGCCTTCGTTCTCCGCATGGCGGCGGTAAAATTCAATCTGAGGCTTCCCTTGTAGGACCAGGACAGCCGGCCCTAACGCGTCACTTGAGGCGTTTTGACGAACCGATGGCTCCCTTGCCCGAGAAGCCTGACAGGTAAGGGAGCCGCCACGAAAAGGAGGGAAACATGGACCAATCAACGATGATCGGGAGGGCCCGGATTGCCGACTTCCTCTACATCGCGGAGATCGACCGGACAGCGTGGAAGCAAAGCCGTAAGGGCGAGGTCATCCCCGACGGCGAGCATGTGTGGAGGATATGGGTCGAGCATGCGCTTGTGTTTGCGGCACGACAGGGGGAGAAAGTAGTTGGGGCCATAGTTGCGTTCCCCTGCATGTCCGGTATTTACTTTGTGCACAAAGTATTCGTCGATACCGTTTCACGGCGTTCGGGTATTGGCACACGACTATGTCAAGCGTTGCTCGACGAGACCGACAGAATGCAGGTCGACTGCTTCATGACGGTCGATCCCCGCAATGAGGCCTTGATCAACCTCTATGCAGGCCTGGGCTTTTCCGAGAAGGAATTCCTGAGGGGCTTTTACCGGCCCGATGAGGACCGGTATGTCCTCACGCGGCGCTTCAAGAAGGTTGGGGGGATGGGAGAGTAGCAGGCCCTCACGTGCACCACGGTGAGCGGATCCTCGCTTCGAGACCCTCGTCGATCGATACGAAAGGCGTGTCAGGAGGATCTTACCTGGATTCAGAGATCTTCCGAGCTGCTTCCATCGCCACTCTCAGGGTTTCGTGATTCTCCCCGCCCACCTGATAGTGCGTCTCGATCCTGTCTCCCTCCTCATCTCGAAGCGTTACCTCGATTACTTCGATGCCATCGACAATGGTCACTATTCTCGAAGTCTGCCCCATGACCTCTGTTGCCCTTTGGGAGGAGAATAGTATCTAGCGCCCTAACATTTTGTCCGATAGCCTGAGGAATGCCCGAACAGCCGTCTCCAGGGCACCCACCGGCGTATCTTCCTGTATACAGTGTGACAAGCCCTTTTCTGACACGGCGAACATCATGATCGACGGCACCATTTTCGCCATTTCCGCGGCATCGTGCAGAGGCCCGGAATAGATCGTGGTAGGCTCCCCGGTTTCCTCCGCCACTGCTTCCTGGCAGAGCTTGGTGAGACGGGCGTCGAATATGGTCGGCGCAATGGTCCAGATCTTCTCCCACCTGGCCGTCACCGCGTTCGCCTCGCATGCCTTGGCGACAGCTTCCCGCGCCTCTTCCTGCATCTTCGCAAGCTTCTCCGCGTCTATCGATCGCTGATCGAGGGAGATGACACAGGTCTCCGGAACGATCGTTACCACGTCCGGTTTAACGCTCACCTTGCCGACCGTGCATACCGCATCGTACTTCAGGGCGATCTCCCTGAACGCAAGCGCCGCCTGCGCCGCCGCCAGAAAAGCGTCCTGCCGCATGAGGGTGGGAAACGAGCCGGCGTGCGCCGCCTGGCCCTTAAACTCGACGTAGTAGCGCTCGCAGCCGGTAATGCCGTACACGCAGGCCACTTCTTTTCCCATCTGCTCGAGCCTGGGTCCCTGTTCGATATGGAGCTCCAGGTAGGCCCCAATCTTCTTCTCCTTGAGCTGTGCGTGGGCGCCGAGCATTGAGTCGATCGCTACATTGTATTGCGCGAGAGCGTCAACCAATCTGACGCCGTTGTTGTCAACCCGGTTGATTACCTCCGCCACGTCCAGGGCGCCGCTCGCCGCCGCCGACCCCATCAAGCTGCGGCCGAACCGGGCACCTTCCTCATCGGCCCAGCTCACCGCATAGAGTGTCTTCGCGGGAGGCGCGCCCTCCCTGCCAAAGCGCCGTAGGACCTCCAGGGCCCCCACGACGCCGAGCGCACCATCCAGCCATCCTCCATCGGGAACGCTGTCCAGATGACTGCCGAAGACCACGGCCTCCGGACTCGCCCCAGCAATTTTCGCCCAGCTATTTCCCGCGACGTCGACTGTCATTTCGGCGCCGGCGTCTTTCGCCTTGCTGGCGAACCAGTCACGCGCCTTTTGCCAGGTCGGTGTCCAGGCCACGCGTTGAGCCCCAAGCTCATTCGAGGTCATTGCGGCCAGTTCGCGCAGGTCGGCTACTACCCGTTTTGCACCTTCAAGCAAGTCGCCAGTCACCTAATCTCCTCCTGTACTCCCCGGAAAAGGTCTCTTCCCCGGAACTACCTGTCTATTCCACGTCATCCACCGTGTACATGTCAGGACGACGATCCCTGTAGAACTGCCACACGTTGCGCACTTCTTTTATGAGGTCCAGGTCGAGGTCCGCAACCACCAGTTCATCCTTGTCCCTGCTGCCGCACGCAATGATCTCGCCCCTCGGGCTGCAGAAATAGCTGTTCCCGTAGAATTCGCCCATGTTCCAGGGCGACTCAAAGCCAACTCGGTTGTTCGCTCCCACAAAGAGAACATTGGCCACCGCGTGCGCCGGCTGCTCGAGTTTCCAAAGATACTCGGAGAGGCCTGCCGTGGTCGCCGAAGGGTTGAAGAGGATCTCCGCGCCTTTCAGTCCCAGCATACGGGCACACTCGGGGAAGTGACGGTCGTAGCATGTGTAGACGCCCACTTTCGCGTAGGCAGTTTCAAAAATTGGCCAATCCGAATTTCCGGGCTTGAAGTAGAATTTCTCCCAGAAACCCCAGCCGTCTTTCGTGCCGACATGGGGTATGTGGGTCTTACGGTATTTCCCCAGATAAGTGCCGTCGGCGTCGATGACCGCGGTTGTGTTGAAATAGACGCCGGTAATCGCTTCTTCGTAGATGGGAACGATGAGCACCATCCGGTGTTTTTTTGCAATCCCTTGCATGAGCTTCACCGTGGGGCCATCGGGAACGGGCTCGGCGGCCGCGTACCATTTGGTGGCTTGCTCGGCGCAGAAATAGGGCCCGTAGAACAGCTCCTGGAAGCTGAGGATCTTCACTTCCTTTTTTGCCGCCTCGTCGACGAGCTTCAAGTGCTTTTCGATGGCCGACTCTTTGTGCTTCTCAACCGGCTCGCTGCCGTCCACATCGTGGTGAGTTTGCGTGAGGCCACATCGTACTATGCGACTCATATGGGATATCCCCCCTTCAGTTAATAAGTAGTTTAGCGGCTCCCCTCAGGACGCCCCAAGACATCCCTTACACAGCGTACCGATCGCCTATGGAGAGCGCTTTGTCGATGCTCTTGAAAGCATCCTCCAATTGCTTCTCATTGATGATGATCGGCGGGACCACAAACATGTAGTTCCATCGGAGATACATGTAAACCCCGTCTTCCATCAATGCCTTCTGAATCTCCGTCACCGCCTCGCCGCCGGAGTTCCACGGGACGAGAGGCGTCCTGTCTTCACGGTTTTTGGCCAGCTCGATGCACCCGAAGAGTCCCCGGTTGCGCACGTCGCCGACGCACTTGTGCTTCGCCTTCATCTCCTCCATCAGCCTCTCGACGACAACGCCCATGTTTTTCGCGTTTTCTATGAGCTTTTCCTCCTGATACGCCTTGATTGTGGCGACCGCAGCCGCGCACGCGAGAGGATGACCGCTGTACGTCAAGCCGCAGTAAAGGAACTCGTCTTTGATGGCGCTGTAGATCTCGTCTGAGATGCCGACCGCCCCCAGGGGCACATACCCGGAATTGATGCCCTTTGCGAGGGTGAGGATATCCGGTTCCACGCCGAACCCGTCCATGGCAAACCACTCGCCGGTCCGGCCGAATCCGCTCATCACCTCATCGGCAATGAGCAGGATCCCGTACCTGTCGCAGATGGCCCGCAGCTCAGTCATGTATTCCTTAGGTGGCACGAAGACTCCGTTGCTTCCCGTAATCGGCTCGATGATGATAGCGGCGACGGTCTTCGGATTCTCGTAGAGAATGGTCTCCTCTATGTGACTCGCGCACTCGAGGTGACACTTCCCGTATACATGGCCGAACGTGCAACGATAGCAGTAAGGATCGTAGACCCTCACCACCCCGGGGATCCCCGGCTCTACCGGGGGGCGCCGCGGGTCGCCGGTGAGGGAGATGGCCCCGTACGTGGCGCCGTGATAGGAACGATAACGGGAGATGATCTTTTGACGTCCGGTGGCAAACCGGGCGAGCTTGATCGCATTCTCGTTCGCCTCGGCCCCACCGTTGGTAAAGAAAAACCTGTTGATCTTCGGCATGGTGACCGTGGCAAGCAGCGCGGCCAGCGTGCTGCGCGCCTCGGTGGCTATCGAAGGAGCGATGTAGCAGAGCTTGTCGGCCTGCTCCTTGATGGCCTGCACCACTTTGGGGTGCTGGTGCCCGATGTTGGAATTGACCAACTGGGATGCCATGTCGATGTACTTTTTCCCCGAGCTGTCCCAGAAGTAAACCCCTTCAGCCCGGTTGACGACGAGCGGTTTGAGCGTGCTCTGAACGGACCACGAGTGGATCACGTGAGCACGGTCGTTCTTGTAGTCCTCGTTGTTCAGCATTGAATTATTCGATTCGCTACTCATCCTGCTTTCTTGCCTCCTCGTTTCTCAATGCGCCATATGCAGTGTACGATGTCTCACAGCTTGCGCTCTACGAAGCGTCCCGCACCCTTTGACCCGATGAGTTTGCCGTTGTCACAGACGACCACGCCGCGAGACATGGTGAGCACAGGCACTCCTGTCACCTCCAACCCTTCGTAAGGCGAGTAGTCATTCTTCGTGTGGAGCGTTTGGTACCCGAGCCGCCTCTTGAGTTTAGGGTCGAAAACCACCAGATCGGCGTCCTTGCCCACCTCGATGGCCCCTTTCTGTCTCAATCCGAAGATCCTCGCCGGATTCTGGGACGTGACCTCGACCATTTTTTCCAGGGTGATCCGCCCCTTGAGGACCCCTTCGGAATGGAGCAACATCAGGGTCGTCTCCACGCCCGGCGCACCGTTCGGGATCTTGTCGAAGCCTGCTATCCCCAGCTTCTTCTGGTCCATGGAGAACGGGCAATGGTCTGATCCCACATTGCTGATCTCGCCCGAGGCCAACCCTTTCCAAAGAGCGTCGCGGTCGGCGTCGGACCGCAAGGGGGGTGACATGACGTACTTTGCCCCGCCAAAATCGGGTTCATTGTATTTGTCCTTTGTCAGGACCAGGTACTGTGGGCACGTCTCGCACATGATAGGGTAACCCTGCCGCTGTGCCTGCCTGATCTTATCCAGTCCCCTTGCGGTAGACAGGTGAACGACGTAGAGCTTACCCTCCCCAACCTCAGCCCACATGATGGCCCGGGCCACCGCTTCCGCTTCCACGTAATCGGGTCGGCTCACCTCATGATATTTCGGCTCCGTCTTCCCCGCGGCGAGGAGCTCTGCGACGTTGCGGGTGACGAGGTTCAGGTTTTCTGCATGGACACCTATCATGCCGTTGTTGCGGCTCGCCCTCTTGATCGCGTTGAGCAGCGTATAGTCATCCGCAGCCCAGTCGGGATAGACCATGAACAGCTTGAACGTGGGACACCCCGCCTTGATAATGTCGACCATTTCTTCCATAGCGGCAGGGGTAAAATCAGTAATCGAGACGTGCAGGCCATAGTCGATGTAGACCATGCCGTCCGCCAGGGCCCTCCGCTTCGATACGGTATCAGCCAGTTTCTCACCCTTAGCCTGGATGGCAAAATCGATGATCGTGGTGACTCCACCGAAAGCCGCCGCTGCCGTTCCATCGGCAAAGTCATCGGAGGAAACCGTGCCGCCAAAGGGAAGGGCCATGTGGGTATGAACATCCACTGCCCCGGGAAGCACATATTTTCCGGATGCATCTATCCGCTGCGCGTCGGGGCTCTCCGGCAATTTTGCCCCGATCGCCTGTATAATACCGTCTCCGACCAGTATATCCGCTTTGAACCTATTCACAGGCGTCACGACAACGCCGTTCTGCACCAAGTATTTCATCGCCTCATCTCCCTTCTTTGGTCGCTCCTTTTCAATGGAGATACGCCGGTCTCATCTTGATCGCCCCCGTCTTGCAGACGTAGCCGCACAGGGAGCATCCGTCGCATCGCTCTGTGTCTATGGTAATCTGGTGGTCTTGCAGGCTTATCGCCTGATAGCCCGACTCCCCGCACGATGACACGCATCTCCCGCACTCCGTGCACTCTTCCGGTGCCGCCCAGGTCGCCCGGAGCGAATACCGCCGGTTGAGCTGCTCGTGAGATCCAAGTTTTTTGGCAGCCGCACCGATGAGCGCCTCGGGGCTTTCGAGGCCTTTCTGCACGAGATACTTCCGGAAACCCTCCAGCAGGGAGCGTATGATCCCCACACCCTTTACCATTACTTCGGTGCACAACTGAACGGCCCCGGCCCCGACTGCCATGTATTCGGCTGCATCGCGCCACGTATTGATGCCTCCCATTCCCATAATCGGAACCGTGACGCTCTGGGCTATCTGGGCCACGCAGCGCAGCCCTATGGGCTTGATGGCGTATCCCGAATAACCTCCAAAGGTGGAATAGCCGTCCACAGAGGGCAGGGGGTTGAGAGAGTCCAGATCAACCCCGATGAGACATTGGACAGTGTTGATAGCCGCGAGCATGTCCGCCCCGGCGTTGACCGCAGCGCGGGCAATCATCTGGATATCAGTCACATTGGGAGACAATTTCGGTATGACCGGTATCTTGACCGCCTCTTTCACCCAACGGGTGATGGCCGCGGTGATCTCGGCGTTCTGGCCGATAGCCGAGCCGAGCCCCTGTTCGGGCATGCCGTGGGGACACGAAAAGTTAAGCTCCAGGGCGTCCACGCCGGCCCGTTCCATTTGGCTGGCTAAGGTTTGCCAGGATTCCTTCTCTCTGTCGGCCATGATGCTCGCAATGAGCGCCTTGCGGGGATACTCCTTCTTTGTCCGCTCGATTTCTGTCTGCCAGTAGGCCACAGATTTTTTGCTGATCAGCTCAATGTTCTCGAACCCGACTATCTCTCCGTCCCCGCTTCTCAGCACGCCGAAACGGGAGCTGACGTCGGACACCTCAAGGTGGTCCGGGTTGATTGTCTTCGTTACGGCACCCGCCCACCCCAGGCCGAAAGCCTTTCGGATGAAATCGCCTTCGGCCGTGGGAGGCCCCGAGGCGAGGAGAAATGGATTCTCCAGTTGTATATTACCAATTCTCAGACCTAGCTTCGACTCGCTCTGGCTCATCTTCCTCACCTCTCGAAGCCCAAAGCGCTCTAGAGCGCAGGCTCGGCTTTGTTTTCCACGATCGACTGCATCTCGGGAAGCATGCTAAGGGCATAGACGATAAAGGCCACTGCAAAACCAACGAACCATGCATAATCGAAAAGTATCTTCAATCCGGGGATCAGCCTGCCGATGAGGGCCACGACAACGCCCGCGATGAGCGCTATGATAGCCTTCCAGTTGAAGCCGCCAGAGTATGTGTAAACACCTTCCCTCTTGTAGAGATCGCCGAGAACGAGTCTCCTTCTTCTGACCAGCCAGTAATCGGCGATGATAACGCCCGCGATCGGGCCGAGGAAACCGGAATAGGTTCCGAGCCAGTTGAAGATGTAGCCGCTCGGGTCAGCGAGGAGCTTCCAGGGCTGGATAAGGATGCCGATGATGCCGGTGATGAGGGCGCCCGTCTTGAAGCTTATGTACTTCGGCACGACGTTGGAGAAGTCGTTCGCCGGTGAGACGGTATTGGCCGCGATATTCACCGAGAGCGTTGCAATGATGATGCTGATGAATCCGAGGAGTAGCACGAAGGTATTGGAGAATTTGCCGATCACCTCAACCGGATCCCACATGGCTTTGCCGTAAAGAAGTAGTGTTGCAGACGTGATGACGATGCCCATGGCCGAGAAGACTGCCATGGTGGGAGGCAGGCCGATGGCTTGGCCCCACATCTGCTGCTTCTGGTTCTTTCCGAAGCGGGTGAAGTCAGGAATGTTCAGGGCAAGGGTCGCCCAGAATCCGACCATGCCGGTGAGGGAAGGGATGAATATGGCGAAAAACTCACCGAAAGTCTTGAACTTACTCGGCTCCCTCATGAGCGGCCCGAAGCCGCCGGCGGCGCTGATCATCCAGCCTACGAGGATCGCAGCCATAACGATGACCACGGGGGCGGCCCAGTTCTCGAACCTTCGAACCATGTCCATCCCTTTTAAGATGATATACATCTGGATTACCCAGAAGACCATGAAGCAGATGGCCATCGGCAGGGAAAGGCCGGCTATGGTGAAGCTTCCCCCCATGGTCTTCCATCCCGGTATCAAGGCCGAGGCGAACATGTGGACTGCGGCGCCGCCGATAAAGGTCTGGATGCCGAACCAGCCGCACGCGACGCCCGCTCTGAGGAGTGCCGGGATATTGGCGCCAAAGACGCCAAAAGATGCCCGGGCCAGAATCGGGAAAGGAATGCCGTATTTGGTCCCGGGGTGGGCGTTGAGCAGCATGGGGACAAGGACTATGAAGTTGCCGAGAGTAATGGTGAAGAGCGCCTCTTTCCAGCTCATCCCCAGGGCGATGAGTCCTCCTGCGAGCATGTAGGTCGGTATGCAGTGGGCCATTCCGATCCACAGGGCGGCGAAGTTGTACGTGTTCCACGTCCTCTGCTTGAGCAACGTAGGTGCGAGATCTTTGTTGTAAAGTTTGCTTTGCGAAATATCCTCTCGTAACTCGACCATCGGGTCTGACATAGGAATCCTCCCCATTCTTAGTTCGAAAAATGGACCTTCACGCCCTATGGACCTTTGTGCCTTCAAAACCCAGCAAGGCCCAACCCTTTGTGGAGCGGCCGCCCAAAATCACTCACAGATTGAGTGCTTTCGACGAACAGGCGTATCGCGACCCTCCTTCCGCATTCCGCCTCTTTCCGACCTTCCCTTGTGTACTTGACCGCATTCCGTTCCCGCCTTCTTTTGTCCTTCAGACCCCTCCCACTGTTGCTCCATCGTAGGCATGGGTCTCGTGAAAGAACAGCAAACGTGCTCCCATTCACTCATGCGACGGCCCCCTCAAAGGGACAGACCATGCACCTACTACCCTCTTGTCGGACGTCATTGTCACGCGGATTTGTCTGTTCGTTCAGACTGGCTGCATCAGCGCAGTTGACGGGCGGGCCGGAACGCCTTTGTTCGGGCTCCCCGGGGATTGCGTTGCCGAAGTTGCGAATAGACGATGGTCCTATCTCCGGCATCTTCTGCCTGCTATGGTCTCGCTCACGGGGATGGTCACGTTTCTCAGCACATTATACACGACATCACGGACAAAGAAAGACCAAATTCTTAAAGCTTGGTTTTTCTCCATATCGCGGCCGTTTGGGCACGGTCGTGCTTTCCATTCGTGAACGCATGTGGAGAACACAAATGAGGGCCTGATCCGTACCCGTGCTTATCACGGGAACACCCCTCTCCTCACTTACACAGGAATCGCCCTGAAGCGGGAAAGGTTCTGCTCCTTCTTCGCGACGATCTTGCGGAAATACCTCGCCACTTCAGGAAGGGGTATCTTGTCCGAGGCATCCAGGAAAAACCTCTTCTCCCTCTCCTCCAGTGCGACGGCCGCCTCCAATACCCTTATGTCGCCCGGCGAATCCGATATGTCGACGTTTATGTTGTAGTCTTCATCGTGAAGGCCGGAGACGTACTCGAGGATCATCTCCGTGACGTTCAAACGCCGCATTTCTTCCAGCCTCGCCCGGATTTTTGCTTCTTCCCGCGCCAACTCCTCGATGCTGCCCTTAAGACCTGCATCCGTCGCGCGACCGGCGAGCTCTTTGTAGTATTCACAGGTCTTCGCGGCCATATCGGCCGCGAAGCCCATTATTGCGCCAAACGTTGTTAGGGCCATTTGTGCGTATCCTCCATCCCTCCCTGGGTAGAAGCAGCTCTCCTTAAGTCCAGCGCTGGATGACTACCTTCGTGTCGGTGAAGAACTGGACAATCTCCCTGCCGTGCCCTTTGATGTCCCCGAAGAAGGAGTCTCTGGCTCCCCCGAAGGGGAAGAAGGACATGGGTGCCGCAATGCCCAGGTTGACCCCTATCATGCTCGCGGGCACACGATACTTGAACTCCCGGGCAGTCTTGCCGTTGGTCGTGTAGAGGCACGCGGCGTTGCCGTACCGGCTCTTCCGGGCGATGGCGATACCCTCGTCAAGGTTTTTCACCCTGATCAGGGAGACAACCGGCCCGAAGATCTCCTCCGTGGCTATGGTCATGTCGGGACGCACGTCGTCGAAGATGGTGGGTCCAATGAAGAAGCCCTTTTCGTAACCATCCACCTTTATGTTCCTGCCGTCGAGGATCAGCTTGGCCCCCTCCTTGACGCCTTTCTCGATATAGCCCAGGATCTTCTCCATGTGCGCTTTGGTTGCGACAGGCCCCATCTGTACGGTCTCGTCGAGGCCGTTTCCTACCTTAAGCGCCTTGGCAGCGGCGAGGAACTTCTCCTTGAGCGGCTCATAGGCGTCGCCCACCGCAACGAGGACAGACCCCGAAAGACACCGCTCTCCCGCGCATCCATAAAAGGAGGTGATGAGGGAGGGGATGCTCCTGTCCAGCTCCGCGTCCGGCATGACGAGGACGAAATTCTTCGCACCACCCAGGGCTTGGACGCGCTTTCCCGTTTCTCCGCACGCCTTGTAGATGTAGCGAGCCGTGTTGCTCGATCCCACGAAAGAAATGCCCTTGATGCCCGGATGGTGGAGCATGGCGTTGACCGTCTCCTTTGCGCCGTGCACCATATTGATCACGCCTTCGGGAAAGCCACAATCTTCCAGCACCTCGAAGATACGCGTCTGGGTCAGGGGGACTTGCTCGGAGGGCTTCACGATGTACGTGTTGCCGGCCACCACCGCGTAGGGAAGGAACCACCACGGCACCATGGCGGGAAAGTTGAACGGAACTATGGCGCCGAAGGCGCCCATAGGCTGCCGCTCAGCGGTACAGTCGATGCCCGTGGCAATGTCCTCAAGGTTATATCCCGTCATCAAGGTCGTGATGCCCGTGGCATGTTCCACGTTCTCTATCATTCGCCGCACTTCCCCTCTCGACTCGTCGATGGTCTTCCCTTCTTCGGTGACGAGGGTGCGGGCAATGTCCTCAAAAGCGCTTTCAAAGCAATCCCTTAACTTGAACAGGTACCTGGCCCTGCTAAGGGGAGGCGTGCATCTCCAGTCTTCGAAAGCCTCGTTGGCTGCCTGGACCGCCTTGTCCACGTCAGCAGCCGTTGAAAAAGGCACCTCTGCGATTTTCTCTCCAGTGGCCGGACACCACACATCTCCATACTCCTTCGTGTCTGATCCGATCCATTCTCCGTTGATGTAATTCTTGACTCGGTTCATTCTCGGTCTGCCCCCTTGCTGATTGGGCGCGTCTTCGCGCGCCGTTTTATGCTGTTGATTCCTCTGGCTGTGAAGAACCTCCTCCCTCCTTCAGGAACGTCGGCTTGTGCAAAGCCTTCCGTCCCTCCCAAGTCCCTCGCAGAGATCCCAGCGGGCTAAAGGTGCTTCCCAGACATCAGAGATAATGTTATGAAAACTAATATTATATGTGCATCAATGTCAAGTCAAAAAATGAAATATAATAATATCAATATATTAACCCCACATTGGAGGGGCATATGATACCGTTCAAAGGACGAAAGATGGTAGTGTTGACATATCTATTCGAGAAAGCTTAGACTATGGCAATCGGATAATAAGATGCATAAATACAGCTTCAAGATCATTCCCAGAAGCCGCTTGAGCGAGACGGTTGAAAACCACGTGAGAAGACTCATCCTGCAGCGCGACATCAAGCCGGGTGACAAGTTGCCCACGGAGGAGGAGATCGGCAAGCAGTTCGGGGTCAGCATCGTCACGGTGAGGGAGGCCATCAGGGGCCTCGAGGTACTGGGCCTGGTTGAGAAGCGCAAAGGGAAAAACGGCGGCCTATTCGTCACCGAGATCAACATCAACCCGTTCAAGGACGCAGTGGGCAGCTACCTGATGTCGAAAAACCTGACCTCCTCCGACATCGCTCAACTGCGCCTCATCGTCGAGCCGGCGGCAACCGAGATTGCCACATCGCAGATTACCCTGGACGAGGTTGCGGCCATAGAGAAAAACATTGTGGTCTGTGAGGAAAGGATCCGGAAAAGATGCCAGGAGCTGACGAAAAAAGACTTCTGGTATGTAGAAGAGCGCAATGTCGAGTTTCACAGGCTCCTGGCTGATGCAACACACAATCCGGCCATCGCTCTCACCATGGATTACATGCTCGATATTGTGCTCAACTTCAAGAAGAACATGCTTCAGCCCGAAACGAGGTTCTGCATTGAAACGACGGAAGCGCACCGACGCATTCTCACCCTTTTGCGGACGAACCAGCCGGGGAAGGCGAAAGCCGCGATGATAGACCATCTGAAAGAAGTCGAGACCTATCTCGGTGGGGTGGAGGTAGGCAGGAACGTGGGGTTTTGTGAGCCGGACGAGCTGGGCGCCCCCATGGCAGGTCAAGGCCTCACGGCCGGAGGGGAGTTGAAGCCCAATAGGTGACGTCGCTGCTGCCGGACGCGGGCGAGGAGTTGCGCCGACCAAATCAAGAAGTTCCTCTTCTCATACGCCGCGGCATTGAGCAGGGTGGTGTCGAGGAGTGGGTCCGGCAGAGCTACCTACATAAGGTAACCGAAGTTCTCGCGGGAAGGAACCAAAAGAGGCCGGACATACTGC
>Ga0335078_10005896_pt1 | contig 18128 bp, 16 predicted proteins | sample Lox_Sample_32_FD_206711 | JGI IMG/M metagenome (GOLD analysis project Ga0335078, IMG submission 206711) | Soil microbial communities from Loxahatchee National Wildlife Refuge, Florida, United States - Lox_Sample_3.2 | ecosystem: Environmental > Terrestrial > Soil > Wetlands | place: USA... | reverse complement strand
CGATTTCGAGGCCCTTCTCTACCCGCGTTCGTCGGCCCCGGCGGCCTCCACCTCGTCCGCGGCGAATACGCCGGCGCCATCCGCCTCTGGCAGGACGCGCTCTCCAGGAGCACCGGCCTTCGCCCGCAAGCCGGACCGCCGTAGCTCTAGCTCAGCTCAGCTAGCGGCCCGTGCTCTGCTGCACGATCTGGCTCTGCACCCGGAACGTGCCCGCTCTTACCGCCCGGAACGATACCTTCACCTCATTGTTCGCTCCGCCGCTCGACCGCGCCGTCACTGTCGTCGCTCCGCGTGCCATCTCGATCACGCCCACCGACTGGTTCGTCATCGACACCACCACCTGGTTCAACGTCCCCAGCACATGCACCGTCGCCGTCGCCTTCTGCCCGCGCGTCAGCGCCCGTCCGTCGGTCGTCATCTCCAGCCGAACCACCGAAACGTTCCGCGCCGCGGATCTCCCGCTCACCGCCACCTCCAGCAACTGCCCGTCGCCTAACGTCGCATTCGCTGGAACCTGCGCCACAATCGCCGTCGGCGACGACGCGAGCACCTGCGCCGGCTGCCCCGCGATCGTCACCGTATTCCCCGGCGCCGTCCCGGAGAAACCCGATCCCGAAATCGTCATCGTCCCGCCCGTGGTGACATAATTCGTCGCCGCCGTGATCGCCGGCGCGCCCGTCGTCGGTGCCGCCGTGGTCACCTTCGCCACCGCCGCCGTCGCGCCGCCCGCCTTCGCCGTCAACACCGCCGCACCCATCGGAACCGCCAGCGTGGCCATTCCCAGCGCGTTCGTCACGTACTTCTTCCCGTTCGCGTCTACGACGACGCCTTCGAGCGCATCGCCCGACTGGCCCCGCACGCTGATCGTTGCCGGCTTCCCTTCCACCACCTCGCCCGTCATCGTCACGGTCGATCCTTCCGGCGCGGTCCGCGGCTCCACATCCAGCAGCGGCGCAAAGATGCCCCAGTTCATGCCGTTGAACGTCTCATGTTTGCCGTTCCTCAGCGTACTCACCGACGACCCCGCCTCGCCCGCAATCGAAAAGTGCGCTCGACTCACCGAGAAGGCGAACGTCGCGATCTGGCCCTTCGTCAGACAATTCGCCGGATCGTCCGTTTCGAAGACTAGCTCGGAGCCGTGCTCGAAGTGATCGTTGGCGTCCATCCGCTCCACCTTCTTCCAGCCGGGCGGCGGCGTGATGTCCTTCGCCATATCGCTCGCCTGCCGCTGTTCCGTGAGAGCATCCTGCGGCGCCGTAAACGTCAGCACGAAGTCGCAAATCGGCGTGTCCCCCAGATTCTTCAGATCGTAGCTGTACTTTACATCGCTGCCCGCCGGCACAAACGACGCGGTCAGATCGTACACCCCGCGTCTGTACTGGTCCGCGTTCTTTTTCATCGCCTGCTCGACCAGATAGCGCAGGTCGTAGCTCGAATCCTTGCGAAACGGGTTATCCGTGAATGGCTTCTTGGGATCGATGTCCTGCGCCAACTTGAAGCGCTGGTATTGCGCTTCATCGATCTTCCCGAGCGCGTCGAGCATCGCCGACGAAAACCCGTTCACGTACCCCAACTCTCCCAGGAGCTGGTCGCGTCCGCCGAGAAAACCGGCCAGTTGTACGAAGAGCCGCGCCCGGTCGGCTGCCGACCACTGATCGGCATGCTGGAACTGGCTGTCGAGCGCCTTCTTCTGCTCCGGCGTCAAGTTGCCTGACTTCGGCAGTTCCTGCAGTTGTTTCGCCGCGTCATCGGCGCTCTGCGCAAAAACCATCGGCGCACCCGCCGCCATCACCGTTACCAAAAGGATGCGAGCCCCCAGGCGCGCCACGCGGAATTTCGTTTCGCAACTCTGTTGAAAAGCCATCGCTCACCTCGCGCCGTGTAGCAGTGCACGTTGACGCCAACTTACACCGAATGAAAAATCAGCGAGTTACAGCCCCCCCGTCCACAACGTGGACACCGTCGCTGCCCAAATCGTGGACGCGGCAGCGGCTTGGAACAAGCGCGTGCCGATCCTCAACGCGCGTCGCCCGAGCGTCTCCTCTGGCCCGGCATCGCCGCTCTCATGGCAGCCGCCACCGCGCTCGCCCTCTGGCCGTGGGACGAAGCCATCCATCAGGCTTCCGGCTACGGCTACCTCGAGAGGGGCGATCATGGCTGGAACCCCGAACATCCGCCCTTGGTCAAGCCCGAATACTACTCTGAGACCGCACGTGTCTTCTAATCCGGCGGCCGCCGGACGCCCCTTCTGAGATGGAAGCGGCGACCGCCAGTGAGCGGTGCTTTTTTTCCTGTTGTGTTTGTTCCAAACCGCCACGTCGGCCGCAAAAGGCCGCCCGCAGGCGGCCCTCTCTGCGTGCTCCGCCGCTTCCGTGCGCTCGGTTTTTGACTTTGTTTTCTCTGTGTCTCCGTGCCTTTGTTGTGAACGGATTCTTCGCCGTTTCCGGCTGATTGCCGATGGCTGATCCTGATCTCCCGCATTGCTACACTAAATGCACGGCATGGCGGCGAACGCGACGGCTGGGTTCAATATCGGGGAGATGGCGGACGACCGCGGTGTACGCGAGTGCCTCCAGTGGTTCACCCGCGAAAAGCAGTGGATCAACGAGACGCACCTGGTGCTTTGCCGCGTTCCCGCGCCTACATTCCTGGAACAGGAACGCGCCGCGTGGTTTCTGGAACAGTTCAGGTCGCTCGGATGGTCCGCATCCATCGATCGCGCCGGCAACGTGATCGCGGCGCAGGGCGAAGGCCCCTACGTGGCTCTCACCGCCCACCTCGATACCGTGATGGCGCCGCGCGGCAAAGATGACATTTCGGTCGACACCGACGGGCGATTCTGCGGGCCGGGAGTGTCGGACAATGGCGCCGGTCTGGCGGCGCTTCTAGCCATGGCGCGCGTGTGGAAAAACGGCGCGAAACTGCCGGAGTCGCCTCTCGGGCTACTGTTGGTGGCCAATGTCGGCGAAGAGGGCGAAGGCAATTTGCTCGGCATGCGGCACCTCTGCAAGCAGGCGCCGCTGGCGCGCAAGATCGAATCCATGCTCGTGGTGGACGGCGCCAATACCGACCACATCACCAATCGCGCCCTCGGCAGCCGGCGATTCGAGATCGCTTTCTCGGGTCCGGGTGGCCACAGTTGGAGCGATTTCGGCGTGGGCAATCCCCTCCACGCGTTGTGCCGGGCAGTGGCGCTGTTCGCGGAAACCCGTATCGACGGCACGCCGAAATCGGCCTTCAATGTCGGTCTGATCGAGGGGGGATCGAGCGTCAACGCCATACCGCAATCGGCGCGCGCCAAGGTGGATATCCGGTCGGAGAACAATGCCCGCATGGACGAACTCGTGGAAGTGTTGTCGGCCGCGGTCGACCGCGCCCGCGAGAGCGAGAACCAGCGCGCCACCGGGGGGAAGGTGACCGCCAAGCTGAAGGAAATCGGCTCGCGGCCGGCGGCGGCGCTGCCCGAAGGCGCACCGATTCTGCAATGCGTCCGCGCCGTAGACGCCCACCTGGGCATTCGCTCGCACCTCGATTGCTCGTCCACCGACGCCAACATCCCGCTCTCGCTGGGAATTCCGGCGGTCGCTATCGGCGCGGGTGGACTGGGCGGCGGCGCCCACACCACGCAGGAATGGTTCCGTCCCGAGGGCCGCGATTTGGGTTTGAAACGCATTTTCCTCATCCTGCTCCACCTCATGCGCGGAGCCCCACCCGATTCCGCGGGGGGCGCGGAGAAGTGAATCGCCGCCGCGCCGCCGAAGCGGCGCTGGTATTCAACGTCATCGTCTGGGGAGCGACCTTTGTCCTGATCAAACGAGCGCTGGCGGATATTTCGCCCGTGCTTTTTCTGGCATTGCGCTTCACCCTGGCGACGGTAGCGCTGGCCGCCGCCTTCCGCGGCGCGGCGATGCCTTGGCGGTCCTGGAAGACGGCCGGCGCGGGGGCGGCGGCGGGCACATTTCTCTTCTTCGCCTACCTTTTTCAGACTGTAGGCCTGCGGTTTACCACCGTCCCCCGGTCGGCTTTCATCACCGGGTTGACTTCGGTCGCGGTACCTTTGCTCGCCGCCGGCGTCTATCGGGTGAAGCCGAGCCGCTCTGAGATTCTGGGGGTGCTGATCGCTACTGCCGGCTTGGCTCTGATGACGCTGCCGGGCGGCAAGGGGCCGATCGGGACGGGCGACCTGCTCACCGTGTGCGGCGCGGTGGGGTTCGCAGCGTACATCGTCATGCTGGATCACTATCGCGAAAAAATGGGCTACGAACTGCTGGCAGTGAGCCAGATCGCGATTTCGGCGGTCTGGTCTTGGGCGCTGGTTTGCCTGGTGGAGACGCCACGGGTGGCGTGGCGTCCGGCGGCGGTATGGGCGATACTGATAACGGGTTTGTTGTGTACGGCCCTGGCGTTCGCGATATTGGCTTGGGCGCAACGGTACACATCCGCCACCAGGACGGCATTAATTTTCATGCTCGAACCGGTAGTTGCGTGGATCACCTCGTATGTCATTGTAGGCGAGGGACTTTCCGGACGCGCCGCGGCTGGTGCGGCGCTCATTCTGGGAGGCGTGGCGATGGTAGAGCTGAAACCCTTGAACCCCCGGCAACATCGATTCCAATAATGTACCAGGAGCAGAAAGTTCCATGAGTTTCATCGATCGAGTCCGCACCCAGAAGTTGCTTTCTTTCACACTGTTGCTGTTTACGCTTTGCCTGGGGATTGTCATCGGCACCCTGATCAGCACCGGGGTGAAGGCCGCGCGCGACAATAACGTGGCGCCGGGCGCCGCGCCCCTGGCGATTCCGAACCCGGTGGAGCTCTCGAACGCGTTCACGCAGATCGCCAAACAGGTGGAACCTTCGGTAGTGAACATCTCGGTCACCTACGCGGCGAGGCCCTCCCGCCGTGCCTCGCGGCGCCAGGCCAGCCCGGACGATGGCGACAATAACGGCGGCGGCATGGACGATTTCTTCCGCCGGTTCATGAATCCATTCGGCGGCGAAGGACCCGAGATGCCCGGCGGCGAGGGCAAGGCGCTGGGTTCCGGGGTCGTAGTGGATCCGGCCGGCTATATCCTGACCAACAATCACGTGGTCGACCAGGCCGCGCGCTTGCAGGTGAAGTTCCCCGGCGACACCAACGAATACGAAGCCAAGATCGTGGGCACCGACAAGGCGACCGATCTCGCCGTCATCCGCGTGCAAGGCAAGCACAACCTGGCGCCGGCCAGGATCGGGAACTCCGACGCCGTGCAGGTGGGCGATTGGGCCATGGCCATCGGTTCGCCGTTCGGTTTCGACGCCACCGTCACCGCCGGCATCATCAGCGCCAAAGAGCGCACCATGAATGACGACAGCACCATGCAGTTCCAGCACTTCCTGCAAACGGACGCGGCCATCAATCCCGGAAACAGCGGCGGACCGCTGCTCAATATGCGCGGCGAAGTAGTGGGGATCAACACGGCGATTGCTTCGCGGACCGGCGGGTATCAGGGAATCGGATTCGCGTTGCCCATCAACACCGCCGCCGCCGTGTATAACGAGATCATCAAGAACGGTAAAGTGATCCGCGGGTCCATCGGCATCAAGTTCGCGATTTCCGACCTCCCGGAAACGGTCGCGGCTATCAAGGCGAGCGGCGCCAATGAGGGAGTTTTTGTCGACGAAGTGACGACAGGCGGCCCATCGGAAAAGGCCGGCCTCAGGGAAGGCGACGTCATCGTGGGCATCAACGGAAAGCCCGTGCACGGCGGCGACTCCCTGGTGGATACCGTCACCGCCACGCCCGTTGGCGATACCGTGAACCTCACCGTGTTGCGCGATGGCAAACGCGAGAATTTCAAGGTGGTGGTGGGGAACATGGCGCAGATCTTTCCCGAAACGGTGGGCGCGGACGAGCCGAACGAAGCCAATAAGCCGCAGGCCACGAGCGTCAGTTTCGGTATGACCATCGTTCCATTGACCGACCGCCTGAAGGAAAGCCTCGATCTTAAAGGCAAGGGCGGCGTCCGCGTGCAGGATGTGGAGCCCAACTCTTTCGCGGACGACCTGAAGTTGTCGCCCGGCGACGTGATTCTCTCCATCGGCTTCGTGCAGAAGGGGACCCCCGTGACGCAGCCGGTCGCGTCGGTGGAGGATGTGAAGCGCGTGCAGACGATGCTCAAGCCGGGCGATTCGGTGAAGCTGCACATCCTGCATCGCAACAATCCCCGCGGCGGGCAGTGGTCTTCGGAGTACCGGGCCGGAGTGGTGCCGGATTTGCCTCGGTAACTGGGAGTGAAACCGTCGCGCCCGCGGTGGCCGCCCGCTCCGCAGCCATTGTCTGCCTGTGGCCCGCGTGCACCACGAATACGCCGTCGCGGCGGGCGTCTCGGGGGACGGAGCGGCAATCACGTCGTTACCCGCTTTACGCTTTCGACTTTTTCTTCTTGCTCTTGCCCTTGCCCTTGGCGGGCGCTTCCTGCGCCACCGGAGTGGCCGTCGAATAGTCCTTCTTCCACGTATCGAGGATGCCCGCCAGTTCGGTGTGGACGGTGAGGAACTGCGGGTTCTCCGCCTGGTTCTGCCGTTCCGTGGGATCGGTCACCAGATCGTAGAGTTCGTTGGGACCCTTGCCGTCGTTGCGCGAGACGAGCTTGTAGCGGTTTTCGCGCGACATGTCGGTATTGCCCATATGCGCGAAGATCCCGAGACGCCGGGGCGCCTTCTTCGGCAATTCCTTCACTTCGGCTAGCGGGACGTAGCTCCGGCCGCACAGATTGCGCGGCGGGACTTCCAGGCCCAACAGGTCGCAAATCGAGGGCACGAAATCGTACGCGCTCACCAGTTCCGGACTATGCGCGATGGCGGGAATGTGTCCCGGCCAGCTCCAGATCATGGGCGTGGCCACGGCTTCGTCGAACATGTTCGGCGGATCGGATGCGTTGGCGGATTCCCACAATCCATGGCGGCCCCAGAGCGCGCCGGTCGATGCGGTGAATACCACCAGGGTGCTGTCGGCGAGCCCCTTCGAGCGCAGTTTCGCCAGTACCTGCTTCACCGTGTCGTCCACATAGCTGACGGTGGCCGCAGCCTTTTTGACATTCCCCAGAATATTGCGCAGCATGTCCCGGCCATCGGCGGCGCCGGCGGCGGGCAGATCGGGCGCATACCCGTCGAACGGTTCGGCGGCGTAGAGATCGACGAAAGGCTGCGGAACGTCGTCGTAGGGCGGGCGCAGGGTGGGGCAATTCATGAGGAAAAAGAAAGGCTTGCCGGCCGTTTGTCCGTCCAGGAACGGAATCGCGGCCTTGGCGTCGCCTTCCTGGCAGGCGTACCCGGCATTGCCCAGGATTTTGGACAGCGGCACGTCCGCGGCGGAAAGCTTTCCGGTATCGCCCAATTGCATGGGCGTACAGCCGGTGAGCAGGGTATTGCGGCCCGCCTCCACCGCCGGGGCACAGGCAAAATGATTGCTGAAGCGCATGCCCATCTGGGCAAGCAGGTCCAGATTGGGAGTGAGCACCTGCTTGTTGCCGTAGGACCCGAGCATGAACGCCGGGAGTTCATCCGCCAGAATCAGCAAAATTCCCGGCCGCTGGGCTTCGGCCTTCTTCTTAGTCGCCTTAGCGGCGAGCGCCGGCAGTGCCAGGCTGCCAAAAAAGAAACTTCGTCGCGTCACAACCATGGTCAAATAACAAGTATAAGCGTTCGTACAGTTGTTGACGGGGTGCGGCGCGCATTATAGTTGAGTTGGGCCGATGAACGTTCCCAATGCCCTGACGATACTGCGGATCTTCTTCGTACCGCTGCTCGTGGCGGTGCTGGTGGAGGATAACGTCTGGGGCAACTTCCCGGTGACCAACGAATGGCTGGCGCTCGCCATCTTTCTGGCGGCTGCCGGCACCGACCTGCTGGATGGCTACCTCGCCCGCCGCTGGAAACAGGTCACCACCGTCGGGACCCTGCTCGATCCCATCGCCGACAAACTGCTGATTTCGGCCGCGCTCATCTCGCTGGTGCAGGTGGGCGTGCTGCCGGGTTGGATGGCGATCCTCATCGTCGGACGGGAGTTCGCGGTGTCGGGATTGCGGCAGATCGCTGCCGCGGAGGGCTATACCATCAAGGCGAGCGACTTGGGCAAGACCAAAATGTTCTCCCAGGTGGTGGCCGTTTCGTGCATGCTGATCGCCGTCCGCCATCCCGCGCTCCGCGCGCCCGGAATGGTATTGATGTGGATTGTGATGGTGTTCGCCATCCTCTCGGCCGTCAGTTACTTCCGCAAGTTCTGGCACAAGGTGGACGAGCGCATCAAACTCGGGCGGCGGCGCGAGCTTCTGGCGCTGGAGCGAAAACGGCAGCGGATGGACAGGCGTCAGAAGCGGTCGAGGGGATCGAGCAACTTGGGCTCCGCCGAAACGATCTGGAAACCGCCCGAAGTAAACTGAACGGTGCGGATCTGGCCCTTAGGCCCTACTTCGCCCACCGGCTTGCCGTTCAGCGTGATGGTGGCTCCGCCGGCGTTGCCCAATCGCAGCGTCACCTCGCCATCGGCATCGATATTGCGCGTCTCATGCGGCTGCAAGGTTCCCGAGAACTGATATTTTCCGTTGACTTCGGCGCGAATCCAGACGGCCTCGTCGGCGGTGATTCCCACCCGCACCGAAGCGTTCGGATTGGGCGGCGGATTCGGCACATCGGAAGCAGCGGGCGTCGCGGCGGCGGCTTGCTCGGCCGCTGGCTTGGCCGCAGATTCGGTTGAGCCTGGAACCGTGGCGGTTTCGGTAGCGGCGGCTGGCGTCGCCGGCGAAGGCGCGGGTTCGGCCGTTGCCGTCTGAGGGGGTACGGGCGCTGGCGGTTCGGCTTGCGCCGCGGCCGGCGCCATCGTGGCCTTGGCAGCCGGTGGCGTCTCGTGCGCCAGCACCGGGTGTCGCGGCCTCTGAAACCACCAATACACGCCCGAGCACACCAGCATCAGCGCCACCAGCAGCACGCCGGACTTGAGCCAGGAGGGCAGCGGCATCGGCCGGTCGCGCACCGATTGCCAGCTTTCTTCCCCCATTTCCAACTCGATTCCCGGCACGTCCGGTCTGGTCTTGCCGGGAGCCTCGGGAATTATCGGCTCCTGTTCCACCATGTGACCCACTTCGGCCACCATCTCGTCGCCGTCAAGTCCCAGAAAACCGGCATACTGGCGGACAAAACTCTTGGTGAACACGCCGCCGGGGAGCTTGCCGAAATCGTCCTGTTCCATGGCTACCAGAAAGCGCTGGGAGATCTTGAGCTCCTCGGCGATCGTGGACAGATCGAGATTGCGTCTCTGACGTTCGCGGCGCAGCGTTTCGCCAATGGAAGTCATGGGAGGGTTAGGCCCTTCAAGCTCCATCTTACTACTCGGCGCCGGTTGACGATATCGGCGAATGCATCGGGTTATAGGTTTTCGGGCCGTAAACCGGTGTGTTTTGCAACATGAAAAACACCGTTTCCTGGCGGTCGCCGCCCGGTAGGCGCGGTCGTCTGTGCGCCCGCCTAAGATCGGCGATCACCGCGATGGCGAGCCGCTCGGTATTGCCGATTGCCTCCTCACGAGTCTGCCCGTACGTCATTACCCCGGGGAGTTCCAGCGCTTCCGCGAGCCAACGTCCATCGTCTTCCCGGTCGAGTTCAATCGAGCTTATTGTATGCATTGCCGGTCCCCGTTCATACCCGGGCCTGCTAGCATAATCGATTGATCTCCGTGGTGATTGTCACTTGGAATCGTCGCGATTTCCTGCACGCTTGCCTCGCGTCGCTCGCCCGGCAGAAGGGAGTCGAGTTCGAGACCATCGTGGTGGACAATGGATCCGAGGACGGCTCGGCCGATATGGCGGAGGCGGAATTCGCGGCGCGCGTCATACGAAATGCCGGCAATCGCGGCTTCTGCGCCGCCAATAATCAGGGAATCGCCGCCGCGCGCGGCGAATTCGTGGCGCTTTTGAACAACGACGCCGAAGCCGAACCGGGATGGCTGGCCGCGCTCGACCGCGCGTGCCGGCGCGCCCCCGAAATCGGCATGGTGGCCAGCAAGATTTTGGTGTGGGAAGACCCGCGGCGCATTGACAAGGCCGGGCACCTGATTTACCCTGACGGCCAGAACAAGGGACGAGGCAGCGGCGCGCTCGACACCGGCCAGTTCGATCGCGAAGAAGAAGTGCTCTGGCCCGATGGTTGCGCGGCGCTGTATCGCAAGCAGATGCTCGACGAGATCGGCGGCTTCGACGAAGACTTCTTTGCCTACGGGGATGATGCGGAACTCGGATTGCGCGCGCGCATCGCCGGATGGAAGTGCATCTATACGCCGCTGGCGGTGGTGCGGCATCACCGCGGGTCGACGCTGGGCAAGGATTCGGCGCGGCGGCTGGAACTGATCGAGCGTAATCGCCTGCTGCTGGCTTGGAAATTATTCCCGTGGAGCCTGCTGTGGCTGAACCCCTGCTATTTCGCGGCCCGGCTCGCAGCCGGGTTGGGCGCGGCGTGGCGCGGCGAGGGCGACACGATCCATTACCCCGGATTCGGCGGCAAATGGACCATGGCCGCGGCTCTTGTGAAGGGCGAGTGGGGCGCGCTCAAGCTGCTGCCCCGCATGTTGCGCAAGCGCGCGCAGATTCGCCGCTTGCGTAAGCTCTCGCCGCGCGAAACACGGCGCCTGATTCTGGCCAACCGGCTCGCGCTCAAGGAAACCACATGACGAGCGAGTGTCCGATGTGCGGAAGCCAGCGTGCTTCGCTGTTGTTCCGCCAGACGGACCGCCTCTACGGCACCACCGACAAGCAATTCCGCGTAGTTCAATGCAGCCAATGCCATCTGATCCGCCTCGATCCGCGCCCCTCGCCGGAGGAACTCTGCGGTTATTATCCGCCCGACTACTGGTTCGCGCCCGGCCGCAGCCTGGCGGCGCGGCTGGAGCAGTGGTACCGGAGAGCGGTGCTGCGCGGCCACGTGCGATTCGTGGCGCGAGCCCTGCGGGAATCGCCCGCGCGGGGTCCGCTGCTCGACGTCGGCTGCGGCGGCGGATTGTTCCTCGGCATGATGCGCCGGCGCGGATTCCCCGTGGTGGGACTGGATACGTCCCACGCGGCGGCGATTGCGGCGTGGCGCCATCATCGCGTGACCGCCCTGGTGGCCGATCTGGAGCACGCCCCGTTTCGCCCCGGGAGTTTCGCGGGCATCACCATGTCGCACGTGCTGGAGCATCTGTCCGATCCCTGCGTCTATCTTGCCGCCGCCTATCGCCTGCTGGCTCCCAACGGCCGGCTGATCGTTTTCGTGCCGAATGCCGCCTCGCTCCAGTTCGCGATTCTCGGCCGGCGATGGAACGGTCTCGATGTCCCGCGCCACCTGTTCGATTACCGCGATCGCGACGTGGAACAGATTCTGGAGATGATGGGCTTTGCGGTGCTGCGGCGCCGTTATTTTTCTCTGCGCGATAACCCGGCCGGTATGGCCACCAGCCTCGCCCCGGGGCTCGACCCCATGGCCCGGCGCGTGCGCAAACTGCGCGAAGGGCCCGTGTCGAGGCTGGCCAAGGATTTGGCCTACTTCGCGCTGACGGCGGCGGCGCTGCCGTTCACCTGGGTGGAAGCCGCTCTCGGCGCGGGAAGCACGGTCATCCTCGAGGCCCGGCGCATATGAACTATACCGCGCCGGCCTATCGCCTGCCGAAGCTTCTGCGCCGCCACATTCTCTACTTCGAAGTGGAAATCGAGGAGGCGGTGGACCGCTTTTCGCGCGATTTGCCCGGCCGCGCGCGGGTGCTCGACGCGGGCGCGGGCGAAGGCCAATACGCGCGCTACTTCAAACGGCAGTGGTACTGCGGAGTCGATCTCGCGGTGGGCGATGGCAAGTGGGACTACAGCGGTTTGGATGCCATGGCGAATTTGGCCGCGCTGCCCTTCCGCGCGGGCGCTTTCCGCGCCGCCATCAACATCGTCACGCTCGAACATGTGCGCGAACCGGCGCGGGCGCTGGCCGAAATCGCCCGCGTGCTGGAACCCGGCGGCCGATTGCTTCTGGCCGCGCCTCACGAGTGGGAAGTCCACCAGGCGCCGCACGATTATTTCCGCTACACGCGCTACGGCTTGCAATACCTGCTGGAACAGGCGGGGTTCGAGGCTATCGAGATTCGCGCCGCCGGCGGCTATTTCCGGCTGGTCGCGCGGCGGCTGCTCAACGGGCTACAATTCTTTACGGGGGGCGTGCGCTGGCTGGCGTTTTTGCCCGCGGCGCTTCTGCTGGTTCCCCCGGCGCTGATCCTGCCGTTCCTGGACGCGCTCGACCGCGAGCGCAATTTCACAGCCGGTTACATTTCGACAGCCCGCAAACGGTGACGCATTGGATGGAGCAATTGTAGTCGATAAACCCGAAGGCTGGACCTCCCACGACGTGGTCGCCAAGGTGCGCGGCATCGCGCGCACGAAGCGCATCGGCCATCTCGGCACGCTGGACCCGATCGCCACGGGGGTGTTGCCGTTGGTGGTTGGAAAAGCCACGCGCCTGGCGCAATTCTACACGCGCAGCGACAAGATCTACGAAGGCGTGGTGCGCTTCGGCTGGGCCACCGATACCTACGATCGCGCCGGAACGCCCGTGGGTGAGCGCCGCGACGTGGCGCTCGACGCCTCGGAACTGGAGCCGCTACTCGACCAGTTTCGCGGCGAAGTGCAGCAAACGCCGCCGCCGGTATCGGCCAAGAAAATCGGCGGCAAGCGCGCCTACGACCTGGCGCGCCAGGCGGTGGCCGTCGAATTGGAGCCGGTGCAGGTCTCGGTGTACGAGCTGACGCTCGCGGGCGTCGAAGGCTCGCGGGCGCGGCTGCGAGTGCACTGCTCCGGCGGCACGTATATGCGCTCCCTGGCCCACGATCTGGGCCAGCTCCTGGGATGCGGCGCGCATCTCGAGGAACTCCGCCGGACGGCCAGCGCGGAATTCGAGATCGGCGAGGCGCGCACGCTCGCACAATTGCAATCGCTGGCCGACGATGGGCGGCTGATCGACGCCATCGTCCCGGCGTCGAAAATGCTGCCGCGGATGCCGGCGGTGTATGTGGATGACGCGACCATGGCGCACATCCGTCATGGACGGAACTTCCCGGCATCGCCGTTCCGCTCGGAAGCGGCGTCGCGGCACGTGAAGGCGGTGTCGCGGCAGGGAGAGCTGGTGGCAATCGGGGAAGCGGTGTTGCCGAATCTTTACCATCCGGTGGTGGTGCTGTGAACCGCTGATCGCGATCGCCGCTTTACCGCGCCGGCATCGCGTCTTCCGAGGTAAAAGGCGAAGCCGGCAATCCGTCGGCGTTAAACAGATTGATCGCCGGCGCGTTGGCCCATCCATAGCGCACGTATTTCGGGTCGGGGATCTGGGCGCTGCTCACCACCACCGTACTCCCATCGATGCGCGCCGTCGCCGGCACGAAGCGGCCGTCGCTGGCGGCAATCTCGAAGCCCTGGAGTGTACCGCCCTTGGCGGTCAAGCCGCGGTCGGCATGATCGAACCAGACGCGGATGCCTTCGCTTTGAGGCACGGCTTGCCGGAACAGCGGGCCGGAGTACTCGATCGTTTCGCGGTAGGCGAGAGCGCGCGCGGCGAGCGCGAGACGCGCTCCCACCGTCTGCTTGTCGGCGGGATGCACGTTGTCGGGATCGCCGATGTCCGTGGTTACCACCATCGCGGTATTGGAGACCGCGAGGGTCCGGCGCTGGGCTTCGCGGATGACAGGCCACACTTCGCCGGGGTTCGATTGGAAACTGGAGATTTGCACGAAGAGAAACGGGAAATCGCCCTCCTGCCACTGGGCGCGCCAATCGGCGATGAGCGCGGGAAAGATCCGGGCGTACATGGGAGCGAAGGCCAGGCGGCTGTTCGACTCGCCCTGGTACCAGATGACGCCCTTGATGGCGTAGGGAGTGGCGGGAGCGACCATGCCGTTGTAGAGCCACGCGGGCGCCCAGGATGCCGGGTCGGGCCGCCAGGGATGCTGCGGGGGAGTCTTCCCCGCCTGCCGCGCCGCTTCGTCTTCGCGCCGTTCGGCGGCGGCGATCAACTGCGCGTCGGCCTGCGACTGCATCATCTGCGCGCGCGTGGCGAAGATCGGCATGAGGGCCGCGTCGCGGGAGATGGCCTCGAGGCTTACCCACGCTTCGGCCGGCGTGCCTCCCCACGTGGCGTCGATCAAGCCGATGGGCACATGCTCGTGGGCGTTCAATTCCCGCCCAAAGAAATACGCCGCGGCGGAAAAGTTGGCGGCGGTTTCCGGCGTGCACGCGGTCCACGAAGCGGCGGTGTCGCGCTGCGGGAAATCGACGGCTTTTTTCGGGAAGTTGATGAGGCGGAGTTCCGGCTGGGTGGCGTGGGCGATTTCCTGTGGCGAATCTTTTAGCGGCGCCCCCGGAAATCCCTTGAGTGGCATTTCCATGTTGGATTGGCCGGACGCGAACCAGACGTCGCCGATCAGCACATCTTCCAGGATGATTTCGTTCTTCGCGCTCACCGTCAGCCGGTACGGCCCGCCGGCCCGTTCGGGAGGCAGATAGACGCTCCAGGTCCCCAGATCGCTTCCCACGGCCGAGCGTGACACGCCGTGCAATTCGACGGTAATCTTCTCTCCGGGGTCGGACCAGCCCCAGACGTGAATGGGCCGGTCGCGCTCGAGCACCATGTGGCTGCTCAACAGGCCCGGCAGTTTCACTGCGCAGTTCGCGACGTGGGCGCCGCAACCCAGAAGAATGGCGGCGGCCAGCGGGCGAACCGGTGTGCGGATGAGCATAGGTCTATTGTCACGCAAAGCGCCGCGGGCGATGCTGGTATGGTGTCCGCGGCAGGAAGGGGGGATCTCTCTGCGGTTCGCGGGCTCTCCGGAAACGGCTCTCGCCCGAGCCGCAGAGAGCGCGGAGAATTCCCGTACCATGGCATGCCGCAGCCGCGCTTACCTCCTGCTATGATCGTCCGAGATGCAACACAATCCAGGATTTTTGAAGCTCGTGGACGACGCCAAAACACGCGTCCGGCAGATCGATATCGAAGGCTACAAGAAGATGGTGGCCGCGGGCGAGCCCCACGTGCTGGTGGACACGCGCGAGGACAACGAGTGGGAACAGGCCCACGTGCACGGCGCCGTTCATTTGAGCCGCGGCATCATCGAACGGGACATCGAAACGAAGTACCCGGACAGGAATACGCCGCTGGTCTTGTACTGCGGCGGCGGGTACCGTTCGGCGCTGGTGGCCGACAATCTCCAGAAGATGGGCTACACCAACGCGATTTCACTCGATGGCGGGTGGCGGGCACTAAAGGAATCGGGGCTGCCGCTGGAATAAGGAGTCGCGGCGAAGTCCCATTCACTTTCGTTCGAAAGGCGTTTTGAGCCGCTCTTCGGCCCATTTCTTGTCGATCACGAGCCCGTACTGGTCATGGCGCATGCTCGGCGTTCCAGGCTCCTGCAGCGCCGCCTGATACGCCGCGACGGCCTCGCTGCGCCGGCCGACCAGGTCGAGCAGTTGCCCCTCCCAGACGAGGGCGAAGAAGCGCCAATCGCCCTGCTCCAGCGATTTGACGATGTCGAGGGCTTCCTGGTAATAGCGGCCATCGTAGAGCATCAGCACCAGCTTGGCGCGAGTGCCGGCATCGTCGATTTTGAGCTGCTGTGCATGATGGTAAACCGCGAGAGCTTTCTCGCCCGCGCCCGTCCATGGGAGACTCTCGATTTTCGCCGTGACGGAACGGACGGTCACCGGCTCTTCCACCATGACGATGGCGCGGTCGGGATCGAGCGCGACCTCGCGGAGTTGCGCCGCGGCGTGGAAATGCAGCTCGTCCACATCGGCCAGCCGCTCCGTCGGCGCGCGTTGCTCGCTGCCATCTTCGAACCGCGCCGCCACCACGAGCGGCATCCGGGTGGCGCCGGCCCGCTCGATCCGCACGGTGCAGTCAAACCCGCCGCTGGCCGATACGCACTCCTTGCCGGCGACACCGTAGAACACGCTGCCGGATGAGCGCACCCACGGCTCGAAAAACCATTCGAGATCCTCGCCGGTCTGAAGTTCCGCGATCCGCTGGAATTCGCGCCAGCCGAGCTGCTTGCCGGCGTATTCGCGGAGCGCGCGCAGGTAAAGCGCAGCGAAGGCCGGTTGGCCGATCGCCGACTCGAGGGCGTTGACCATGGCTATACTCTTGCCGTGCTCGACGGTGTTATTGAAGTCCCACTTGATGGCAGCTTCCTGTTCGCTGGTCACATCCATGGTGGTGTCGTAGCCTTTCTTCACGCCGTCCACATAGTTGGATGCCAGGTTGCCTGCCGCCAGGATGCCGCGGGCATGGCGGTATTCCTGGTCGGCGTGGATGCCCATGCCGACCATCAGCCAGTTCAGCGAATCGGCGCCCTGGGCCAGAACGTAGTCTCCCCAATACATGTGGCCGATCTCGTGGGCCGTGATCCAGCGCCAGAAGGCTTCCGGGCGTTCGGCCATGCGGTGCTGGCCGTGAATCACCACCAGCGCGGTGGCGGCCGGATACCCTCCGGCCGGGTAATCCATACCCGGGACAATCGAAAGCGAGCGATGCGGGTAAAAACCAAACCGCTCGCGATAGAAGCCGATGGCGTCAACGGCGGTCTTCAACAGCAGCTCCGCGCAGGGACGGCCCTTGGGCGTGAAGACGGCGCGGACTTGCACTCCGCCGGCATCCGCCTCGGCGCTCTCATATCCCTTGCCGAGGAACATGCCGAAGGCGCGGGCTCCATTGGCGACGTAAGCGCCCTTGGCCGGTTCGTAGCGCCCGCTGGTGGCCAAAACGAAGCCTTCCGGCGCGGTCACGCGCACTTCGTAATCGTCTAACGTGCCGAACCCCCACCACAGTCGTGGGACGGCCGAGGTGGCGATCGTGCTTTGCTTCTCCGCACTGAGCGGCCACGATGCGCTGAAGGTGACGTTGAGTGCGATTTCCGATCCGGGAGAGAGATCGCGCGGCAGATCGAACAGCAGCACACTTTGTTTGCCGGGGGAGGGTTGCAACGCCGCCCCATCCACACGGACTGCGATCGGGTCGCCGAACCACTGAAAAGCGAGGCGGCCGATGGGCCGGCCGGCGTCGTTTCGGAAACGGACGATTTCGGCGCCTTCCAATCGGGCGGCGCCCGGGTCGTACTTCACATCGGCGCTATAGTGTGCGCGGGGAGGGACCAAAGGCGCCCAGAATTCGGTGCGGGGAAACGCGATCCCGGCGAAGAGCAAAAAAGATAACAGGGTCCGCATTCCTCATTGTTACTACCGCGCGACCTCGCAGGCAAGGCATTCAGCTCCCTGTTGGCGTGATTTTGAGACGAAAATGGCGTTGGTCTTTTTGGCTTCCGCGACCGGGCCGCGTTACCAGGTCTTCACCGCGAGGATGACGGGCGGGCCGGGGTGACCTTCGATGAGGTGGGTTTGGATCACGGCTTCGAGGTTGAGGCGGTCCCAGTTTTTATCCGCCTTGGCCAGGAGGGCGTCGAGGTAGACGGGGTTGTAAAGGACTTCGCTGGCGGCTTCGGTGCCCTTGTCCATGATGCCGGCGACGATGATGACCGGCTGGCCGGTCAGGTTGTCGTGAATGCGGGCGACGATGGCGTAGTCCGTGACCAGGTCGCGATAGGTCAGGTTGGCGGCGATTCCCCAGGCGGCCTGGTTCGGGTTTTTGCGGTCGACGAGCCGGCCGGCGCCGTCCCTTACCTCAAATCCGAACGGCAGCTTTTCGGTGATCCGCAGGGTCCAGGGATTGTCGAATGCGCCGATCAGAACGATGGGCCCTTCGCGAAGCTGGGCGAACGTGGTCTCGGAAGCGGGCAGGATGCGGAAGGCGCCGTGGCGGGGAACGAGCGGGATGATGGTGCGGGCCAGGGTGACTACGTCGGAAACGACGAGGCGGCCGGTGATTTGCACGGGCGCGTCCTGCGACGTGGATGGCTGCCGGGCGCCGGCGGTGGCCGGCTCGCCCAGGCAGTAAGTAACGGGGCTGCGGCTGGAGACGATGGGCTCCCAGAAACGGTCGATGTTGGAGAGCGGGGGAGTGGGGCGGTAGCGGCCGATAGCAACGCCGAAGAGCGCGGCGGCCAGCGCGGTGATGGCATAACGGAGCCAGGTGCGGCTG
>Ga0335078_10005894_pt1 | contig 18129 bp, 16 predicted proteins | sample Lox_Sample_32_FD_206711 | JGI IMG/M metagenome (GOLD analysis project Ga0335078, IMG submission 206711) | Soil microbial communities from Loxahatchee National Wildlife Refuge, Florida, United States - Lox_Sample_3.2 | ecosystem: Environmental > Terrestrial > Soil > Wetlands | place: USA... | reverse complement strand
GCGCGGGCGAGCACCCGATCGACTCGAGCGCGAGGAGCTCCCCGCGCCGCTCGGCGCGTCGAAGCGAGAGGAGCGTCACGGCCGCGCCGCACGCCGGCACGAGCGGAAGCGCGCGAATCACGCGCGAGGACCACGCGACCGACCCTTCGTCCGTCGCGCCGCCGACGACGATCGCCACCGCGAAAAACAGCGCGCCCAGCGCGAGCGTCGCCGCGAACACACGTCGGTCCCAGGCGTTCACGCGCCGAATTTAGCCGAGCTCGTCAGTTTGCGCCGAACTGGTCGTCTTCGAGAGGCGGTGTTACGTTTTCACCATGAGCCGCATGTGGGCTCGTTCGCTTCACGCGAACGGCCTGGAATGGTCCGGCAGTGGCGCACGCAAGTGCGAACACGCGCGTTCGGCCAGAGCGCGGCGCGAGGCGACTCGCGCCCTGTCACACGGAAACACTCGCACCGTGCCGCAAGGCCGCCCGAGTGTCGGGCACGTCCCGAGGAGGTTGCACGATCATGCATAGTACCAATGGCTCCAACCTGGAGGTTCAGAGCTAGCTAACCGGAATCCACGTCGCGACTGGATCGCGCCGTGAACCCGGAACATGCAGCCGGCTTCCTCGAGTGGGGCCGAACGCGAGAAAATCTTCTCGCATGTGCAACACGAACAGGCCCGGGCGCTCTCGTTCACGCGTGACGCCGCCCGGGCCGGTTCCTTTTGTGCTACGCATCTCGACGCAGCACGCGGGACTAACTCAGTTGGTAGAGTGCCAGCTTCCCAAGCTGGATGTCGCGGGTTCGAATCCCGTGTCCCGCTCCGACGCCCCTCACCGCTCGAAGTCCACGAGCAACTCGAGCGACGTGCGCTCCGCGATGACGTCGTGCATGAACGCGCGGTGGTAGGCGTCGATGGGGTGCTGCGATGTCGACGCCGCGCTTTGGCTCGTCGCGTGGTCTTCGACGCGCATGTAGTAGACGATGAAGTCGCCGCTCGCGCCCGACTCGAGGAACGCGGATTCGACGCGCACCGTCTCTTCGCCGAGCGTGATCATCACCTCATCGCGTCGCTTCGTGAGCTCGGCGGCCCACTCGCGGACGCGCGGGAGCGAGCCGGGTTTCAGTCGAAAGCGCACGCACTGGACGTACATGCGATCAACGTAGCGCGACAACGTTGCGCACGACACGCGAACGGACTTTTCACGACCGCGGCAAAGAGACGATGATGCGCAGCATGAACCCGACGGCATGGCGCACGCTCACGTTCGCGGGGCTCGTTGCGCTCGTGAGTTGCAACAACAGTCAGCACGGTGAACAACAACCCGCTCCCTCGACGACGGTCTCGGCGCGCGCAGGCGCGAACGCGTCGGCGAGCGCGGCGAGCTCGCAACGCGTGACCGCGGCGAGCGCGCCGCGCAACGCGGCGATGGCGACGCTCGTCACGATGCACCTCGTGTCGGCTCCGGCGGCGGTGATGCCGGACGCAGCGATGAACAGCACATTCACCGTCACGATCGACTCGCCCACGAAGGGCGTCTCGACGCTCGGTCCGTTCGACTGGCCGTGCGACGCGATCATCTCGAACGGCATGCTCGAATGCATGTTCGGCGCGTCGTACGAGCGCGTGCGCGTCGAGCAGGCGGGAGACGAGTGCACGATCGTCGCGGACGCGTACGGCGAAAACAGCGCAGAAAAAAAGAGCGTCCGCACGTTCGGGACGTTCGCGTGCCACGGCTCGATGATCATTCGCGCCGAGCAAGCCACGAAATGAGCCCGCGGCTTCGCGGATGGCGTCGGATTCGTTTCGCTTTGCGAAGGCGCGCGGGCTCTGCCATCCTTTCAGCGTGCGTGTGGCGCTCGCCTTCGTGCTCCTCGCGTGTGGTGCGTGCTCGTCGTCTTCGCCGAGCACGGTGAGCGCCGCGTCGTGCGCGAACGATCCGCGCGTCGAGGCGTTCAGCGTTCCGCTCAGCGCGAAGGGCGCGTCCGGCACGAACATCGTCATTCAGAACGCGACGCCGACGATGGTGCAAGAAGGCATGAACGACTGGACGGTGTCGATCACCGATTCGAACGGCGCGCCCGTCGACGGCACGGTGACCATCGTCGCGGCGATGCCCGATCACGGCCACGACAGCCCCACGCCCGCGACGATCACGTCGAAGGGAAACGGCGCCTACGAGATCGACGCGATCAACTTGGTGATGAGCGGCGTGTGGGCGATCACGATTTCGATCGCGAGCCCGACGTTGAACGACAGCGCGACGTTCACGTTCTGCATCGACTAAGGCGCGCAGCCGTAGCCCGCGGATTTGTCCCACGCGTGCGCAGTTCCTTGCAGATCGAACGTCGGCATCGCGGACGCGATCGACGCGTCGAGATCGCCGCTCGCGACGAGTGAGCCGAGCACGTCCTGTCCGATGGCCTGCGCGTGCACGATGATCGTGACGTGATCGGTGTCGGGCGGCGCGGTGTACGTTTGCGTGACGGAGTGAACGTACGCCGGGTCGTTCGGATCGTTCGTGACGGGCGGCGGGAGCAGCGTCGACGTGATCGAATCGGCGTTCCACATGAAGAGCGTCGGCTGCTGCGTGGAGTCGAGCAGCACGTCGCGCATCACCCACGTCGACGGATCGCTCAGCGTGACGCCTGACGTGTAGACATCGATGCCGTTCACCGACGCGTGGAGCTCGACCCACACGCGCCGATCGTGCGCCGCGCCGCTCGGGAACTCGTGCCCGACGAACGCGTTGTCGAGCGTGACGGAGACGTTCGGCGCGCCCGTCGGTTGATCGACGCAGAGCTTGGCGATGATCGAGTCGTCGAGCGATTGTTGAACGAGCGTCTTCTGATCGGCGTCCGTGCTCGAGAACGGCGCGAGCGCGACGTCGAACGCGGCGAGCGAGTGATCGTGAACGCGGCGCTGCGGCGCCCCGCTCGTGGTCGACGCGACGCCGATGGTCGACGTCATGTGACACGACGAGCACGTCTCCATCACGCTCGGGTTCGTCTGCGCGTACAAGCTCGCTTGCCACTCGGCGTACGTGCGCTCGACGTCGAGCGCGTTGTTGTTGCGGAGATCGTGGCAGCTCCCGCAGAGCGAAGACGAGCTCGGATCGCTCGAGTCGTGGAGCGCGGAGTATTGCGACGCGTGCGACGCGCCGCTCGCGGGATCGGAGATGGGCCCGCGCATCACGCCGTCGTTCGCGAGCACGAGGCCATCGTTGTGCGTGATCGAGACCGAGCTCACCTCGTGACAGAAGAAGCACGTGACGCCGTGAAGCTTCGCGTCGAGGCTCGACATGTTGGTCCCGTCGGTCGTCGCGTTCAGCGCGACCGCGAGCGGCGCGTGGCACCGCACGCAGAACGACGGCGACGCGCCGTTCGTCTCGCGGAGGAAGCGCGCGTTCATCGCGACGAACACGGGATCGTCCGACGCGTACGCGTGCATGCTCCCCGACCACTGCGCGACGTGCGCGGGATGACACGACGCGCACGCTTGCGGGTCCATCAGTTGATCCGTCGTGAGAGGCGTCGGGCTCGACGAGCACGCAGCGAGCGCGACGACGAGCGCTAATTGTCCGGAGCGCCGCACGCGAGCCACGTGAGAAGCGTAGAACGCTGCGCGCTCGAGAGCGAGCCGCCTTGCGGCATCGCGCACGATTCGATCTGCACTTGAACGATGGTGCGCTCTTGGAAGACGTCTTGGTACGTGTCGAGCGGCACGCTCGACTCCTCGCCGTCCGGCCCGTGACACGACGAACACGCTTGCGAAAGGATCGGCGCGACGTCGTTCAAATAACTCGGCGGATTCGACGGGCACGACGTGGGCGCCGGCTCCGCGTTGCTCGGGCAGCCACCTTCGCACGCGACGAGATGCGTGGAGAGTGCAACGATCGCGGCGACGATCGGTTTTGCATTTCGCGATAGCAAATCGTTTCTTACGTCAAGACAAATCATGGTGTGCACGCAACTGAGGGTTGCGATCTTTCGTGAGCGTGCTCAAAGTCGGTTCGATGATCGAGTTGGTCACGACGTGGCTCGTGGGGGCAATGATCGCGTGGGTGCCCCCAGCGCATGACGCCGATCGAGTTCGATACCAATCCATAGCGCACGATCTCGCCGTCGTAGCGTTCGATGAAAAGGAGCCGGCGGCGTTCACGGGCTCGGACGGGCGCGCGAAGACCGCGCTCTTGATGGCGTCGATCGCGAGCTTCGAGAGTCAGTATCGCGCCGACGTCGACGACGGGCGAACGACCGGCGACCACGGGCGAAGCTTTTGTCTGATGCAAGTGCAAGTCGTCGGCACGACCAGCGAAGGTTGGACCGGCCGCGATCTCACGAGCGACAGACAAAAGTGTTTTCGGGCGGCGCTCAAGCGCATCCGAATCAGCTTCGACTGGTGCAAGGACCACGCGATCGAAGATCGTCTCTCCGGTTACACGAGCGGCACGTGTCGCGACGGAGAGAGCCTCTCGCGCAATCGATTCTGGCGCGCGCGCGCGTATTGGCAGCGCACTCCGTTTCAACCTCCCGACGATCTCGTTCCGTGAAGGAGATCTCGATCGAGCTCGAGCGAATGCTCGTGCGCGAGCTCGTGTACGAGTGGCGTCGCGTGAACGTCGCGCACTTCAAGGAGGCGCTGCGCGCGCCGGCGATCGCGCTCACGATCTCGGAGAAGCAACTCGGACGATGGCACGGCGCGACGCGCACGCTCGAGATCTCGCGTCCGCTCGTGCTCGTGCACTCGTGGGGCGCGGTCGTCGAAGTCCTCAAGCACGAGATGGCGCATCAGTACGTCGACGAAGTGCTGAAGGTGAACGACGAGACCGCGCACGGACGCGCGTTTCGCGACGTGTGCGAGCGCTTTCGCATCGACGCGGCCGCGTCCGGCGTGCCGAAGGACGAGCCGCCGAACGACGAGCGCGCGCGCGTGATCGAGCGCGTCGCGCGCCTCCTCGCGCTCGCGGAGAGCCCCAACGCGCACGAAGCGGAGGCCGCGATGGCCGCCGCGCAACGCTTGATGCTCAAGTACAACGTCGAGCAGATGAACGTGGTCGGCGCGCGCCGCTACGGCTTTCGTCACGTCGGCGAACCGTCGTCGCGCGCGTTCGAGTCGGATCGATTGCTCGCGCAGATCCTCGCGAAGCATTTCTTCGTCGAGGTGATTTGGGTGCCCGTGTATCGACCGCTCGACGGCAAACGCGGCAGCGTGCTCGAGATCTGCGGAACGCCCGAGAACCTCGAGATGGCGGAGTTCGCGCACGCGTTTTTGCGTCACACCGCGAGCGAGCTGTGGCTCGCGCACAAAGAGAAAACCGGCGAGCGGTCGAACCGCGAGCGACGCACGTTCCTCGCGGGCGTGATGACGGGATTTCTCGACAAGCTCGACGCGCAGACGAGGAACAAAAGTGACGGCCTCGTCTGGATCGGCGACGGCGATCTCGCGCGCTTTTACCGCGGGCGACATCCGCACGTTCGCAACGTGCGCTACGGCGGTCAGCGGCGCACGCCCGCGTTCGCGAGCGGCAAGGAAGCCGGCAAGAGCATCGTGATGAGCAAACCGATGAAGACGTCGGCGCGCGATCGTGGAAGACTCCTTCCACCTTGATCGCCAAGACCGCGATTGGACCGATTGAGATTCAGTGGAGCGAGCGCGGCGTGACGCGCGTGCGTCTCTTGTCGTCGGCTTCGCCTTCGCCGCGCGATCGCGCGCGAGAGAAGGCGCCAGCGTTCGTGCGCGATCTCGCGAAGGCGCTCGAAGCGCATTTCGCCGGGAGGACCCAGGACTTCACGAAGGTGCCGCTCGATTACGAAGGCGTCTCCGCGTTCGACGCGCGCGTCTACGAAGCGGCGCGGCGCGTTCCGTCGGGCACGACGATCACGTACGGCGAGCTCGCGGCGCGCGCGCAGCGCCCAAAGACCGCGGGCCTCGCGGCTCGCGCGGTCGGCAGCGCGATGGCGCACAACCCGTTCTTCGTCGTCGTGCCTTGCCATCGCGTGCTCCCGTCGGCGACGAAGCGCTCGAGCAAGAAGGTCGGAGCGTTCAGCGCGCCGGGCGGCGCGATCACCAAGCGACGCATGCTCGAGATCGAAGGCGCGTTCCGCGAGCCGCCGCCGTACGATCTCGATCGCGCGCTGCGCGAGCTTCGCGAGATCGATCCCCCGCTCGCGCGCGTCATCGACGCGACGCAGCGCCGTCCGACCATCGAGCCCCTCCGACACGACGCGCGAAGCGTGTTCGAAGCGCTCGGTCGCTCGATCGTCTACCAACAGCTCAGCGGACGCGCGGCCGCGGCGATTCACAGAAAATACGCCGCGCTCTTCCCCGATCACGTCCCCTCCCCCGAGCGCCTCGCGAAGCTCTCCGACAAGGCGCTGCGGGGCGCGGGGCTCTCCGCGTCGAAGCTCGCTGCGATCCGCGATCTCGCCAAGAAGACGCTCGACGGCGAAGTCCCCACGCTCGCGAAGATGAACGCGATGGACGACGACGCGATCGTCGAGGCGCTCACCAAAGTGCGCGGCATCGGACCGTGGACCGTGCACATGCTGCTGATCTTCCGACTCGGTCGCCCCGACGTGCTCCCCGTGCTGGACTACGGCGTTCGGAAGGGCTTCGCGAAGACGTACAAGAAGCGCGACCTCCCCGCGCCGAAAGCGCTCGAGAAGCACGCGGAGAAGTGGCGGCCGTGGCGCAGCGTCGCGAGCTGGTTCATGTGGCGCGCGCTCGAGTGACGTAGACTCGCGTCATGCGCCTGAAGACCGTGTTGCGAAGCGCGGTGCTCCTCGGCCTCGCGACGCCCGCGACGATCGCGTGCAGCTCCTCGCCCGCTCCATCGTGCACGGTGACGCGACCCAATCCGCTTCCGACGACGGCGTTCGACGGCGGGTGCACGCTCGGCACGACGTACGCGGTGACCGTGTCCGACGTGTCGGTGTGCGAATCGAGCGACGCGGAAGTCGGCGGCCCGAGCTGCGACTCGATTTGCGGTCAGCCCGTTCAATCGTGCGCGCAGGTCGACGCGTCGACGACGTTCTCGTGCACGACGCTCACCGTGTGCGGCTTGGCGCGCGCTTCGTTTCGACGCGCCGAACGGAAGCGCAAGCGCGCGCTCGCGCCGATCGACGACGCGGCCGCGCGCGCGCGCATCGACCGCGCCCGCGCGCGCGCCGGCGCGCGTCTCATCGCGTCGCTCGGCAGCGAGCCGCCGAACGATCTCGTCGACGCGCTGGGTCTGCCCACCGCGTCACAAGCCGTCGCGATCGCGAGCGAGCTTCGCCGCGCTTTGTGGTGACGCCGACGGCGCGCGGGTCTAAAACGCGCGTCCATGCGACGCACCCTCCTCCTCGCTCCGATCCTCTTGTTCGCATCCACCGCGCGCGCCGACGAAGGGCTCTGGCCGTTCGACATGGTGCCGAAGGACGCGATCGCGAAGGCGCACAACGTGACGCTCACCGACGCGTGGCTCGATCATTTGCGCCTCTCCACCGTGCGCATCTCCGCGGGCGGCACCGGCTCGTTCGTGTCGAAGACCGGTCTGATCCTCACGAACCATCACGTCGCGTCCGATTGCATCGCGAAGATCGCGTCGTCGTCGCACAACTACATGGACGAAGGTTTCTACGCGGCGCGCCCTGACGAAATGAAATTGGGCGGCGAGGTGAAGTGCCCGGACATGGCGGTCGACGTGCTCGTCGGAACCGAAGACGTGACCGACAAAGTGCACGCGGCGAAGACGCCGAACATGAGCGACGCGGACGCGAACGTCGCGATGAAGGCGAAGATGGGCGAGCTCGAGAAGGCGTGCACCGAGAAGAATCAGAGCGCGACGCACGAAGACGGTGTCTCCGCGCGGTGCGAAGTCGTCACGCTCTACGCGGGCGGCAAGTACCACCTCTACACGTACACGCGTTACACCGACATTCGCCTCGTGTTCGCGCCCGAGGCGGCCATCGCGTTCTTCGGCGGCGATCCCGACAACTTCACCTACCCGCGCTTCGATCTCGACATGGCGCTCTTCCGCGCCTACGCGGGGAACAAACCGCTCGCGCCGCAGCACTACTTGAAGTGGAGCGCGCAAGGTCCGAAGGACGGCGAGGTCACGTTCGTCGCGGGCAATCCCGGATCCACGCGCCGCCTCGCGACGATGTCGCAGCTCGAACAATACCGCGACGCGATCTACCCGCGCGTGCTCGACATGCTCAAGCGCGAGCGCGACTTGCTGAGGGAGCTCTCGTCGCAGGGACGCGAGTACGAGCGCGAGGCGCGCGAAGGGATCTTCGACGTCGAGAACTCGATCAAGGCGCTCACCGGCTACCTCGGCGGCCTGCGCGATCCCGCGCTCATGAAGATCAAGAAGGACGACGAGGCCGCGCTCCAGAAATCGATCGACGCCGATCCCAAGCTCAAGGCGCAGTTCGGGTCGACGCTCGCGGACGTCGCGAAGGTTCAAGCGCAGATCCCCAAGCTCTATCCGTCGTACTCGGCGCTCGAGCGCATCGGCGACTCGTCGCTCCTCGGGTTCGCGCGTCACCTCGTGCGCATGGCGGACGAGACCGCGCTGCCGAGCGCGCAGCGCCTTCGCGAGTACCGCGACGCGAACCTCGAGGAGATCAAGCTCGACCTCTTCTCGTCAGCGCCCGTGTACGGCGCAGTCGAGGTCGTCGCGATCCGCGCGTGGCTCGAGCGCGCTCAGCACGATCTCCGCGATCAACCGGATCTCGTCGCGAAGATCCTCGGCGGGAAAACGCCCGCCGCGCGCGCGAAGGAGATCGTCGTCGGCTCGAAGTTGTTCGACGTGTACGCGCGGCGCGTGCTCGACAAGGGAGGTAAGTCTGCGCTTACCGCTTCGGACGATCCCGCGATCGTCATCATCCGCACGATCGACGACGCCGCGCGCGCCGCACGCAAGAAATACGAAGACTCGATCGAAGCGCCGATGCGTCAGCTCGGCGAGAAGGTCGCGCAAGCCACGTTCGCCGCGCGCGGCACCTCGCGGTATCCCGACGCGACGTTCACGCTGCGACTCTCCGTCGGCGTCGCGAAGGGCTACACGGAAAACGGGAAGACCATCCCCTACGCGACGGACTTCGACGGCATGTACAAGCACGCGACCGGAAGAGATCCGTTCAAGCTGCCGCAGCGCTGGCTCGACAAACGCGCGCAGCTCACCGGCACGACGCACCTCAACTTCGTCTCGACCGACGACATCATCGGCGGCAACAGCGGGAGCCCCGTCGTGAACGCGCAGGGCGAGCTCGTCGGGCTCATCTTCGACGGAAACATCTCGAGCCTTCCGAACAACTTCGTCTACCGCGAAGTCACCGAACGCGCGGTGAGCGTCGTGAGCGACGCGATGCTCGAGGCGCTCCGCAAGGTGTACGGCGCGGACGCGCTCGCCGCCGAGCTGCAATGACGAAAAAACGCTCACCCGCGCGCGCAAAGCGACTACGATCGTTCGCGCATGCAGGGAGCGGAGGCGCCTGAGCTCGCCGAAGGAACTCGTCTCCTCGACCGCTACGTCATCATCGATCGCATCGCGGGCGGAGGGATGGCGTCGATCTATCGCGCGACCGACGAGCGTCTCCAGCGCGTCGTGTGCGTGAAGCTCCTTCGACTCGTGCTCGAAGCGGGCAGCACGAGCGGGTCGACGGTCTACCAAGCGACGTACTCGCACTTCCTCCAAGAGGCGCTCGCGCTCTCGCGTTTGCATCACCCGAACACGCTCAAGATCTTCGACTTCGGTTACCTCGAAGACTCGGGTCGCCCGTTTCAGATTTCGGAGTTTCTCGACGCGGGAAATCTCGAGCAGCACGTGCGGCGCGAAGGGCCCGTGTTGCCGAACGCGATCCTGTCGATCCTCGAGCCGATCGGCGGCGCGATGCAGGAAGCGCACGAAGCGTCGATCATTCATCGCGACATCAAGCCTTCGAACATCTTGTTCGCGCGCATCAACCAGACGCTCGTGCCGAAGCTCGCCGACTTCGGCATCGCGCACGCGACGCCCGTCAAAAAGAAGAAGACCGAAGACCGCGATGCGTACGACGACGCGGAGGACCCGGTGAGCGTCGTCACGCTGTTCTCACCGCGCTGGGCCGCGCCCGAGCAGCTCGCGGGCGCCGCGTCGGGACCCGCGACCGACGTGTACTCGTTCGCGCTCGTCACGGTGTTCATGCTCGCCGGCCGCGCGATGTTCGAGACCAAAGACGTCCGCGCGACGTTCCCCGAGCGCGTCATCGGCGACCGCCTCGTCACGCGGAGGCTCTCCGAGCTCGGCATCGCGCCGCCGCTGCAGCCGCCGCTCCTCCGCGCGCTCGCCGCGCGCATCGTCGAACGCACGGCGACGGTCGTGCAGTTCGTGAACGAAATGAAGGAAGCGCTGAACACGATGGGCGCGTTCCCGGAGCGCGGTCATCGCAAGCGCATGCCAAGCGAAGGCACCGACACGCTCTCCACGCCGCTCGCGACGCGACAATACGGAAACGCGCAGGTCGTCAGCGCGGACGCGCGGCCCGAAGAAGCCTCGCAGGTCCCCACGCACGAAATCCCGATGGCGAGCGGCGCGCGCGCGTCGGTCGTCGAGGTCGACGACCGGCTCGATCTCGCGGTGCCGAGCGAGCTCGGCGTGGACGCGCGCGTGCGCCTCACGTTCGTTCCTTCGCGCGACGGGTATCGCGTGAACGTCAAAGGTCTCAATTGTTTCATCGTGCGCGACGGGCGCCCCGCGGCGGCCGCGCTCCTCGAGCGCGACGGCGCGGTCGAGCTGATGTCGAGCGCGCGCGAGCCAATGGGTCGTCTGCGTTTCACGTTTGGCGCCGTCTCCGGCCAAAATCGCGTCTTTCCAGCTTTCGGGCCCGAGCTTCTGCTACCCTTACAACGCGCTCAGCGCGCGGTCGCCATCCACATCGAATCGACTGGTGAGCTGATCGTCATGTGCTCTCAGGCCTAATGCAGCGAAACGCCCCTCCCGTCCCGCCCCCCATCAACGTGGCCGACCGTGATTCGGACCACGAGATGGCGACGGCCATCACGACGCAAGAGGAAATCATCGCCCAAGCGGCCGCCAACAATCAGCCTGCGCCGCGATTCGCGCCGCGCGCGAACCCACCGCTGCCCACGCCGACGCCTGCGCCTTACGCCGCGACCCCTCCGCCGATGCGCTCGAACGCGCCGCCGCCCACGTCGAGCGGCGTCGTCAGCCACGGACCGCAGAGCAGCGCGATGCACGCGACGTCGTCGGTGCCGCCGCAGTGGGGTCCCGCGCCGACGCCCGCGCCGAGCGGATCGGTCGCCATGCGCTCCGACTTCGGACAGCGCGGCCAGACGCGCGGCGGCGGCGTGTTGCGATCGCGCTCGTACAGCTTCGTGCTCGACGCGATGGGCCAGCCCGTCGAGCTCGGCTCCGGTCGATTCGCGAAGGCGTACCTCGGCGAAGAGCGCTGGCTCGAGTCGAAGACGGACTTTCGCCGGCACATCGTCATCAAGATTCTCCAAAAAGGAGTCGGCGACGAAGACGCGCTGCGATTCCAGATGGAGAAGGAATTGCTCGAGCGCGTTCAAGGACACCCGAACATCATTCGGCTGTTCGCGAGCGGCGAAGGCGACGACAACGGCGACTTCATCCCGAGCGCCATCCGCGACCAAGTCGAGTCCGAGTACATGATCCTCGAGAAGCTCGACATGTCGCTCGAGGAGCGTTTGAAGGGCTCGCGCGTGCAGGGTCAGAAAGAGGATCTCCTCGCGCTGCCGATGCACGAGCGCATGTTCCGCGTGCTCGACTACATGATCCCCGTCGCGTCCGCGGTCGAGTACGCGCACTTGATTCGCAACATCTGCCACCGCGACATCAAACCCGCGAACGTGCTCGTCGGACTGCCCGACACGAACTTGCGCGGTTCGGTGCTCGAGGTCCGCCTCGCGGACTTCAACGTGGCGAAGCTCCACGACGACGACGTCTCGATCAAGATGACGCAGCTCAAAGCCGTCCCCGGCACGCTCTTTTTTCAGAGCCCGGAGCAAGAGACGAACGTCATCGAGCTGCTCGTGAACGTCGCGCAGGGCTCGCCCGAGGTGGAGTTCTTCGAGGACTTCTACATTCAGATCTCGAAGAACGACACCTTCTCGCTCTTCAACCGCGGCGAGCAATATCCGGTGCTCTACGCCGACCGCGCGCGCAAGCGCATCATGCTCGGCAAGCCGTACCGCGGGCCGAACGAGACGAACGTGCGCGCGCGCATTCAGAAGAGCGTGTCGCGCCCGGCGGACATCTACTCGCTCGGCGCGATGTTCTACTATTTGATCAGCGGCGCCTACGCGAACCCGAAGACGCTCTACGACACGTTCCACAAGTTCATCGAGTACGAGCGCAACGAAGAGTCGAACACGATCGAGGGTTACCTCGCGCACGAGTACTCCGTCATCAACTCGCTGCGCGCGCCGAAGGCCGAAGGCGGCGCCGACGTCGCGCCCGCGGACCGCTTCTTCACGTTCAAGCACTACTTGGACGGCAACGGCGAGCTCATCGATCCGCACGTGATGAAGATCATCGCGAAGTGCATGATTCGCTCGAAGCCCGACAGCTACTGCCAGGCGCAAGACGTCGAGACGCGCGGCATCAGCGATCTCGTGAACGATTTGATCGAGCTCTACACGCTCTTCGGCGTGCACCCCGCGGCGCGCCCGCCGCAGCTCGGACGCTCGGGCTCCGCGCCGATGAAGCCGCGCAACTCGGGCGGGCTCTTCGGGTGGCTCCGCTCGATCTTCGTGAAGATGGGCCTTCGCAAGGCCTAGCTTCGAGTTGGGACGGGCTACGGCGCGGCAGCGGCGGCGAGCACTTCGTCGGCGTGAATCGCGGGGTCCACCTTCGGCCACACCTTCGCGATTTTTCCGTCCTTCACGAGGAAGCTCACGCGCTCGCTCATGCCGAGCGTGCTCCGAACGCCGTACGACTGCGCGATCTTGCCGTCCTCGTCGGCGGCGAGCGGGAACGGGAGAGCGTGCTTCTTCACGAACTCGCGGTGGCTCTCTTCGGTGTCGCGCGAGACGCCGACGAGACCGACGTGCTGGTCGGTGAATTTCGTCCACGCGTCGCGGAACGCGCACGCTTCCTTCGTGCAGCCGGGCGTTTCGTCCTTCGGATAAAAGTAGACGACGACGGCGCGGAGCGGAGACGCGCCGTCTTGCGACGCGAGCATCGCGCTGAGCTTCACGGGCTCGCCGGCCTTCGTCGTCGCTTGAAAATCGGGCGCGATCGCGCCGACGGGGAGCAGTCCTTCGCCGCCATCGGGGCGCTTCACGGGACCGTTGCACGCGAGCGCGACGAGCGCCGCGCAAAAGAAGATCTTTTTCATCGCCGTGTCTCGTACTCTACGCCATCCATGAGCGTCCCAACGTTGGGCACGCGCGATTTCGCGCGCACCACGCTTCGTCCACGACACAGGCGAACCATCGCAGCCATCGCCGAAGCGCTCTTCTCGCGCGACGCCGAGCCGCTCGATCCGGCGATGCTCGACGCGTTCGTCACGAACATCGACGGCTTCATGAGCCCCGCGAGCAAGACGCTGCGCACCGGTTTGATCTTGATGCTCGAGCTCCTGCGCTTTTTGCCGATCGTCGTCGTGGGCAAGCTCGCGCTCTTCGAGGATCTGCCGATCGCCACGCGGACTCGGATGCTCGAGAAGATGGATCGGTCGCGCCTCTCGTTTTTTCCGCTCGTCGTCGTCGCGTTCAAGACGATGCTCACCGTCGCGTATTTCGAAGACGAGGCGCGCCTTCGCGCGCTCGGCTATCCCGGTGAAGAGCGCAAGCGGTGGCTCACCGTCACGACGGAGTCCGCATGAGCGTCACGCGAGGACGCGAGATCGGGCGCCCGATGCGCGCCGAGGTCGACGTCGTGATCGTCGGGTCCGGCGCGGGCGGCGCGGTGGTCGCGCGCGAGCTCGCGCGCGACGGGCGGAGCGTGCTCGCGCTCGAGGAGGGCGGGTATTACACGCCCGAAGAGTACGGAAAGCTCTCGCCGTCGCAGAGCCTTCGGCGCCTCGCGCGCGAAGCTGGCTTGAACGTCGCGATGGGCATCGGCGACACGCCGCTCATCTCGGCGCTCGCGGGGAAGGCCGTCGGCGGATCGAGCCTGCTCACGGGCGGCGTGATCTTTCGCGTGCCCGAAGAGATTCTTCATCACTGGTCGACCGAGCTCGGGCTGGGCGAGCTCTCGTCCGAGGCGCTCGATCCGTTCTTCAGCGAGGTCGAGAAGGCGGTGCACGCGGAGCTCGTTCCGGACGCGATGCGCTCGCGCTCGACGGAGCTCTTCGTCGAAGGCGCGGAGAAGCTCGGCATCCCGATGAAGGCGCTGCGGCGCAACACGCGCGGTTGCCGCGGCGCATCGCGGTGCACGTTCGGTTGCCCGAACCGCGCGAAGATGAGCGTCGATCTTTCGTATTGGCCCGACGCGTGGGCGCACGGCGCGCGCGTGTGGTCCGACGCGCTCGTCGAGCGCATCGACATCCGCGCGGGCCGCGCGTGGGGCGTCCGCGGAAGATTCCTCGATCAAGAGACGGGCGAGCCGCGCGTGCCGTTCGAGGTGAGCGCGAAGATCGTCGTCGTCGCGTGCGGCGCGCTCCACTCCCCGCTCCTTCTGCGTCGCTCGGGGCTCGAAGGTCCGCACGTCGGACGCCACATGACGCTGCATCCGTCGTTTCGCGTGTGCGCGCTCTTCGACGAGCGCGTCGACGGATGGGACGGCGCGATGCAGAGCGCGTACTCGGACGCGATGATGGATCAGGGCATCACGTTCGTCTCCGCGTACAACCCGCCGAGCGTGCTCGCCGCCGCGTTCCCCGGCGTCGGCCCTCCGCACCTTCGCTTGATCGAGCGGGTTCCGCACCTCGCCGTGTTCGGCGGGATGGTCCACGACGACGGCGGCGGACAAGTGCGCCGCTGGATCTCGCGCGAGCCGCTCCTCCTCTACAAGATGAGCGATCGCGATCGCGCGCGGCTCTTTCTCGGCATTCAAACGCTCGGCAAGATGGCGTTCGCGGCGGGCGCGACGGAGGTGCTCCTTCCGCTCTTCGGATCGGAGACCTTCAAGAACGAATCCGAGCTCGATTTCCTCACGTCGAACCCGCCGAGCGCGCGGCGCGTCGAGTCGCTCTCGTTTCACCCGCTCGGCTCGGCGAAGATGGCGACGACGCAAGAGCGCGGCGTCGTGAAGCCGACGGGCGAGACGTGGCAAGTCGACAACTTGTTCGTCGCGGACGGGAGCGTCGTGCCGACGAGCATCGGCGTGAACTCGCAGCTCACGATCATGACGATGGCGCTCAAGATCGCGCGCGGCATCCTCGCGGACTACGCGCGCTACGCGAAGCGCGCGGCGTGACTCACCGCACGACGCACTGACCCGCTTCGCACGCCGCGCGATTGCGCGCTCCCGCGCACACGCGGTTCTTGCAATTGTCCCGCGCGACGTCGGCGGCGGTGACCGCTTCGCGCACGCGCCCGCGGCTCGCGACGTTCGACGGCCACGCGCCGCAGCACGCGCTCGGCACCGCGACGCAATCGCGATCGCTCGAGCACGCGCGCCACGCTGCGGGAAGCGCGTCGACCGAGCGCGGAAGCGCGCTCGGCGTGACGGACGCGCTCGGCGCGACGGACGCGCTCGCCGCGACGGTCGCGCTCGCCGCGACGGTCGCGCTCGCCGCGACGGTCGCGCTCGCCGCGACGGACACACTCGATGCGCTCGGCGCGACGGGCGCGCTCGGCGCGCTCGATGCGCTCGACGCGGACGCGCTCGACGGTGCGTCCTTCGCGCACGCGACGAGCGCGATCGCCGCGACGAATCGCTTCACCGAGCGAACGCGGTCGTGCCCGCGTACACCGCGCCCACGCCAAGCTCGAACGCGATGCGCAGCAATTGGTTGTACTTTGCAACGCGATCCGAGCGAGAAAGCGAGCCCGTTTTGATCTGACCCGCGTTCGTCGCGACGGCGAGATCCGCGATGAACGTGTCCTCCGTCTCGCCGGAGCGATGCGAGATGATCGCGCGGTACCCCGAGCTTTGCGCGAGGCGGATCGTGTCGAGCGTCTCGGTGAGCGTGCCGATCTGATTCAGCTTCACGAGGATCGCGTTCGCAATCCCTTCGTCGATCCCGCGCTCGAGGCGCGTGACGTTCGTCACGAAGACGTCGTCGCCGACGAGCTGCACGCGCGCGCCGAGCTTGTCGGTCAGCGCCTTCCACGTCGGCCAATCGTCTTCGGCGCACCCGTCCTCGATCGACACGATCGGATACTTGTCGACGAGCGCCGCGTACGTCTGCACGAGCTCTCCGCCCGAGATCGGTTTCTTGTCGAACGTGTACGTGCCTTTGGTCTTGTCGTAGAACTCGCTCGCGGCGCAATCGAGCGCGAGCGCGACATCCTTGCCCGGCGCGTAGCCCGCGGCCTCGATGGCTTTGACGAGGTATTGGAGCGCGTGCTCGTTCGTGGGAAGGCGCGGCGCGAACCCGCCTTCGTCGCCGACCGCCGTCGTGAGGTTCTCTTTTTTCAGCGCGGCCTTCAGGTTGTGGAAGACCTCCGCGCCCGCGCGGAGCGCTTCGGCGAACGTCGGCGCGCCGAGCGGAACGATCATGAACTCCTGAATCTCGAGCCCGTTGTCGGCGTGCTGACCGCCGTTGACGACGTTCATCAGCGGCGTCGGCAGCGTGCGCGCTTGCGCACCGCCGAGGTAACGCCAGAGCGGGAGGCCGACGACGTCCGCGCCCGCGCGCGCGACCGCCATCGACACGCCGAGGATCGCGTTCGCGCCCAGCTTGCTCTTGTTCGGCGTACCGTCCGCGTCGAGGAGCACCTTGTCGATCTCGGATTGATCGAACGCGTCGAGCCCGATGATCGCGGGGCCGAGCGTTTGGTTCACGTTCGCCACCGCGCGCAGCACGCCCTTGCCGAGGTAACGCGCTTTGTCGCCGTCGCGGAGCTCGAGCGCTTCGTGCTCGCCGGTCGACGCCCCGCTCGGAACCGCCGCGCGCCCTCGACCCGATTGCGTCTGCACCTCGACTTCGACCGTTGGATTTCCGCGCGAGTCGAGGATCTCCCGCGCGAGCACCGCCGTGACTTCGCTCATGGTGCGCCACCTATCACATTCGCGCCCCAGAACGCTCGCACTTCGTCCATCGAGCGCAGCGGGCGCGCGGGCGGGAGGCTGCCGAGGAGCGCGCGACCGTAAGGTTTCGTGAGCGCGCGCCGATCGAGCAGCGCGACGAGGCCCCAATCGGTCTCGGTTCGCAAGAGCCGGCCGAAACCCTGCTTGAGCGCGATCGCCGCGGTCGGAACCGAATACGTGTAGAACGAGCTCATTCCTTCACGCTCGATCAATTCGCAGCGCGCGGCGACGACGGGATCGCTCGGCACGGCGAACGGAATTTTGTCGATGACGACGAGACGCAGCGCTTCGCCGGGCACGTCGACGCCTTCCCAGAAGCTCATCGTCGCGACGAGCACGGCGTGCTTCGCGGCGCGAAACTGCGAGAGGAGCAGCGTCTTCGGACGCTCGCCTTGCACGAGCAGCGGACCGTCCCACGGCGGATCGTGCGCGGCGCGCGCGCGCGAGATGTACGTGTGCATCGCGCGCATCGAGCGGAGCGACGTGCACAGCACGAACGCGCCGCCGCGCGAGACGCGCAAGAGCTCGATCGCGCGCGCCGCGGCCGCTTCGTCGAAGCGCGCGTCGCTCGGATCGGGGACGTCGCGCGGGATGTAGAGTCCAGCGCGCGCGCCGAAGTCGAACGGCGAGCTCACGACGAGCGAGCGCGCGTCGCGCGGGACGCCGAGCCGCTCCCGCAAGAACTCGAACGAGCTCGACGTCGCGTCGTCGGCGTCATCTCGCCGCGCCGGCGTCGCGAGCGTCGCGCTCGTGCAAATCACGGCGCGTACGCGCGAGAAGAGCGCGTCGGCGAGCACGTCGCCGACGTAGACCGGGCTGCGTCCCATGACGATCGCGCCGCTGCTTCGGTTCTCGACCCACGCGATTTGGTTTCGCGCGTCGCCGTCGATCACGGACGCGAGCTCGGCGGCGCGGCGCGCGATGGGCTCGGCGGCGGGATCGCGGCGCGTGCGCGCGTCGGCGGCGAGCGCGGCGAGCGCGGCGGACAACT
>Ga0335078_10005893_pt1 | contig 18132 bp, 17 predicted proteins | sample Lox_Sample_32_FD_206711 | JGI IMG/M metagenome (GOLD analysis project Ga0335078, IMG submission 206711) | Soil microbial communities from Loxahatchee National Wildlife Refuge, Florida, United States - Lox_Sample_3.2 | ecosystem: Environmental > Terrestrial > Soil > Wetlands | place: USA... | reverse complement strand
GGTGGTATCGACGTCTTACTTTCCGCGCGACGGGTCGGCCCGGCTGGAAAAGCCTACGGCCTCGATATGACGGACGAAATGCTTGCCCTGGCGAACGAAAATAAGGTCAAAGCTGGAGCTGAAAATGCTGAGTTCTTGAAAGGCGAGATCGAAAACATTCCGCTTCCCGACAACTCGGTTAACGTAATCATCTCTAATTGCGTGATCAACCTTTCCGCCGATAAAGATCGCGTTCTCCGAGAAGCTTTTCGCGTGCTGAAACCTGGTGGCCGCCTGGCAGTTTCTGACGTAGTCACTCGCGGCGAGATTCCCGATGACATCCGCCAGAGTGTGTTGCTTTGGGTCGGCTGTGTGGCGGGTGCGCTTGAGGAAAACGAATATAGAAACAAACTTTCGGCCGCTGGTTTCGAACAGATCTCGATCGAGCCAACGCGCATTTATCGCGTCGAAGAAGCGCAGGAACTTCTCGCAGCGAACGACATCGATGTGGACGCGATTGCGCCCCAAGTCGACGGAAAGTTCATGAGCGCTTTTATTCGAGCCGTTAAGCCTTCGGGCACAATGGCCAAACCTTGTTGTGGGCCAACGTGCTGCAACTAACTGCGACCGCGGAACCATGAAGGCTCGTTACAACGTTCTCTTCCTCTGCACTGGAAACTCGGCGCGCTCGATTATGGCCGAAGCGATTCTGAACTTCCGGGGCAACCCGAGCTTTACTGCCTACAGCGCCGGAAGCCATCCGTCCGGGTCCGTACGGCCCGAGGCTTTGCGACAGCTCGAAGCTGCACACATTCCGATATACGGCCTCTGCAGCAAATCCTGGAACGAGTTTTCCCTTCCCAGCGCGCCCCGCATGGATTTCGTCTTCACGCTTTGTGACCACGCGGCAAAAGAGGCGTGCCCCGTCTGGCCAGGTCAGCCAATGACGGCCCATTGGGGCGTTCCCGATCCGCCTGCTGTCGAAGGCAGCCCGTCAGACATAGAAAGGGCCTTTCGCGACGCGTTCTTTCTGCTAGATCGCAGAATCGGTCTCTTGCTATCGCTTCCTCTTGCGAGCCTGGATCGGCTTGCAATCAAGCGCGAGATCGAGAGCATCGGGCAAGCCAAGCCCTCTATTGCACCAAAGATCGGCGAACGCTGATGAGAGAACAGAATACGGAAGTTCGGAGCGTTAGGCATGAGTGACGGCAGCCGTCTCCGTTTCCTTGATCGCTACCTTACGGTCTGGATCTTGTCTGCAATGGCCACAGGTGTTCTTCTAGGTTGGCTGATTCCAGAAGCCGTACAATTCATCAACCGCCTCACATTCGGGACAACCTCGATTCCAATTGCGGTGGGATTGATTCTGATGATGTATCCCCCGTTTACTAAAGTGCGATATGAAGAATTGCCAGAGGTGTTCTCCAACAAGAAAATATTGATGCTCTCGCTTTTTCAGAACTGGTTTGTTGGTCCGATCCTGATGTTCGTTTTGGCCATTGTCTTCCTGCATCGCTATCCGGCTTACATGGCTGGCCTGATCATGATTGGTCTGGCCCGCTGCATTGCAATGGTCATCGTGTGGAACGAATTGGCCAAAGGCGATACGGAATATGCGGCTGGTCTTGTAGCGTTCAATTCTTTGTTCCAAGTGTTCTTCTATTCCCTGTATGCGTGGATTTTCATCACAAAATTGCCTGCACTTCTCAGTTTGGAGAGTGCAGTGGTAAGTGTGTCGATCACGGAAATCGCAAAGAGCGTCCTTATATACCTGGGCATCCCGTTTTTAGCAGGGTTTATTACCCGCTGGGTATTGATTCGTGGCAAAGGGCAAAGCTGGTACGAAAGAAAGTTCATCCCTCGCGTTAGTCCATTGACCCTGGTAGCGCTGCTTTTCACCATTCTTGTCATGTTCTCTGTAAAGGGCGAGTACATCATCCGGCTTCCACTTGACGTCCTTCGAATCGCAATACCTCTACTCATCTACTTCGTCATCATGTTCCTGGTCTCGTTTTATATGGGCCGAAAGGTTGGGGCAGATTACTCAAAGACAACAACTCTGTCGTTCACGGCTGCGTCCAACAACTTCGAGTTGGCGATTGCAGTAAGCGTTTCCGTCTTTGGGATCAATTCAGGCGCCGCTTTCGCTGCAGTGATTGGCCCTCTTGTGGAAGTACCCGTAATGATCGCGCTGGTTAACTTGGCCTTCTATTTTCAGCGTCGTTACTACTCAAATACTCAATCTGCCGACGTCAAATCTGTCTGCGTTCCAGGGCGTTAGCCTTGTGCCGAAGTCACTTCCGAGGGTTGGGTTGGAAAACAGCGAACCCTGCGCCTTGCGGATCTGCAAGAATCGCAAATCTGCCCACGTCCTCCAGAGTCTGCGGTGGCATGTAGAGCTTTCCGCCAATCTGTTGCGCTTTCGCTACAGTTGCATCGCAATTTGCTACCTGGACATACGGCAACCAGTGTGGCGGCACACGCGGATTGTAGTATTGAGGCGGCGTTATTCCGCCGATGAAGTCTTCGCCATTCTGAATGTGCACATAACCCGATGCCGGTTTGTCATCGGTGTCTTCATGCAGCTTCCAACCGAATAGTTCACTGTAAAACTTCTTGCCACCCGCCTGATCGGGGGTATTCAAATCCGCCCAGCACAAGGTTCCGTCCACTCCAGTAATTCCATTGGCCGACTTCTTCGATTGCCACAGGCAGAAATACACTCCGGCCGGATCCTGGACGACCGCCATCCTCCCAACATCAAAGACGTCGAACGCGCCCTTCACGATCTTTCCGGTGAGTTGTGTCACCCGATTGGCAGCGGCATCCGCGTTCTCGACCGCGACGTACAACATCCAATGCGGTGGTACTCCGTGAGCTCGATCTTCGGCACGCAACGTATATCCGGCGGCGGCATCGCGGCCTTCGATTTGAAACATCGTGTAAACGTCACCAGGTCCCATCGGCGCATCGAACGCACTCCAACCGAAGAGCTCTCCATAGAACTTCTTCGCAGCATTCTGATCGGTCGTTGCCAATTCCAGCCAGCAGAACGACCCTGGTTTGTAGGAGTTGATGTTTGCCATGCGGGGAAGTATATCGCGGGATCTTGACTCAGTTGTCCGATGCGATCGAATTTAAAACGTCTAACACACGACTGATTCCGTTGCGGAATGTTGCCGGGGGAGTGATCAAACTCAATATCAGATAACCATCGCTGGCAAATTCATAGAAATGTCCAGGGTGGACCAGAACATTGGCTTTTCGCAAGAGCTCGATTGCTAAGTCTTCGTCGGATTGCACCACCGGAACTCGAAGCACGGCATACCATCCGCCCTCCACTTCGAGCCGCTGACATGTCTTCTGGTGCGCCAGCGCACGGTCCAACTCTCCCAGGTTCGCTCGCACGCGATCAATCAGCAACGGCTGAATCGCTCTCCGCTGATCCAGCAAAGCGGGGGCGGCCAATTGAACCGGAGCATTCATTGATAAAAATGTATCGGCGATAATTTCCATTCGGGCCATCGCCGGAGCTAAGAACTCCGACGGCCCACTACAGGTTACCCACGCGAGTTTCATCTGCGGCAACCCGGAAATCTTGGAAACCCCGCTGAGCGTAAAAGTCAGCACGTCGCGATTTACCGCAAATGTCGGGCGCGAACCTCCATCCAGTGCGTAGTCAAGAAACACTTCATCCACAATCAAGCTCAGCCCGTACTCCCGGCAAAAATTGTTGAGCTCGGTTCGTTCGGCGGCAGAAACATAGGATCCCGTTGGATTATTGGGATGCACAACCACCACCGCTTTCGTTCGATGGTTCACCGCTTTGTATAAGGATGGAAGGTCGATCTGCCAGCCATGGTCGTAGAGCAGCGGATAAGGCGCCAGATTCACATCATCGAGATCCGCCAAGAATTCGAATAGCGGATAGCTTGGCCGAGGAATGAGAATCTCATCGTGAGGATTACAGAGGAGACGAAAGACGTATGAATATCCTTCGCTCGTACTCGTCGTCAGAATCATCGACTCGGGATCGACATCAAACTCCTCGTGCTGTTTGCGGTAATACTCTGCGACCGCCTGCCGTGCACTCAGCATGCCTTTCGGCTGCGGATCGTAGTGCATGATTTGCGGATTTATCAGCGCCTGCACGATGTCTTCCGAGTCGTAATGCAAATCGGCGCAGGTAGGGTTCGAAATCGTGAGATCGAGGATCTCGTGGCCAGCCGATCGAACTTCCCGTTGCGCTTCGGTGAAGCGGTTTGGCGTCAGCTTCCAGTTTGTACGTTGTGAAAACATGACTGCAGAGATGATACTGCCCGTAGCCGCCTCGCGGGCGTCACTCGCCGAGCGCCGCGGCCCGATATTTGGCCAGGACATCTTCCTTGCTGATGATCCCTTCGAGCTTGCGAAGATCGGCCCGGCTCACCACCGGAATGAATGGGGCGTTCTCGACTGATCGCAGAGCCATTTCCAGCGGGTAGTCGGGATGTAGATGAGGCAGACGCTGCCCCGACAGCAAAGATCCCAAAGTCATTTGTAACTTTCCTTCATTGGCAAAGCGCAGCAACCGCTCGCGATCCAGGGTGGACCAACCGGACGGGCTCATGCGAACTAGAAACGCCTCCGCTTTCGATTGCTGTATCTGTTGGTTCGCTTCCTCAACCGTGTCCTCCGAATCAAGCACCGGATCAGTCGGCAATTTCATCGCATCTTCGACATGGAACACGCTCTCTTCGCGCTGCTCTTCGAGAGACGGCAGATTCAATCCGTCTTGCCGCGTGAGCATGTCGAAAATCGGCGTCGGCTGCAGGCTGCGAGAAACTACATACGCAATTGCATTTGCGATGATGACCGGAAGAATGATCGAGTAATCCCCGCTCACCTCGAGCACCATAAAAACCGAGGTCATCGGAGCCCGCAGGAATCCTGCAAACAACACTCCCATCCCCACCAAACAATAAGTGCCCGTGGTCCCCGTCAAATGAGGATAGAAGTGCCGCTCAAGACCACCAATCGCTCCACCCAGCATCGCCCCCACAAAAAGCGTCGGCGCAAACATACCGCCGGGCGTGCCGCTCACAAAAGACAGTGTAGTTGCAATGATCTTAAGTCCCGCCAAGATTGCGAGGACTTTCCATGTGAATTGGTCGTGCATCGCTTGGTCGATGTACTGATATCCGGCTCCCATCACCTGTGGCGCACCAAGATAACCGATAACCCCAATTACCAAGCCTGCCGCTGCTGGTTGAAAGTATTGTGTGGCTCGTGGCATCGAACGAAGAATCGGCCGGAAGTAGCCGATCGCCTTTGCAAAGATGACGGCAGCCAACCCGCCCACGATGCCGAGGATCGCGTAGGCAAGGAGTTCCGTCGGGTGAACGGTGGTTAGCGGAGGAATTCGAAACAAAGCTTGCGCGCCAAGGAACCATCGCACCACGACAACGCTCGAGATTGCTGCAAGCACGACGGAACCGAGAATCGCGGCACTCCAACGTCCGATGACTTCTTCGATTACAAACAGGACGGCCGATATAGGAGCGTTGAAAGCTGCCGCAAGGCCCGCCGCAGCGCCGATCGGAGCCAAAAGCCGACCCTTGTCCCGCGACAGGTTCATGCGATAGCCGATGGCCCAGGCAAGACTCGCACCGATCTGTAATGACGGATCTTCTGGACCCAGCGACTGCCCGGAACCGATCGCCAATGCCGCTGTAATGAATTTCCCAACTGCCGTACGAAACGGGATGCGCCCGTTGAAAATGTAGAGGGCAGCTTTTGTTTGATTCACTCCGCTGCCTCGAACCTGTGGGAAAAAGTGAATGACAAGAATCGCCACCGCGATTCCAACTAGAGCGGGTACCAGCAATACCCGGAGGCTGTGCGGTTCGGGTGCCGGGCCAAGCAGGCCGATTCGCGTCCAATCAATTGCGAGACGGAAACACACCACTGCGAGCCCAGCGAAGATTCCAATGAACACTGCCAGAATCAGGAAGAAACGTTCCTCGCCCAGATTTGCGGCCACAAAAATTCTTAGGGGACTTCTGGTCTTGGGTGCCGTCGAAGTCTCTACTCGGGGCGACTCGGGCGCGATATGCAAGAACTGGCTCACTGTTCCACCCCGGCCCGGTTTTCTGCCAGAAGCAATAACACCTGATCGATGGGCGCTTGGGGGCAAGTCGCGGTTTGCTGTTCAATTTGCAAAACCAGATCCATCACCTCGTCGGGCAACCCGGACTCGCCGCTGCGTCCCAATCGAGTGATTTTCGACTTCATCTCTGTCCAGCGAGCCTTTAGCGGCGGCAAGGGATCGACCTGAGGTGGTGCGCCCCCTTCAGAGTTCATGCAGGCATCGAGTCTTTTCCCTGTATCCTCGAAAATGATCTCTACCCGCCGGTTTCGTTCTTCTGTGGAGAGTCCATGTCCGAATGGGTCGTTCTGCAGAATCAACTTACTTGTCATCAGCATTTGCGACAGTTGCGCATCTTGCGGATTTGCTTTGAGAGCGGTCTCCAAATATTTGGCTGCCGTCCGATATCGGGAAAGTTTGAAGGCTGCTTGTCCAGCCCCAGCGAATGCAGCGGGGCTCTCAGGGTCGTGCTGCAGAACCCGGCGGTATTGAGCTAGGGCATGATCGTAATCTTGTGCCTGAAAGAAAAGATCGGCAGCGTGGAGTTCCAGTTGGGAATTCATCGGCAGAGTTGCTGACAAACTAATTAACTCCGCCTGAGCCTGGGGTCGCGCGTTGAGGCGCAACAAAACTTCCACCAGTTCGAACCATGCATTGAGCCGACTCTGATCGGCATCCGCGCCCCACACTCCATAAATCGCATTGTGATAGTACTGGATAACACGTTCGAGAGAATTTTCGCGCGCTGCCAAGCGGCCCAAAGCAAGATTTACGGCTCCGTTCTGCGGCGATTGCTCCCAGAGACTAATCAGGTACGCTTGCGCTTCTTCGGTTCGACCGCTGTCGCGAAGAGCCCGAGCCAGGCTGAGCTGATACTGAAAGTTTTCCCGGTCATATCCAAGCGCTGCACGGAAGTGCTCCAGAGCTGCTGTTGGATTCGACACCTGTTGATCCTCGAGCCCACGCTGGTAGAGATGACGCGCAAGGGCCTTCTCCTGTTCCTGAAATCTATGAACGAGCCGGCTTACACCCAAAAAACCAACTAAGGCAATAATGGTCAGAATCGTGATCACCACCGCTGGGCGACGGCTGACAGGCAAACTAGCTTCATTCATAGATAGCAGCAACTTTTTATCCTAACTGATGTTCTGGATTGGTTACAGGTTGGTAACTCGATGCTCCGCCCACGCGGAAGAAAACTCAGGCAAGCCTTGAACCCGCGATTTGGCTGGTTTGTAGCAAGCTGGCCGTGACCAGATCTTCGAGCGCGCAGCCCACACTCTTGAACACAGTAATGTCAGCATCGCTTCGTCGTATCGTCTTCTTGCGACTGATTAGTTCATGTAGGTCGGAAAGAATCGCTTTGCGTGTAATCAGCCCTTCATTCATCGGGATCAGCAAATCGCCGGCTTCCGCAAGGGTGGCGTCGTAGGTATCAACAACGATCCGTGCTCGTTGAATTGTTCTCGAATCTACCTCGCGGCACTGGGGCCGAAATGCGCCAATCAGATTCAGATGGGTCCCCGGTCGAATCAGGTCGCCCTCTACCACACTCGTTAGCCCGGTGGTGCAAGTGCAGAGAACGTCAGATTGAGCCGTGCAAGTTGCGGCGTCCGCCGGCTCAACCGTCACGTTAACGTGCGCTGACATCTCGTCTGCGAAGCTAAAACTTTTATCCCGCTTTGTTCCGCAGACCAATATTCGTGAGAAATTGCGCACTAGTGGCAAAACCTTGGCGTGCGCCCGCGCCTGGCGGCCTGTCCCAAAAATTCCCAATACTTGCGCATCTTCCCGCGCTAGAAATTTTGTTGCCAGCGCCGAAGTCGCGGCAGTTCTTAGATCCGTAAGGTAATTTGCTGGAATGATGAGCGTGGGTTTCGCGGTGACCGGATCGAGCAACATATATGTAGCCTGGATTCGGTCTACCGTCGCCGACTCGTTCAGAACTGTTACCAATTTCACCCCAACCCGGCCGCTTAGGGGATCATGGCAGGACATCATCAGGAAGACTCCATTGGCGGTCGTAATATGTGTACGAGCGGGAATGATTGTTTTTGGAAATTGATGCCGAAACGCATCTTCGAGGGCGGAAATTACCTTTGCCGGATCCAGTTGCTCGCGAATTTCATCTTCGCTGATGTCAAACATTGCTATGGATCATAGCCTAATCTCCCGAACAGTTCGGTTTTACCCGATTCCAAGCACCCGATTGAAGAAGGCCACGAAGTACTTCCACACCAGGTAGTACACGATCAGGCCGAATATGAACGCAATTGCCATGTGAGAGTACGCGACGGTCAAAGTCTGAAAGTAAACCAAGCCATTCGACTGCAGATTCAGAACATTCAGTGCTCGGCCCAATGCATATCCGCTCGGGGCAAGTATAAAAGGCAAAATCGCCCCATGAAGTCCGATCGGCAAATGCTGGTGAGGCCGCAACCAGAGATAAAGCATGTTCCAGACTCCAAAAAGATTGGGCACGATTGCCATTGGGAAGATAATCGCCCGTTCAATCGGAACTGGAATCGCAAAGACAAATCGCGCCAGAACGAACGCCGTGAGTACAATCAAGAGCACCATCGTCGGCGTCGCGATTCCTCCCATGTAAGCTCGCACATAAGGATGTGTGTTCATATGCCTCCTTATAAGTGATACAGCAGCACCGGAATCGTGTGCGGATAGATCAACAATGCAAGCAATGCAACCGCTGCCAAAACCCAATCAAACCAGGGCACGGCTGTCGATTTCTCTTGCAGGCGCGCCAACATATTGGGCCACAGATCGCGTTGCAACTCTGTTCCTGCCGGGCCGATCGCGTGCTTGAGCATCTCCTGAAGCTTCTCGTCGCCGCTCGTCATGGTTCGATTCCCATCCCTTTCAAAGTCTTTCTCAAATGCCGCAAGGCGCGAAAAACTCTGAGTTTCACAGCTCCCACGGTAATTCCAAGGGCTTCCGCAATTTCCTGGTACGGCTCTTCCTCGACCAGCGCTAACATTGCTGCAACTCGCAACTTCGGTGGCAACCGGCTGAACGCTTCGGCGATCTTCTGCCGTGTATCGTGCTGAATGCCGGGATTGCCCATCGCCGGTGCGGGTAAGTCCTCGCAAAGCGCGACCTGCGGCCGAACGATTTTCAAATGATCTAACGCGGCGTTGGTTGCGATTCGTCGCGCCCACGCTCCGAAACTGCCGTCAGGCCGAAATCGCGCATGGGCCCGATAGATACGCCAGAAGGTCTCAATGGTGAGATCTTCCGCTGCCGCCGGATCACGAACGATTCGTACGACCCAGCGATAGACCTCCGCCTGATGTTGCCGAAAAAGTTCCTCGAAGGCATGAAGGTCACCTTCGGCAAAGCGCTGCAACCGCACGGACTGATCTTCCAGCACCGGCATCTCAGCTTCCTATATACGCTTACGAGAGAGAAACGCGGAAGGTTACATCCCTATCTAGGGCGACAATTCGGCCAGGCCTGCAGCTATTCCAAGCCTAAGTCTTTCCACTTCTTATTGACTAGAACCTTCGTCTTTTCATCCATGAGGATTTCATGGGGCCAAGGGCGGGTGAATCCTTCCGCCGGCCATTTCCGGGTCGCATCGATTCCCATCTTCGATCCATAGTTGGGCAGCCGTGAAGCGTGGTCGAGGGAATCCACCGGACCCAGTGTGAACTGTATGTCTCGCTCAGGATCGATATGGTTGAGCGCTTTGAGCGTGACTTCGCCGATGTCCTGAACGTTGACGTCTTCATCTACGACCACGATGCACTTGGTAAACATCGCCTGACCGAGCGACCAGACGGCATTCATCACTTTTCGAGCCTGGCCGGGATAGGACTTCTTGATGGAAACGATCATCAGGTTGTGAAAGACGCCTTCAATCGGAAGGTTGATGTCGACGAGCTCCGGAATGGTCAGCTTCATAAGCGGGAGGAAAATCCGCTCCACGGCCTTTCCCATCCATCCGTCTTCCATCGGCGGCTTGCCCACGATCGTTGTCGAGTAGATCGGATCTTTGCGATGAGTAATGCAGCTCAGGTGAAAAACCGGATAGAGATCTGCCAGCGAATAGAAGCCAGTGTGATCGCCGAATGGCCCCTCGGTTCGCAACTCATCGAGATGTACATGTCCTTCGAGCACGATCTCCGCAGCGGCCGGCACTTCCAGATCGACCGTTTCACATTTCACCAGTTCGACCGGCTTCTGGCGGAGGAAACCAGCGATCAGATACTCCTCGACATCCGGCGGTGCGGGCACGATCGATGAAAACGTCAAAGCGGGATCCGTGCCGATAGCTACGGCAACTTCCATCCTCCCGGATGGCAGTTTGCCCTCGGGTAACGTCGACCCGCCAGAAGTTCGAGCCATGACATCGACGGCTGCTGCTCGAGACTTGTCATCGGTTCCGGCTGCAGCGCGCAGCATCTCGCGGTAGTGCTCGGCTCCAACCTTTTGCCGCTGCCAGTGCATGCCGGTGCTTTTGGAGTCATAGACCTGCATTCGATAACAGCCGACATTACGCTTCCCTGTTGCTGGATCGCGGGTGATCACGCAGGGCAGCGTGATGAATCGCCCGGCGTCTTTCGGCCAGCACTGCAGGACTGGGAAATCGAGCAAAGAGAAGTTGTCGCGCTGAATGACCTCTTTGCACGGCCCGGAGGAAACGGTCTTGGGAAAGAACTTGCCCATTTCGGCTAGCATCGGAAGCATCTTGACTTTGTCGAGGAAGCCTTGCGGGGATTTCACATCCATAAAAGCGCGGATGCGATCCGCAACCTCGTTCAGCGAATCGACTTCCAGCGCCAGATTCATTCGTTTCGCCGATCCGAACTGGTTGATCAGCACCTGCGAACCGGGATGACCCTTGATGTTTTGAAACAGCAGAGCCGCGCCACCAGCTTTCGACTTGCTTACCCGGTCGGCAATCTCGGTGATTTCGAGGATGGGGTCGACTTCCGTGCGAATCTTCCTAAGTTCACCGGCGCGATCTAGTGCCGCAATCCACGCTCGCAGGTCTTCGTAGGCCAAGAGTCCTCCAGCGAAACTAAGGATTATAGAACCCCGCCAACGGTCCTCTCGACGAATTTCCGCGCAATGCCTATCATTGAGAGTTCCATCACAAAATCGAGGGTACAAATGGCAGAACCAAGTTACGAAGAACTGAAGGCGCGCCTTGCGGAAATGGAGAAGCAGCAGGGACAGCGCCGCACCGGCAGCCTAGAATTCCGCGTTGGGGAAAAGGGCGGAGTCAGCGTTTACGGGCTAGGACGTTTCCCCGTCACCTTATATTACGAACAATGGCTTCGACTGCTAGACGTCGGCGACAAGCTCCGCGAGTTCCTCGAGGAGAACAAGGCCAAGCTGAAACTCAAGGGTCAGTAAGGCTGTGGCCGAGAACAAAGCTCCCGGCCAGTATCTTTATATAACCACTCGCGGGCGGAAAAGCGGCCAGCCTCGCGAGATCGAGATCTGGTTTACGCAACACGAGGGCCGTTATTACATTATTGCGGAATATCCGACTTCGCACTGGGTACAGAACATTCGCGCAAACCCTGAGGTGCAAGTGCGGGTTGAACAAAGAACTTTCCCGGCCACGGCCCGGGTCCTGTCGTCAGAAACCGACAAGGATCTTTACCGCGCAATTCAGGAACTCTCCAGCACAAAGTACGGCTGGGGAGCTGGGCTCGTGGTTGAACTATCGCCCGTTCCGTCAACATAAAGGCCGGAGCAGTGTTGCGCTGCCCCGGCCAAGGCACTTCGCCATCTCGCTTTATGCCGCCAGGGCATTGACGAAGTGCTCACATAGCGTGGTCTCCAGTTTGTGGAGTTTCCAGGTGATTGGGGTGGTCAGATAGGGCTGCACAATCTGCTCGACCCGAGGGAACACTTCCTTCGCATAGCGCTCCGCGTCCCGTTTCTCTGTCCACAGGGTGATGCAAACAACTTTGTCATTCTTGACGTCGGGGAGTAAGGGAAGAATATCGAGGAAGCCGATCTGTTTCTTCAGAATTGGCAGGACCTCGTTCTTCATGACGGTGATGAGCTCATCTTTTTTCTCAAACTTCGGCACAAACTCAACGATGCGGGCAAACATGGGGGATTCTCCTTTATTCGTCGGTAATGTTTGACTGAGCAACGCTCGGAAGGTGCCCCGAGGAGGGCACGGTGTGCCGAGCCCATTTCGAAGATGGAAGAACCTTAGGCGTTGGCAACCGGGCTGTCAGTGATCTCTGACTCGCATGTTTGTGACGGACTGGGGACGGTTCCTTCCGCGATTTCTGGGCTAAGAAGATGCCGGAATGTGATTCCGATAAACTGTCCTCATGTCTTCGGAAGAAATTCTGACGCTCCCGCCTCCTCCGGCTGATGCAAAGGTCGCCTATGGAACCGACTCCAATCAATTTGGCGAAATCCGCGTGCCCAAGTCCGGGTCTTCGTTTCCGCTAGTTATCAACATTCACGGCGGCTACTGGCGCGCGAAATACGATCTCGCCCACGCCGGACATCTTTGTGCGTCACTCACGGCCAAAGGCCTTGCGACCTGGAACCTCGAATACCGCCGCGTCGGAAATCCCGGCGGCGGCTGGCCGGGGACTTTCGAGGACATTCGCAGCGCTTACCGATACGTTCCGCAGCTCGCGAAGAAATACAATCTCAATGCCTCGAAGGTGCTGGTCATGGGGCATTCCGCCGGGGGTCAGTTGGCGCTCTGCCTGGCGGCACACGAACCCAGTCTTACGCGAGCGATGTCGTTAGCCGGCGTCGTCGACTTGCAACAAGCCTACGAACTTCATCTGAGCAACGATGCGGTCGTTAGTTTTCTTGGCGGCAAACCGAACGACGTCCCTGAGCATTATCGCGAAGCTGACCCGATGGAGCGCAGCGTACCCCGGACGACGACGCAATGGCTGATTCATGGAGCTGCCGACACCGAGGTACCGTCATATTTCAGCCGGACCTACGCCGAGAAAAAAAAGCCGCGCGGCGAAGACGTCCATTACCTGGAAATATCGACGGCCGGGCATTACGACCTGATCGACCCCCGATCCAAGGCGTGGCCTAAGGTTGAAGGCACCGTGCTGCACATGTTGGGAGCGTAAAAAAACGCACATTCGGCGGAAGCTAAATCTATGGTTCTATTAGATTTAGCTGGACCCATACCCCTCTAAATCTATGGTTTCACAGGTACTTACCCGCAAAATCTTCCGGAATAAGGAGTTAGCTACCCTCCTAGGCTTCTTGCTGTGAGATCCCTCGCCCCGATGGTAAAAGCGCAGGGCTTCGGGATGACGCAGGTTTTATTTGGTTCCACGCGCTCTTCGCGAGAGCAGCATGTCATGGACATCATGTAAATGTCAGTGACGGATGAGTCAGTCCGGAACGAATGGGCTGTGGAAAAGCTCCGATAGTCCTGCAGACGCCTGTGATGGTTCCGTGCGCTTCGTAAGGTCCTTCGTGCCTGCGGCGCTTCGGGATGACACACTCTTGTTATTCAAATGCGCCTGCGCACGGCAGGGGTGACATTGCTCCGTGTGTTAGCCTGCGGGGCGGAGTGTCGTTGAAATTGACACGAGTGCGAAAAGAGTTCGGAGGGAATCACCAATGTTAGATCGGCGAGGCTTTATGCAAACCTGCTCGGCCATCGGACTGGGCGGGACGCTTTTCCCGGGAGTGTTGTGGGCGCAAGCCGAAGCGCAAGGCGCGAAGAAGATCACGAAAGAGATGATCGAGAACGCCGCGATTATCGCCGATGTCCCGATCGCCGACGAATACAAAGAGACAATGCTCGACCGCCTGAACGGGCAGGTCAAGAGCTACGAAGAAATCTACAAGCTGCACATGCCGAATTCGGTCGCGCCGTGCCTGTTGTTCGATCCAGTCGTCCCCGGCACGAACTTTGAGACCGTTCGCAAACCGCCGCGAATTTCGAAAGTACCGAGCGTCTCGGTATCCGGCAATCTCGATGATCTGGCATTCGCCAGTGTTCGGGAACTGGCGGAACTCGTCCGCACAAGAAAGGTCACGTCGATGGCGCTGACCCAGATGTACCTGGGGCGGCTAAAGAAATACGATCCGACCTTGAAATTTGTGGTGACACTCACGGAAGAACGTGCGCTGGCACAAGCCAAGAAAGCCGATGAAGAGATTGCTGCCGGACATTACCGCGGTCCGCTGCACGGGCTGCCATGGGGCGCGAAGGATTTGCTGGCGGTCAAAGGCTACCGGACGACCTGGGGCGCGGGTGGATTTGAAAACCAGATGATCGATGAAGATGCGACCGTGGTGAAGAGGCTGGATGCTGCCGGTGCGGTGCTGGTCGCGAAACTCACACTTGGCGCGCTTGCGCTAGGCGACAACTGGTTTGGAGGCGTGACGCGAAATCCATGGAATCCGAAGCAAGGATCGAGCGGATCGTCAGCAGGGCCGGCTTCGGCGACGGCGGCTGGGTGCGTGGCGTTCGGCATTGGATCCGAAACGCTGGGATCCATTTCATCTCCTTCGACCCGATGCGGTTGCACGGGGCTGCGTCCGACGTTCGGCTTAGTTCCGCGGACTGGAGCGATGGCACTTTCCTGGAGCATGGACAAGCTCGGGCCGATTTGCCGCGCGGCGGAAGATTGCGCCCTGGTCCTCGAGGCGATTTACGGGCCCGACGGACACGATCGAACGGTTCATTCGGCGGCGTTCAATTGGGACGCAAATCTCGATTGGAAGAAATTGCGTGTGGGCTATTTGAAAGCTGATTTCGAACACAAGCCTTCACCGCAGCAGGAAGCAGCGAAGCAGGAAACACCGAAGACTCCCGAAGAACAAAAGAAAGCGGACGAACAGAAGATGCGGCAGAACGCGCTGCGCGCCCGCGGGGAGTATGACCGGAAGTACAACGAAGCGGCCTTGGCGAAACTGCATGACATGGGGGTGAATCTCATTCCGGTGGAGCTTCCGAAATTTCCCTATGACGGCATTCGCGCGATGTTGGATGCGGAGGCTGCGGCGGCGTTTGACGATCTCACCCGAAGGGGGAGAGACAAGCTGCTAACCTCGCAAAAAGACTACGACTGGCCAAATACTTTCCGGACGGCGCGGTTCATTCCCGCAGTCGAATATATTCAAGCGGCACGCGCGCGAACGCTGGTGATGGAAGCTATGGCAAAAGCATTTGAGCCGGTCGATGTGATTGTGGCGCCCACGAACGGCAGCGATCAGCTAGTGATCACGAATCTGACGGGACATCCGGCGGTGATCTTGCCGAACGGCTTCCGTGGGCCGGACGCGCCCAAGTATCCGATTGACGATCCTACGGATTTCCTGAATTCTGGCGGACCGGGAACGCCGACGAGTCTGACGTTCTTAGGAAAGCTGTATGGCGAGGCGGAATTGCTGGCATTCGCGAGGGCGTACCAGGAGGCGACGGGATTTCAGTTGAAACATCCGGAGCTGTAAGACCCCCCATTCGCAAAAAGCGCGAGTCGAGCACCGCGGTCGGCATTTCTGCAGTGAGATCCTTCGGTCGGCTGGTGAAAGCGCGGGACTTCGGGATGACAAGCAGTCTAAGATTCCAACCGAATTTGGCACTTATTCTGCCAAGTGTTTTCACTACCTCTCTGAACTCTACTCAAGTAACATCTGTACACAGGTGTCTGCCACAGTGCCGAAAACGAGGTTCAGATCGTGGCTGGTAGTGACCTTCGCCATACTTTTCATTCCCGGCTGGTGCCAACAAATCGGGAACTTCGACCGCGGCTATGCGCGAGCGATGCTGGAGCAGCTAGCTTCAGATGTGAAGAAGTACTACTACGATCCCGCGCTTCATGGAGTCGATTGGGACAGCAAAGTACGCGAAGCGAGACAAGGGATCGATAAGGCAAACACAACAGATGATGCACTCTCCCAAATCGCCGCCCTACTTGATTCTCTCAAGGATTCGCATACGTTTTTTCTGCCGCCGAGGCGCATGTTTCACGTCGACTATGGTTGGCAGGCCCAGATTGTCGGAGAGCGTTGCTATATCGTTCGCGTCAGGCCGGGTAGTGATGCGGATGCGAAAGGCGTAAAACCCGGAGACGAAATTTTATCTATCGATGAGTACTCCCCTACTAGGACAAATTTCGTCAAGCTGCAATACGTCTTGAATGTCCTGCGGCCTCAGCGCTCATTGAATCTATCGTTGCGAGACCCCGAAGGTAACGCACGCAAAATCGACGTTGGCAGCAAGGTCTACGAACTGAATCGTGCCAAGGAGATGACGTGGGACCAAGGGGGAGACCGAAGACGCGACATTATTCTTGAAATTGAATCGAGAATTCATGAGAGGCTCCCCAAGGATATCGAAGTGGGCGATGAATTGATGGTCCTGAAGCTTCCAGCTTTCTTCTTAACTGACGCAGAAGCCGATTCGCTCATTGCCAAAGCCCGAAAGCATCCCGACCTGATTCTCGATTTACGGGGCAATCCTGGGGGTACCGTCGCATGCTTGAAGTATCTACTGGGTGGCGTCTTTGATAAAGACGTTAAGATCGGTGACAACGCCGGTCGCATCGAACGTAAACCCGTGGTCGCCAAGGCTCACGGTCACAGCTTTGAGGGAAAGTTAGTGGTCTTGGTGGATAGTCTGTCTGCTTCGGCATCGGAACTTTTCGCGCGCGTCATTCAAATTGAAAAGCGCGGCAGGGTTTTTGGAGATCAAAGTTCTGGAAGAGTCATGGAATCGCAAGTATACGCACACACAACTGGTGTCGGTACGGTCGTTTATTACGCTGCTATGATCACCGATGCCGACACCATCATGACCGACGGAAAGAGTCTTGAGCGCGTTGGTGTCATCCCCGATGAGATCATCTTGCCTACCGCGCCCGAGCTGGCGGCCAGACGGGACCCGGTTCTCTCCTACGCCGCACAAAGCCTTGGAGTAAAACTCAGTCCCGAAGATGCCGGAAAACTATTCCCGTACGAGTGGGCCCGGTAAGGAAAGGGTCCCGGGAAATGTGATTGAATCCGGGTAGCGGGGTTAAAGCCCCGAATACGAAGACTTCCGATATCCCCACCCATTCGCAAAAAGCGCCAGTCGAGCACCGCAGTCCGCATTTCTGCAGTGAGATCCTTCGGTCGGCTGGTGAAAGCGCGGGACTTCGGGATGACTCAGGTCAGTAGTTGCCGGGATAACGCAGATCGATGGTTATTGGATTTCATTGGGCCAGCCGATGACGACGCGGATTTCGTTGGGGTTGGCGTGTTCGGAGCGAGTCATCACAAATAGCTGGCCGTCGGGGCTGACGTCGTATCCGGGGACGGAGCCGCCGCGATCGAATTCACGATCGAACAATTCCACTGGCTTCGAGGCGCGAAACGTCGGCTGAAGTTCGACGGCGACACTCATCACCTTGGTGCCGTTACGGAAGACAATCTCCTTGCCATTTCTCACCCACCGCGGCTGCTCGCCGCCATCGTTAGAAATTTGCCAGCGTCCGCCGGGGCCGGGCGCCGGCTGTACATAGACCTCAGAGCGGCTAGATTCGTTGGAAGCGTAGGCGAGCCAGCGGCCATCGGGAGAAAAGCTGCCTTGCCGCTCCGCGGATGGTGTTTTCTTGTACACCTGCATCGGATGATCGCCAGCGAGGCTCATCAGCCATAGGTCCATGCTGGTTACCGGATCATTCACAGTGACCGCTGCGTAGCTTCCTGAAACGGACGTCACATGGGTGCTGATGCTCGTCTCCCGCAGCAACTGCGGCGGTGAACTCCCGTCGGCAGGCACTTCGTAGATGCCCCGTTTTTGGGTGGCGCCAGAAACGTCGAATATCAGGTTCTTCCCATCCGGAGTCCATTCCGAGGCCGCGTAGAGCGAACCATTGGGGACGACCATCGCGAGCGAACTGCGGTCGCGGTCGAAGACTGCGATTTGCTGTTCGGTCGTGCGCCTGACGGACATGGCGATGCGCTTCCCTTCGGGCGAGAAAACGGGATCGACGTAGTCTTCGGCGGGAATGTCGAGCTTTTGTTCGTCGCCCTTACGCGTGACGTAGTAAAGG
>Ga0335078_10005892_pt1 | contig 18135 bp, 12 predicted proteins | sample Lox_Sample_32_FD_206711 | JGI IMG/M metagenome (GOLD analysis project Ga0335078, IMG submission 206711) | Soil microbial communities from Loxahatchee National Wildlife Refuge, Florida, United States - Lox_Sample_3.2 | ecosystem: Environmental > Terrestrial > Soil > Wetlands | place: USA... | reverse complement strand
GGCGCATTCGGGCGGCGCTGCTTCTCGCCTCCGCTGCCCTTCCGGCCGCGGCCTGGTTCGTCTTTGTGCAGATCCACACCTCCTTCGCCGAAGCTCACCTGCTGACCTGGGGGTTGCTCTCGGGTTTGATCGGGCGTCTTGTGCACCCCGACTCGGTTTATCCGTCGCTGCCCATTCGGATGTTGATCGACGCGTTCGATATTGCTGCTCTACTCGGTGTGGCCGTGGCGCTTTCCTGGGCGGTACTCAGTGCCTGGCGCCGGAAGCTGACGCCGGTGACCATCGCGATTTATCTGTTCGCGGCGCTTGCCCTCGCGCTCGCGCCCGGCGACACCTGGTCCGACGTCTATTCCTTCGGTCGGACGCTCTCGCCGCTTCTGATGCTATGCGCGCTTGACGGCCTTGCGGAACGGCGCCTGTGGCCCTCCTTCGCCGTGCTTGCGGTCACCCCGGGAGTGGCCCTTCTCATGGGCCGGCAGGTGCTCAACGTGGTGCTGGGTCTCGTTTCGGCCATCCGCTGAGCCGCGCCCCAGGGCCCCGGCGTTTTACCGCGTTACCTGAAACTCCGAGTGCAGCGGAGCATTCGAGTCCGCACCAACCCAGACGTCGAAACCCTCCGGCTCAACTACCCACGCTTTGGTCTGCGGACTCCAGAACTTCAATTCGTCCGGGCCTACCGAGAATCGAACGGTCTTCTTCTCTCCTGCTGCCAGCGCCACACGTTCGAAGCCCTTCAGTTGCCGTACCGGTCTTGATGCGCTGCCCGCCCGCTGGTGAACATACAGCTGTACCACCTCATCCCCGGCCACCGGGCCCTTGTTCTCGACGTCAACCGCCACGTGTACGGTTCCGGAGGCCGAAATCGATTTCTGATCCAGTTGAAGGTTCGAAAAGCCGAACGTCGTATAGCTGAGGCCGTAGCCGAACGGGTATAGAGGCTTTGACTCGACGTCCCAATAGCGCGATTTGAAGTTGGGCCGGTCTTCGGGGTCATGGGTCAACGTGTGATTGTAATAGAGCGGCTCCGCGCCGGCGGTGCGTGGCCAGCTCACCGGCAGTTTCCCACCCGGGTTGACATCGCCGAAAAGCACATCGGCCACGGCGTCGCCGCCTTCCGTGCCCGGATACCAGGCTTCGAGGATGGCGGGAACATGCGCCGAAGCCCATCGAATGTCGAGTGGACGCCCGCTCACGAGAACGAGCACCACCGGCTTGCCGGTGCCGGCCACGGCCTCCAGCATCTGTTCCTGAATCCCCGGCAGATCCAGCGTGGCCCTGGATGCTGCTTCGCCGTTCATGTTGGCGGTTTCGCCCATGACGGCGACCACAAGATCGGCATCGGCGGCGGCAGACTGCGCCTTCGCAATCCACTGTGCGGTTTCTTCGGGCGTCGGTGGCGGAAGGGGTTTCCTGCCCGCCAGCGTGTCCAGCAGACCCGAATAAACCCGCGAAGGCTGAGGGCCCGGGACGAGCGTCACCTGGGCCCCCGCGCCGAGCCGGTTCCTGATTCCGGCGTACACCGTCACCGGATGGCTCTTTGCTCCCTGCCCGAATAAACCCTCTACCGTCCATCCGCCTTCGATGTCGTGGGTGGAGTCAGCCAGCGGCCCGATCACGGCGACCTTTTTCAGGTCCTTCGCCAGCGGCAACACGTGATTTTCATTGCGCAACAGCACCATGGAACGCGCCGCGACCTTCCGCTCCAGTTCCAGACCCTCGGGTCGATTCAGCACCGCGTCTACCTTCGATTCATCGACGTAAGGATGGCTGAACAGGCCCAGATCGTACTTGGCTTCGAGAATTGGCAGCACCATCTGATCCAGGTACGACTCGCTCACTCTGCCTTCCGCCACCAGAGCGCCGAGGTTGCGCATGTACGTCCGGCTGGCCATGTCCATGTTCACGCCGGCCGTGAAGCCCTTGTAGGCAGCGTCTTTCGAATCGCGCGCGAAGCCGTGCGTTTGCAGACTCGCCACTGCGAACGCGTCGGAGACCACAAAGCCCTCAAAGCCCCAGTCTTTGCGCAACACGTCCGTCAGCAGCCAGTGGTTGCCGCTGGCCGGGACTTCGTTCAGGTCCATATAGGCGCTCATGAAGCTCCCCGCGCCCGCTTGTTCCGCCGCATGGAACGGCACGAGGTAGACATTCTCCATCAACTCTTCCGGCACATACGACGAGTCGTAATCGCGCCCTCCGTCGGCCGCACCGTAGCCGGCGAAATGCTTTACGCAGGCCAGCACGCTCTCGGAGGTGAGCTGCGCGCCCTGAAACCCGCGCACCTGCGCGCGCGCCATCGCGGAACCGAGATATGGATCCTCGCCCGCGCCTTCCACAATGCGTCCCCACCGGGCGTCGCGCGCGATATCGACCATCGGGGTGAAGGTCCACTCAATACCGGCCGCTCTTGCGTCCTGAGCCGCCAAACGTTGTGCCTGCTCCTCCACCGACGGGTCCCACGAAGACGCCATCGCCAGCGGCACCGGAAACACCGTCCGGTATCCATGGATGACATCGAAGCCGAAGAGAATCGGAATGTGCAGCCGCGATTTCTCCACCGCCACATGCTGGAGCCGATTGATCTCCCTTGGGTTGGTCAGCCAAAGGACCGAGCCGACCTTGCCTTGCGTGATGGCGTCGTCCAGTTTTGGCCCTCCGCCCGATAACGCGGCGATTCCGGCCGATTGATCGAGCTGGCCGATCTTCTCATCCACCGTCATTTGTTTGAGCAGAGCTTCGGCCTTTTGTTTTGCCTCCGCGCTGAACGGACCGGTCTGACCGACGGCCCGGGTGCCGATAAGTGTCAACAGCGAGACACAAAGCAGAGCGTATTCAGGGAACCTGTCCAACCGCATATTTCATTCCTCATGAAAACAAAAACTGCCTCGAACCCTTGCTAACGAACCTGCAAACTCCCGGTGAGCGGCGTGTTGCCGGACGATCCGCCGGCCAACACCTCGTAATCGCCCGGCGCGAGATTCCAGCGGTCATTCGCCTCATCGAATGTCTGCAGAACCTGGGGATCGATCGCAACCGTGATGGTCTTCGATTCGCCCGGCGACAGCGTGACTCGCTGCCATCCGGCCAGTCGCTTGAAGGACTCGTCCATGCCTTTCGGGAGCCGCGCGTACACCTGCGCGATTTCCGTTCCTGCCCGCCTTCCGGTATTGCGTACCGTGAAGCGCGCCGTCTTCGCGGCCGAATCGACGTTCAGGCCTGAGTAGGCAAACATCGTGTACGACAAGCCAAAGCCGAACGGGAACAGTGGCTGCTTCTGTTGCGCTTCGTACCACTTGTAGCCAACCTCGGGCCCTTCGTCGTAGCGGACCGCGTAGCCCGTTGTCGGCTTTTGAATGGTGGCGCGGGGCAGATCCTGCTCGCTCTTCGGGAAACTGATGGGCAGTTTGCCCGATGGGTTGACGTCCCCCACGAGCACATTCGCCAGCGCCTTGTGTCCCGCGCTGCCCGCATACCATGCCTCGACAACTCCGGCCACCTTATCCAGCCACGGCATGGTGACCGGGGATCCGGTCTCCAGCACAACGACGGTGTGCGGATTAGCCGCCGCGACGGCTTCGATCAAAGCATCCTGGTTTTCGGGAAGGGACAGATCCTTCAAATCCATGCCCTCGGTTTCCCACTGCCAGGCTAAGACAATGGCCAGGTCGGAGCCCTTCGCCAGACTCGCGGCGGTTTTCGGGTCGGCTCCGGAATCGAATTCGATCTTTGTATTCGGCAGCTTCGCCTGCAATGCTTTCAGAGGCGACGTCGGGAACCACACGCGACCGTTCCAGTGCGTAGCGCCTTTCCCGGGAGGCGCGATGGCATTTCCGCCCGGCGGATCCACCTGCGCGGAGCCTGCGCCGGATATCATTCCCACATCCGCGTGTCCGCCGATGACTGCGATGCGGCGCACTTTAGTCCGATTGATGGGAAGCCCCGCCCCACTGTTCTTCAGCAGAACAATGCTCTCCTCTTCCACACGCTGTGCGACCTCCATGCCCTTTTCGACGTCCGGCACGCTCTTCTGCGGCGGATCGTCCACGATGCCCGAGGCAAACTCGGCGTAGAGAACTCTCCGCGCATGGTCGTCAATCTCCGCCAATGACACCTTGCCGGCATCCACTGCTTCCTTCAGCTTCGGACCGAAGTAGTTGGACATCGGCTGTTCCTGGTCCAGGCCTGCCGCCGACGCCTGCTCGACACTGTGCGTGGCGCCCCAGTCCGAAATCACGAATCCCTTGAAGCCCCAGTCCTTCTTGAGAACATCATGCAGCGTGTACGTGTTCTCACACCCGTAGTCGCCGTTGATCCGGTTGTACGAGCACATCACCGCGCCGGGATTGGAAAGGGAAATGGCGATGTGAAACGCCAGCAGATCCGATTCCTGCATGGCCCGCTTCGAAATGACCGCATTGCCCCCGAAGCGCTGAGTTTCCTGGTCGTTCATGGTGTAGTGCTTGATGTCGCCGACAACGTGCTGCGCCTGCTCGCACTTCATCATGTTGCCCACCATCGTGCCGGCCAGCAGCGGATCCTCACCCGCGTACTCGAATGTGCGTCCGTTGCGAGGCTCCCGGGCAAGATTGACGCCGCCGCCAAGCGTCATGTTGAAGCCCTGCGCGCGAAGTTCGCCGCCGATCACTTCGCCATACGCGCAGGCCGAAGCCGTGTCCCAGCTTGACGCCGCCCCCAGATTCGACGGCATGGCCGTCGAGTAACGCCCGTTCGCCCCGCTGTCGCGCACCCCGTATGCCGCGTCTGAAATGACCAGACCCGGAATGCCCAGCCGCTTAACGCCCTCGACGTATCCCGCGCCTCCATTTGAAAGATCGGTCAACGCGGTTTTCCATTGCGGTGAGTGAGCCATCCCGTTACCGTGAAGGAGCGCTATTTTTTCGTCGAGGGTAAGCTGCTTCAGCACCATCTCGGCGCGCTCTTCGGGCGGCAGCTTCGCGTCCATCCACGGCTTCCCGGCGTCCTGAGCAAAAAGAACACTCGCGCCGGGAACGATTCCCATGGCGGCAATCAGTGAGAGAAAACAGCGGTAGCTACGGCCGCGAACCATTGTGTACATTCCTCCAGTTGAAATCCCTGTGCTCAGAACATCGCCTTCAGCGAAAACTGGATCTGCCGCGAGTTGGTCGCCGTTCGGCTGATGATGCCGAACCCCGATCCCGTCAAAATGTTCGAGGGCAGTCCAAAATCCACAATATTGAACAGATTGAAAAACTCAGATCGAAACTGCAGGTTCATCGACCGGTGAGATGACATCTCCCAGGCCGTGTCCTTGATCAGTGCGAAATCGAAATCGTACAGCGCCGGCCCGCGGAACGTGTTCCGTCCCAGCGTGCCGAAAACGCCGCTGTTGGGCCCCGTCCCTCCCGGCACGTTGAGCGGGATTGCGAAGTAGGAAGCGTTCGCCGCGCCCAGTCCGAAGTAATCCTCCTGAATCGACCGCCCGGTCGAGAGATCAGGCGTGCCGGTCTGATCGGGACGGTCGGCGCCCAGCGATCCGGCTCCGGTCTGCTGCACGCCGGAGTAGACGGTGAACGGCAGCCCGCTGGTGAGAGTCGAAATACTCAGAAATTGCCATCCGGCGGTCAGCTTCTGGCCAAGCATCCTGAGCCCCGGCGCGCGCTCCGCGTGCAGATCCTGAACGATGGTCGCGGTAAAAGCCCGGCTAACATCGAAACTCGAAGGTCCCTTGTCCGCGCTCGTGTCGAACGGATTCTGCGGCCACGCGAGCGCGGTTGCGCCCGATGAGCTCCCAATTCCAGCCCCGATCGGGCCGCTGTTGTCGTCGATCGATTTCGACCAGGAGAAACTGAGCTGAATCTGCGGCCCGCTCTTCCCAATCGATCCCGACACCGACGACTGCAACGCGTGATAACTCGAGTGGGAGCGGTTGGTCATCAGCATGTCCGTGCCGAAGCCCCCGGTAATCTGTCCCGCGGAATTGAATTGCGTGTATGGCGCAAACGCCGCGGTCGCGCCGGGGTAAGCATTCGGGAATTCCACCGCCGGCAGATCGATGCCCGCCGTCCCCACGTATCCCGCGTTCACGCTGACGCCACGCAGCGTATGTTCCACACTGAGGGACCATGTCCCCAGGTATGCGTTGCGAAAGTCCCGCGCGATCGCCGATGCGTTTAGCGGGCTGATCAGGTGGCTCGGCGAAAGTGCCGCCAGCGCGAGATCGAAGCGGTTAACGTCCCACACGGTGTTCGCCGGAACGTCGAGCGAGCTGCCTGACGCCAGAATATTGACGCCATTTGGTGTGAACACGCCGGGCAGGTCGGACGGCCTGATCGCCGTCCCGATCGGCAGGGGCGCGCCCGGCGCCGCCGTGATACGCGGGTAGTCCACATAGGGCGCCGCGCCCGTGAGCATGTTGTCCTGCCAGATGTTCGGAGGAATCGTGGTCAGGGCGCCGCCGGCATGAACCCAGAGATCTTTCGCCGCCTGCCAGCTCAACTGAACGCGCGGTCCCCAGTTGTTGCCCCGCCAGCCGTACGGCGGCTCGGGGTTGATGACATAGAGCTGCTCCGGACCCGATGACCCATTGGTGAACTCGATGCCCGCGGTCCGGTGCGCCCGCTCCGTGATGGGCGAGTACAGTTCGTAGCGCAGGCCGTAATCGAGCACCAGTTTGGGCGAGATCTTCCACGTGTCCTGCGCCCAGAGGTTCGTGTCGTAGCGCGAGATGGCGGCGACGCCGATCTGATCGCCCTGCGGAAATTGCGGTGGCGCTACCGCAATGGAATACGAAAACGCCGATCCTTCCAGAAACGCGCTGAGAGTGTCTGGCAGTTGCTGCCCCGGCGCAATATTGTGCGCCCCGCTTGCCGACATAATCGCAGCCGTCGCGAATGCCGCACCTCCGCCAAACGTGTATTGCCCGTTCGGAGCCATGCCGAAATACGTCGTGTCGCGGTTGGCCCGGAACTCGCCTCCGAACCGGAACGAATGACCTCCCTTCGTCCACGCAAAGCTCTGCCGGCCCATGAACAAATTGCCGATCGCCGCAGTCACCGATCCGCCTGCGCCATCGAACGCCTCGTACAGGCCGTCCGCGAAGATCACCGAAGGGTCGGTATGGTCCGGCGTGGGAAAGTGCGGCGTGGTGCGGGTAAAGCTGAGCGTCGATTCCGAAATGAAATTCGGAGACGCTGTGTGCGTCCAGGTCAGCACCGCGTTTCGCTGGTGATCGACATACGTGATGGCGAATGCCGGATCGATGGCCGTCTGGTCAGGATTGGTGGTGGGTCCGTTCAGGTTGTCCCATGTGAAGCGCGCAAAAAGCTTATCCCGCGTCGTGAGTTGACGATCGATGCGGCCGGAAAGCTGGTTGGCGTCCGTTACCACCTTGGACGATGTTGCGTAGGTGCGGGCGCCAAAGGCCCCGCTCGGATCGTTGGGCAGCGGATAACGCTTCAGAATGCTCTCGATTTCCGGATTCACCGGAACGTAAAGCGTATCGCCGGGAAAGGCCGTTGTATCGATTCCCTGGCGCTCCTGCGCGGTGGGGACCGCCAGCACCTGCGTCGTGTTCAGAACCTGGCGGAATCCCTGATATTCGACAAAGAAGAAAGTCTTGTCGCGGCCCTTGTAGACCGGCAACTCCACCGGACCTCCGGTTGTAAAACCGAATTCGTTGCGGCGGAAGGGCGGAATCCGGTAAGGATTCTCCGGAGTCTCCCGGTCGAAGAAGTTCCGCGCATCGAACGCCGAGTTTCGCAGGAACTCGAAAAACGAGCCGTGCAACTCATTCGTGCCCGAGCGCGTGATGATGTTGGTAAACCCCGCCGCGCCACGGCCGATCTCCGCCGGCATCCAGCCGGACTGCGACTGGATCTCTTCCACCGCATCCACGTTGAAGTTCGAAAGGGTCGCGCCGCCTTCCTCCGGATCGCTCGTATCGGCTCCATCCATGGCGAAGACGGCTTCCACGCCGCGCTGGCCGTTGATCGCGAACTGCTGCGTGAAATTCGCCGTGCCATTGGTGTCGGTCATCGTCCCGGCCGCCAGCAGAAGCAACTGGCTGAAGTCGCGCTTGTTGAGCGGAATCGCTGTTACCGATTTGCTGCCCAGGCTCTCGCCGCCGCTCGATTGGGCCTGGGTTTCCTGGGTCATGGCAATCGACCCGTCGGCCTGCAACATCAGGCGCGAGCTGCCGTCCATTGGCATGATCACGGGCGCCGCCAACCGAAACAGCTTTCCCGCGACGGTGACCGTCAGTTCGTAAGCGCCTTTAGCCGGTGCGGCGAAATGGAAACTGCCGTTGTCCGCGGTCGCTGCCGAGTAGTGACCGCCCTCGCCCTTCAAAACGATCTGCGCGTTTGCCGCAGCCCCGCCCGATGCGTCACGGACCGATCCGTTCCAGTCCGGTCCCGCCGGCGCCTGTGCCGCAGCCGCCAGACACGCCGCCAGCGCCAGCACGAGTACACCCATATTGCAGTTCTTCATGGACTGCCAACCCTCTTTCCCGGCTTCCAGCGCGCACTCCCGGATGAAACCACTCTACGCGCTCCGGCCGCGCCGCGGAAGGAGTATCGCGTATCGAACGTCCCAGGCTTTGGGTCCCCATCGTAAGTGCTCGGACCTGAGATACTTACGTCGTGGGAACTCATCCCTGCCGCGGGACGTATAATACGGTCGGGTAACCATCCCGGTGCTGCCGACAACTCAGACCGCCAAAGACCCCAACGGCTCCGCAAACAACGGAGCGGCGGTTCGGGCGCAACTGAAGCGGCTGATGGCACATCCGCTGTTTACCAACAGCAAGCGCTACCCAACGTTGCTTGCTTACACCGTCGAGCAAACCCTGCTGGGCAACGCTGGCGAGCTAAAGGAACGCAATATCGGGATGGAGGCCTTCGGGCGGGAGCCCGATTATGACGCCAATGCCGACCCCGTAGTCCGCATTGCCGCCGCCGAAGTCCGCAAGCGCCTCATTCAGTACTACTACGATCCCGCTCACGCGGGGGAACTGGTTATCGAGTTGTCAGCGGGTTCGTATGTCCCGGTCTTCCGCGGGCCGGAGCCGCCGGCATCGAGTCCCGAATCCCGGGTCGAATCCGCCGTGGTTGCTCGGGATTCCCGATTTGCCGCCCGCCGCGAGTTTCCCTGGCTCATCTTGTTTATTGCGGCCATCGCCGCCAGCCTTATTGGAGTCGCAATCGGCCGCTATCGCCCCGCGCCGCTCCCGTCCAACCTTGAGCGCTTCTGGGAACCCATCGCTTCCAGTCGCAACCCGGTGACCTACTGCCTCGGCGAGCCCGCAAACGTCCGCGCTCCGCAGGAAGCCTTCTCCGAGGACGCGCCTGTGCATATGACCGGGCGCTTCGATGTCTCCGATGTCGTGGCTCTCAGCCGCACCGTCGCCCCGCTCGTCGCCCGCCATGGCCCGTTCCGCGTCCTGCCCGCGTCGGAGGCCAGCTTCGCTCAGCTCCGCGAAGGACCCGATGTTCTGATCGGCGCATTTGATAATGCATGGACCCTGCGGATAACCGAGGCGCTCCGTTTCGGATTTGAAACCAGAGATGGAGTCCAGCGCATCGTTGACCGCAGGAACCCGAAGCAGGCCTCATGGGGGATTTCGGGAAATGTGACCTACAGGAACCTGCTCACCGACTACGCCGTGATTGCACGAATACACGACAGTATGACCGGCCAGCCCGTCATCATCGTGGGCGGCATCCTCGACAATGGCACCGAAGCCGCCAGTGAAGTCGTGTACAACCCCGTCTATCTCGATGCCCTGCTGGCCAAAGCGCCGAAGAACTGGGAGCGCCTGAACCTGGAGGCCGTCGTCGAAACCCATCTCATTGAGGACCACCCCGGCCCGCCCGCCATTCTCGCCGTCGAGACCTGGTAAGAAAGAGCGGATCCCCCCGTCTCCACATCAGAGCCCCGAGGACCTCGCTGCGGTGGGGAAACTCGCCGCCCTCGAAATGGCGGACCGAACAAGCGGCAGCAGTCCCGGAAAACGTCTGAGGGGGACGTCCTTACCCCGCCCGCTCCTTCACCAGCTCCAGGAATGCCCGGGCGGCGTGACTCAGCGCTCTCCGCTCGGGGTACACCAGGCGGATGTGCCGTTCCACGTCCAGCTCCTTCACCCGTACCTCGCAGAGGTTGCCGGCCGCGATGTCCTGCTCCACGCACATCCGCGGCAGAAAGGCCACCCCTTCGTTCCGCTGCACCAGCAGACGGATTGTCTCCACGGTGGGCATCTCCACGTCCATGTTCAGCGTCACCCGCGCATTGTGAAACTCGCGAATCACAATCGAGCGGTAGGGCGAAAGCACATTGTGCGCGATGAACGTCTCCATTCCCAGCTCGCTGATGGAAATCTCATCGAGCGGCGCGAACCGGTGGGCGGGCGATACCACAAACGAAAGATGGTCCCGGTAAATCACAATCGAAGTGAGCCGTGTATCCTCGGGATCGTAGCTAATCACCCCCAGCTCCAGGTCGCCGTCAATGAGCTGGCCCGGAATCTTGCTCGACAGGCTCCGCCGCACCTGCACCTTCACCTTGGGGTACATGCGCCGGTACTGCTCAATCGACGGCAGCATGTACAGTGTGGTCGATTCGTTGGCCCCGATGATCAGGCGGCCCGCCGAATGGTCGCGCAGTTCGGCCAGCGCGTTCTCAAGGTCATTCTCCAGATTCTCGAACCGCCGGGCGTAATCGAGCACAATGCCGCCGGCGTCGGTGACGATCAGATCCTTGCCGGAACGGTCAATCAGTTTCTCCCCAAGGTCCGACTCAAGCTTTGCAATTGCAAGGGATACGGCAGGTTGCGTACGCAAAAGCTTCTCGGCGGCGCGCGAAAAGCTCTTCTCGGCGATGACCGTTCGGAATACCTTCAGAGGGTACAGTTCCATAAGCTCCGCTTATGTCATTAGCATAACTCATTTCGGGCGTGACAATTATAAATTTGTCAAATGTAGACGCGGGGACCATAATTGGAAGTTCAGGGAGGAACCCCGTGCCTGATCGCGTATACATCTTCGATACCACCCTGCGGGATGGCGAACAGTCGCCTGGCTGCAGCATGACCGTACCCGAGAAGCTGCGAATGGCGCAGAAACTGGTGGAGCTGGGCGTCGATATCCTCGAAGCCGGCTTCCCCATTGCCTCGCAGGGCGATTTCGAAGCGGTGGAGGCGGTGAGCCGCGAGTTTCCCTGGGTGCAGGTGGCGGCGCTGGCCCGGGCCAACAAGCTCGATGTCGAACGCGCCGCCGCCTCTCTGCAGCACGCCCGCCGCCCGCGCATCCACACGTTTATTGCCACCAGCGACATCCACCTGAAACACAAACTGCGCAAGTCACGCCAGGAAGTGCTGGATGCCGCCGTGGCGGCGGTCGAGCTGGCCCGCCAGTATACGGATGACGTCGAGTTCTCGGCCGAGGACGCCACTCGCACCGAAGCGGATTATCTGGAACAGGTATCGCGCGCGGTCGTGGCGGCGGGAGCGCGCACGGTCAATCTTCCGGACACAACCGGCTATTCGGTGCCCGGCGAATATGGGGAGCTGATTGGTCGCATGGCGCGCGCCCTCGGCGACAGCGCCATCGTCAGCGTGCACTGCCACGACGATCTCGGCCTCGCCGTCGCCAATTCAATTGCGGCGGTACAGGCAGGCGCGCGGCAGATCGAATGCACGGTAAACGGAATCGGCGAAAGGGCGGGGAACGCGGCTCTCGAGGAAATCGTCATGGCGTTCAAAACCCGGCCGGACCGGCTGCCCTATGAAACCGCCATCGTCTCCGAGCAACTCTACCCGGCGAGCCGCACGCTCAGCGACATGATCACCTTCGGGCCGCAGCCGAATAAGGCCATTGTGGGTGAGAATGCCTTCGCGCACGAAGCCGGAATTCACCAGGATGGCTACCTGAAGGAGAAATCGACGTACGAGATTATCGATCCCCGGAGTGTGGGTGTGCCGGAGAGCCGGCTGGTGCTGGGCAAGCACAGCGGGCGTCATGCGCTGAACCAGAGGGCAAAGGATCTGGGCTTCGAACTCGGCCGCGAAGAGCTGGACGAGTTCTATCACCGCTTCACCACGATGGCCGACCACAACAAGGGTCTGCGCAACGACGCGATTCTGCACCTCCTCCGTCAAGTCTGCGGCACCACCGCGCAGGCCGCGGCGGACTAGTTGGGGCAGGCTCGCCGCTCGTGGCGGCCTCGCAGGCCGCCTGTCAGATACTAAACTCATGAACCTCAGTGTCCTCATACTGCCTGGCGATGGCATCGGTGTCGAAGTCACCTGTGAAGCGGTGAAAGTGCTGCGGCAGGTGGCCGCAAAGTACAACCACACGCTGACACTCACCGAAGGCCTGCTGGGAGGCATCGCCATTCACAAGTGCGGCACGCCGCTGCCGCAGGAGACCATCGATCTCGCGCTGAAAGTGGATGCCACGCTGATGGGCGCGGTCGGCCTGCCCGAATTCGACAATGCGCCGCCCGAGAAACGGCCCGAACGCGGCCTGCTGGGGATTCGCAAGGTGCTGGGCGTGTTCGCCAATCTGCGCCCGGTGCGCACGTATCCCTCGCTGCTCGATTCCTCTCCGCTGAAGAACGAGCGCATCGCCGGCACGGACATGATCATCGTGCGCGAGCTCACCGGCGGCATTTACTACGGCACTCCGCGCGGCATTTTCGGGGAGGGCGCGGAGGAGCGCGCTGTGAATACCATGGCCTACACTCGCCCGGAGATCGAGCGCGTGACGCGCGTGGCCATGTCGCTGGCGAGCAACCGGCGGAAGAAGGTGACCAGCGTGGACAAGAGCAACGTGCTGGAGAATTCGCAGCTCTGGCGAAAAGTTGTCGTGGAAGTCGCCGCCCAATATCCGGACATCGAGCTCGACCACCTGCTGGTGGACAACTGCGCCATGCAGCTTGTGCTCAACCCGCGCCGCTTCGACGTTCTGCTCACCGAGAATCTCTTCGGCGACATCCTCAGCGATGAAGGCGCGGTTCTGGCTGGCTCCATCGGCATGCTGCCTTCGGCGTCCCTGGGCGACAAACGCGCGTCGGGAGCGTGGACCGGCCTGTACGAGCCCGTGCACGGCTCGGCGCCGGATATCGCCGGTCAGGGCAAAGCGAATCCGCTCGCCGCCATCGGCTCCGTCGCGGCCATGCTCGAGTACAGCTTCGGTCTGAAGAACGAAGCGGCGGCGGTGAACAAGGCCATGGAAACGGTCATTGAATCGGGCCGTGTTACAGGCGATCTGAAACCGGCCGGCAAGCCGGCTACAACTTCCGAAGTGGGGGACGCCGTGGCGTCCCTGGTGTGAATATGACGAAACCCCGAACAATTGTTGAAAGAATCTGGGACAACCACGTTGTCGCCGAGAATCCCGGCGCGCCGACGCTAATTTATATCGACCTGCATCTTGTGCACGAGGTCACGTCGCCGCAGGCGTTCTCGGGACTGCGCGAACGCGGGCTGAAGGTCCGCCGGCCCGATCTCACCTTCGGCACTGTGGACCACAGCATTCCCACCACGCCGCGCTCGTTTCCCATCGTCGATCAGGTGGCGGCCGCGCAGGTGAAGCAGCTCGAAAAGAATTGCGAGGACTTCGGCATCCCGTACTTCGGCTTGCACAGCGACAAGCAGGGTATCGTTCACGTGATCGGCCCCGAGCAGGGGCTGACCCAGCCGGGCATGACGCTGGTCTGCGGCGACAGCCACACCGCCACCCACGGCGCATTCGGCGCGCTCGCCTTCGGCATCGGCACCAGCCAGGTGGAGCACGTTCTCGCCAGCCAGTGCCTGCTGCAGGCGAAATCGAAGACGTTTCAGGTGCAGGTGGACGGCGTGCTCCGCGAAGGCGTGGGCGCCAAGGACATTATTCTCGCGCTGATCGCGCAGATCGGTATCGGCGGTGGTACCGGCTGCGTCTTCGAGTACACCGGGGCGGCCATCCGCGGTCTTTCCATGGAAGAGCGCATGACCGTGTGCAACATGTCCATCGAGGGCGGTGCGCGCGCCGGTCTGATCGCGCCTGACGATACCACTTACAACTTCCTGCACGGCCGTCCATTCGCGCCGAAAGGCGAAAAGTGGGACGCGGCGCTCAAGCTCTGGAAGCAGCTTCCCACCGACGAAGGCGCTGCCTACGATCGCACCGTCACCATTGACGCCGCCGCGCTGGAGCCGATGGTCACTTTCGGCACCAACCCCGGAATGGGTATGCCGATCAGCGGCGCGGTTCCCGATCCTGCCGCAATGTCCGATCCGTTGGAGCGTGAATCCCTCGCCAAGGCTCTGCGCTACATGGACCTCCAGCCGGGCAAGCCGCTGGAAGGCCATGCTGTCAACGTGGTCTTCATCGGTAGCTGCACCAATTCGCGCATCTCCGATCTGCGCAGCGCGGCATCGGTATTGAAGGGCCGGCACGTCGCCGCAGGCGTTCGTACGATGGTGGTGCCCGGCTCCATGGAAATCAAGCGCCAGGCCGAAGCCGAAGGGCTCGACCGCATCTTCCGCGAGGCCGGCGCCGAGTGGCGGGAGGCCGGCTGCTCCATGTGCATCGCCATGAACGGCGATCAGCTTCAGCCCGGCGAATACAGCGTGTCCACCAGCAACCGCAATTTCGAAGGGCGCCAGGGCAAAGGCGGCCGCACGTTCCTCGCCAGCCCCCTGACCGCCGCCGCCAGCGCCGTCGCAGGCGCGGTGACCGACGTAAGGAAACTTCTCCGGGGGGCGAATTAACAATGGACAAGTTCACGCCTTTTGAAAGCCAGTTCGTCACGCTGCCGATCGACAACATCGACACCGATCAAATCATCCCGGCGCGGTTTCTGAAGACGATTTCGAAGGCCGGTCTCGACGACCAGCTTTTCTATGACTGGCGCTATGACGCCGGCGGCGCGCCGAAGCCCGATTTCGTGCTGAACAAGCCGGAGTCGCGCGGCCGCAGGATTCTGCTCGCGGGCGATAACTTCGGCTGCGGCAGCTCGCGCGAGCACGCGCCCTGGGCGCTGACGCAGTACGGTTTTCGCGCGGTGATCAGCACCTCGTTCGCGGATATTTTTCGCCAGAACGCGCTGAAGAACTCGCTGCTGCCGGTGGTGGTGCCGCGGGACGTGCATGGGTGGCTGTTCGCGAATCCCGAGGCGCGGGTGTCGGTGGATCTGGCGGCGCAGGTGCTGCGGTTGCCCGACGGCCGCCGAGTGGAATTTCCGGCGGAGCCCTTCGCGAGACACTGCCTGCTGGAAGGTGTGGACGAACTCGGCTACATCCTCGCTCAGGAAGCTGCCATTGCGGCATACGAAGCCGCCCGGCCCATTTCGGTGAATACGAGAGCGTAGCCGAAGCGGCTCACGCCCTACTTCACTGCGTAGATCGATATCTCCACGCAATCGGGCCGGCGCACTCCCTCGGCCACGAACATGGATTTGGTCAACCAGGAATAGCGTTCATCACCCGTTTCGAAGCGCGGAGTAGTGCGGAAATAGATAAGCGCCGGGTCAACCGGCTCACCCCGGCGGATCCGCTCCATCGCCTCCCGCGGGCCATGCCTCATCCCGCAATTCTCGATGTAGATTCGCGCTCCGTCTGAAGTCTCGATTGCGTATCGCGCGTGCAATTCGGCCACGCCGTCGTTCCGCAGCAACTGGATGTCGGCCCCGCCCGCGAGAATGTGTCCAAACAGGCGCGGCCCGCGCGCTTCGCCTCCGGAGATTGGGATGATGCGGCGAAAACCTGCGGGCGTGGGCCCAATCTCGCACGGCTCGCCGACGAAAGCGATCAGGTCAACCACATGCTCAAGCTGGATCATCGCAAGCGCAGCTCACAGGAATTGCCAGCAGCATTGCTCTGGCACCAACCATGAGTCGAGAATACACCCAGCCCGCGGAGTCCGGCCTCCGCCGTGCAGCCCCTAGTCCTTTTCCAACCCGCACCAGGAGCGCAGCCTGTCCGCGTCCATCGACCCCGCGGCAGTCCGCTCCACCGAGCCGTCCTTCCCGATCAACGCCAGACTGGGCACCCCGCGTATACGATACGCCCGCCCCACCTCGCCATCGGCGTCTTCCACGGATACCAGGTCGATGCCGGCCGACTGGAGAAACTCGCGATAACTTCCCTCTCCCAGGTGAATCGCGACTACCCGGATATCCTTCCGAGAAAGCTCCGTCTCCATTGCGTTGATCGCCGGAAGCTCCTGCCGGCAATACCCGCACGAAGCGCTCCAGAACACAAGCAGCACCCGGCTGCCGCGATACGACGCCAGACTCACCTCGCCGCTACCCGTGGTGTCCGGAAGAGTGAAATCGGCCGCTGGCCGGCCCACAATCGAGCGGTTCCAGATAAACAGCCCCGCCAGAATGAGCACGAGGAGCAGCGCCACGCCGCCCACGGATGTTCCATTCTCGTCGCCCACGGTGCCCTCATCCCCACTATCCGGCTCCACGCCAGGCCGCACAATCGGGCGAACGCCTGTCGCGATGTCGAGGTTTGTGAAGCTCCCGGACCAGCAGTACTAAACGACTTTTCATTGTTTCCCTTCACGCCTGTATAATGGCCGCGGAATGATGTACCGCTTGCTGTATGTTCTCGTATTCCCCGCTCTCGCCGGCGCCACGAATTGGTACGTCTCCCCTGCCGGCAGCGACTCCAACGATGGCAAGACCCTCGCAACCAGCTTCCTTACGATTCAGCAGGCCGCCAACGCCACCCAACCCGGCGACACGGTGCTCGTAGCCAGCGGCACCTATACCAACTCCTGTGCCTCCTGCGACGCGTTGGACATCACTCGCTCCGGGACCGCGTCGGCGTGGATTGTCTATCAGGCACTCCCCGGCCACCATCCGGTGATCTCCTTCAACGGCTGGAACGGAATCAGTGTGCACGGCGGCGCTTCCTACATCCGCATCACCGGTTTTGAGGTTCGCGGCTCGCGCACTCAGGTGCGCTACGAGACCTGCGTCGCCGACAGCCTCCAGCCCTCGCCCAATCCGCTCTGCAACGGCAACGGCATTTTCATCGATGGCCGCCAGGACGGCGCCGCGAAACCGCATCACATTCAGATCGATCACAACCGCATATGGCAGTGCGCCGGAGGCGGCGTCGGCACCGCGGAGGCGGACTACATCACTACCGAAGACAACGAGGTGAGCGAGAACGCGTGGTATTCGCGCTATGGCGCGAGCGGCATCTCTTACTACCTGGGCTGGAATCTGGACAACTCATCGGCAACCAAGATGATCATTCGCCGCAATGTCGTCTATGATAATCGCTCCATCGTGGATGTCACCGCGGGTGGCACGCCGCCGTACGCGCTCAGCGACGGCAACTGCATCATCGTCGATTCCAACCAGAACAACACCGATTCCGGCAGCGTCGCCGCTTCCGGCCGCACGCTGGTGGAGAACAATCTGGCCTTCGATTGCGGGGGTGGCGGCGTCACCATCTTCGCCAGCGCGCACGTTGACGTCTTCAACAACACCACCTTCATGAACAGCCAGGTCGTGGACTACGGGGAGATCTTCGACAACCAATCGAGCGACGTGCAGATTGAGAACAACATCTGTTACTCCCGCCCGGGAGCGAGCACCGTCGCCGCTTATGCGCCCGTCGCGCTGGCGCTCGATTACAACCTGTATTTCAACGGCACGCCGAAGAACCTCGCCGCCGGTGCGCATGACCTCACCGCCGACCCGCTGTTCACCGTTGCCGAAACCGACTTCGCCCGTGCCGACTATCATCCGCTGCCCGGCAGCCCGGCCATCGGTTCCGCGCTGGCGAGCGTCGCTCCCTCCGACGATGTGTACGGCCAGCCGCGCCCGTCCTCCCCGAGCCGCGGAGCGATCGAGCCCCGCCGGTATCGCGCCCCAAAGCCATAGCGACAGTTGTGCATCGCCCCACTCTTGACGGGCTTGATCTTGAAGTCTAATGAGAAATGGAGGCTGCGAACGTGCCTTTTCCGAGGCCCATGATAAACGTTGCCACCGGGCTCGTTGGAGCTGCCTTGATGGCAATCGGTTGTTCCTGGGATTACCCGGTATGGCCGAAGAGCAAGAAGTCCGACACCCCTCTGTTCCGGTTTGTGATCAGAGAAAGAAATGGCGCGGGCTATATCGACCGGCAGGGCAAGGTGATCATCCAATCCGCGTTCG
>Ga0335078_10005891_pt1 | contig 18136 bp, 17 predicted proteins | sample Lox_Sample_32_FD_206711 | JGI IMG/M metagenome (GOLD analysis project Ga0335078, IMG submission 206711) | Soil microbial communities from Loxahatchee National Wildlife Refuge, Florida, United States - Lox_Sample_3.2 | ecosystem: Environmental > Terrestrial > Soil > Wetlands | place: USA... | reverse complement strand
TCCAGGCAGCGCGGAAACGTCGGTGGGGAGATCCTCCACAACCTGCTGGCGGCGCAGTTCCAGGGGGTCGTGTATGCGGTCAACCGCAACGCCGAGGTCGTCCAGTCGTTGCCCGGCTACCGCTCGATCCTCGAGATAGGGTCACCGGTCGATCTCGCCGTCGTCGTGGTCCCTGCCGAAAGCGTCGTACCAGTCGCGCACGAGTGCGCCCGCGCGGGGGTCCGTGCGCTGCTGGTCATCTCGGCCGGGTTCGGCGAGGCCGGCGAGGAGGGAGCGCGCCGGCAGCAACAGCTGGTCGAAGTGTGCCGCGAGGGCGGGATGCGCCTTGTCGGACCCAACTGCCTGGGCGTGATCAACACCGCGCCAGAGGTGCGTCTGAACGCCACGTTCGCACCGCGCCAGCCCGCTCCGGGCCGGGTCGGGTTCATGTCGCAGAGCGGCAGTTTCGGAATCGCGATCATCGAGGCGGCGGAACGCCTCGGCGTGGGTCTGTCCTCGTTCGTCTCGGTCGGCAACAAGGTCGACGTGACCGGCAACGAGTTCCTGCAGTACTGGGAGGACGATCCCGGAACCGACGTCGCGATGCTGTACCTGGAGTCGGTGGCGAACCCGCGCAAGTTCGCACGCTTGGCGCGGCGAATCGGCCGGACAAAGCCGGTTCTGGTGGTCAAGAGCGGCCGCTCCGCCGCGGGCGCGCGGGCGACGACCTCGCACACGGGGGCCCGTATCTCGGCCTCCGATGTGACCGTCGACGCATTGTTCGAGCAGGCCGGCGTGATTCGCGCGGACACGCTTCACGAGCTGTTTGATGTCGCCGCCGTGGTGACCAAGCAGCCGATTCCGCGCGGAGAGCGGGTGGTGATCGTCACCAACGGCGGCGGCCCCGGGATCATGTGCGCCGACGCTTGCCAGGCAAACGGCGTCGCGGTGCCACCGCTCTCCGCCGATCTGAAGGCCAAGCTCGAGGAATTCCTGCCGGCGGAAGCGTCGCTCGGTAATCCGGTCGACATGATGGCCACCGCCTCGGCCGACGACTATCGGCGCACGTTACGCGTGCTGCTGGACGCCGACGTTGTCGACGCGATCGTTGCGATCTTCGTCCCGCCCCTCGTGACCAGGGGAACCGACGTGGCGGGGGCGATCCGCGAGATCGCCGAAACGACCGATGAGGTCCTCCTCTGCACGGTGTTCATGACCAGCTCGGGACCGCCCGCGGAGCTGTGCTCCGACGGCGTGGAGGTACCGGCGTTCGAGTTCCCGGAGGACGCCGCCCGCGCGGTCGCGCTCGCTGCCCGTCATGGTCGGTGGCGCGCCCGGGGCGAGGGGGCTGTCTGGCAGCCGACGCACGCGCGGCCGGAGCGGGCCGTGGCCATCATCAGCGACGAGCTCGGACGCGGTGGTGGGTGGGTGTCACCCGCGACTGCGATCGCGCTGCTCGAGTGCTACGGGCTCCCGCTGATCGACACACGGATAGTCGCTAATGCTGAGGAGGCGGTCACCGCGGCGGTTGAACTCGGGACGCCAGTGGCGCTAAAGGCGAACACTCGGGGACTCGTCGGCAAGAACGCCACCGGAGCCGTCAAGCTCGATCTGCCGGACGCGAGAGCGATAACCACGGCCGCGGCCGAGATCGACGCGAACGTCAGCCGGGCCGGTTACCGGCCGGATGGACTAATCATTCAGCGGATGGTGACGAGTGGGATCGAACTGATCGTCGGCATGGTGCACGACCCCAGCTTCGGACCCGTTCTGGCCTGCGGCCCAGGGGCCAAGCTGACAGGGGTGATGAAGGACATCGCCGTCCGGATCACCCCGGTCACCGACCTCGATGCCCGCGAGATGCTTCGCTCGTTGCAATCGTTCCCGATCCTCGAGGGTGGCGACGCCGGCGGCCCCAATCACGACGTCGCGGCGGTGGAGCGGTTGCTCATGGGCGTCAGCGCCATGGTCGAAGCTCATCCCGAGATCGCCGAGCTCGACCTCAATCCGGTTGTGGCCACCGCTCGGGGCGCCCTGATAGTCGATGCTCAGGTGCGCGTCGAAGCCGCGCCGCCGCCATTACCGATGCCGTCTCTGGACGCGTGATTACGAGCGTGACTGAATCGCGGTCAAAGCCACGGTGTAAACGATGTCCTCGACCAGGGCTCCGCGGCTGAGGTCGTTGACGGGTTTGGCGAGGCCCTGGAGCATCGGACCGACGCTCACCACATGGGCGCTGCGCTGCACGGCCTTGTAGGTGGTGTTGCCGGCGTCGAGGTCGGGGAAGATGAAGACGTTGGCGTGACCGGCCACCGGGCTGCCGGGTCGCTTGGCCTTCGCGACGGAGTCGATTGCGGCGGCGTCGTATTGAAGCGGACCATCCACCGCGAGCTCGGGAGCGCGTTCGCGCACGATCCGTGTCGCCTCGGCGACCTTCTCGACGTCGCTGCCAGTGCCCGACGTGCCGGTGCTGAAGCTGATCATCGCCACACGGGGTTCGATGCCGAAGCTTCGCGTCGAAGCGGCGCTCTGGATCGCGATGTCGGCGAGATCCTCGGCGGTGGGCTGTGGGTTGATCGCGCAGTCTCCGTAGACCACAACCTCATCGGGCAGGCACATGAAGAACACCGACGACACCAGGCGAGTACCGGGCCTGGTCCCGAGGATCTGGAGCGCCGGCCGCACGGTCGCCGCTGTGGTGTGGACGGCTCCGGCCACGAGGCCCTCAACCTCCCCCTGTTGAACCATCATCGTCCCGACCATGATCGGGTCGGTCAGTCGATCTCTCGCGATCTGCTCGCTCCAGCCGCGATGGCGCCGCAGTCCGACCAGCGGAGCCACGTAGCGCTCGGCCACGGCCTCCGGGTCGATCACCTCAACACCGTCGGGCAACTCGAGGCCGAGGCTGCGTGCCGTGTTAGCCACGCCGTCTGGGCGCCCGAGCAGGATGCTGCGCGCGATCCCTCGCTCAGCACACATGACCGCCGCCTGCAGCGTCCGGGGTTCGGTCCCCTCGGGCAGGACGATGCGCGCGTTCGCTGCCCGCGCGAGCTCACACAGCTGGTACCGAAAAGCGGCCGGGCTGAGCCGTCGCGGTCGGAGCGAGCTGGACAACGACTCGAGCCAGGACGGGTCGAGCACGTCCGCGATCGCGTCGGTCACTGCCACGAGCCGTTCCGGGTCGTCGACCGGCAACCCGGGATCGAGGTGATCAACCCGTGTGGCGGTCTCGTAGCTGTTGTCCGGAACCAGCAGTATCGGCAGCTCGGTGGCCCTCGTCGCGGTCGCCAGATCCCACACGCGGGGGTCCGGCTCGACCCCGGCGCTGAGCACCAGCGCCGCCAGCCGCGTGCCGTTGACCGCGGCGAGACACGCGGCCATGATCACGTCGTGGCGGTCGCCGGGCACCACGACGAGCGCGCCGTCGGACAGAACGTGCAGACCGCCCGGGACGGCTTGGGCGAACACCGCGACGCTCTTGATCCGCCGGGACAGGTCGCCTTCGTTGATGATCCGCGGTTTCAGCTCGTGGACGAGGTCGAGGACTCGTAAGCGCGTCAACTCCGGACGGTGCCGCGCCATGCCAACGGGACGCAGCCCCCTCGTGGTGAGCGCCTCGCGCAGGTGTGCCGGCGCCTGCGGGTCGGTTGCCGGCAGGCCGTGGACAACGCAGCCGATCGCGCGCGTGTGATCACCGTCCCGGTACCCGGTGGCGGTGACGGCGAGCAAATCAGCCACCCGCTCCACGTCGGCGACGAACCCATCCGCCATGCTCTCCGCCGCCGGACCGGCCCAGTCGTCGGTGCGTTCCTTGTTCGCCGGCCACCGACCGACCAGCAGCACATCGGCATCCAGCGCGGCGCCCAGCGCCTCGTTCAGCTCGCTGATGTACACCTCGGTCGGCCAGGGACTGAGCCCCTCCACGACGACGACGTCCGCGTCGTCCTGCACCGGCCGCCACAGGGCAACGATCTCTTCGAGCACGGCATCGAGCCCTCCCTCTCCGAGCTGGTGCTCGACCGTGGCCGTCGGCAACGGATCTGGAGGGTGCAGCGCAGTGACAGCAGAAACGAGCGCCTTGGAGCGATCCGGTCCACCGTCAGGGCGTGGCTGAGCGACCGGCTTGACGTATCCGGTCCTGACTCCCCACCGATCGAGAGCTCGCAACACCGCGATTGACGTTCTGGCCACGCCAACACCCGCCGCACAGGGCACCACGAGCAACGTCCGCGCCATCACACCACCGCGAGCGTTGGCCTCCGGTCAGCCGCGGCGATGACGCGCACCGTGTCCCGGGCGATCAAGAGCTCCTCGTCGGTAGGCACGACCAGCGCGACTGAAGGTCCGGCGGCGCTGATCCGCCCGCCGGTGTCCCGCCCGTGGCGGGCATTCGCCGGCGCGTCCTCGGCGAGGCCCAGGAACCCGAGCCGGCTGAGGACCATGCTGCGCACTACCGCGCTGTTCTCTCCGATGCCGCCGGTGAACACGAGCGCGTCCAGCCGGTCGAGTCCCACCACCAACCCGGCGATCGCCTTCGACAACCGGTGCACAAAGACATCGAGAGCGAGCCTCGCGCGCTCATTCCCCTCGGCCGAGGCGGCAACCACGGCACGCATGTCGTTGCTGACGCCTGACAGGCCGCGCAACCCACTTTCGGTGTTCAGGACCCGCATGAGCTGATCCAGGTCCATCCCGGTTCTCGCCGCGACGTAGCCGATCAGGCCAGGATCCACATCGCCCGAACGGGTGCCCATCACGAGGCCATCCAGAGGCGTCAGTCCCATCGTCGTGTCGACGGAGACGCCATCGCGCACGGCGGTCGCGCTGCAGCCGTTTCCCAGGTGAGCAGTGACAAGCCGCAGGTCGGTGATTGGCCGGCCCAGCAGCGTGGCGGCCTGCTCGCTGACGAACTGATGACTCGTGCCGTGAAAGCCGTAGCGCCGCACCCCGTGGTGCGCGTACCACTCCTCCGGAACCGCATAGCGGAAAGCATGGGGCGGCATCGTCTGGTGGAAAGCGGTGTCGAACACCGCGACCTGAGGTAGGTCGGGTAGCACCGCACTGACCGCCTCGATCCCCGCCAGATTCGCGGGATTGTGGAGCGGCGCAAGATGGCTGAACGAACGCACAGCCGAAATGACCGCATCGTCCACCAACACCGAAGCAGCGAACTGCTCGCCGCCATGGACCACGCGATGACCGGCACCGAGTAACGACATTCCGTCTCGCTCGGCGTCTCCCACAAGCTCGAGTACCCGGGCGACGACCGTCTGATGAGACCCTCCCGCGAGCCATTCCTCGATGTCATCGCCAAGCCCTCGCTTGATCTTCAGCGCCGCGTCCGCGGACCCCAACCTCTCCCCAAGACCCGCCAGGAGGCGCTCTCCTGTGACCGGCTCGAGTACCGCGAACTTGAGCGACGAGCTGCCCGAGTTGAGCACCAGCACATAGCCGGCGCTGCTCGCAGCCATCGATGAAGGGTCGGACGGAGTCATAGCTGGCAAACAATTCCACCGGGCGGACGGACGGATGGCATCCGCAGTAGGCCACAATCGCGTCGCGCACTAACCCTGTCTCGAAGGCGCCATCGGGTCGCTCGATGTCGCTGCGGGGACGATCGCAGTTCGGCGGCCACTTGACGTGCACCGTCGTGCCTGATCGAATCGCCCATCAGATCCGACCAAAAGGAGACGAGATGTCGGTAACGATGGGGCTGCGGATAACTGCCGATCCGGCACGGGTCGAGGAAGCTCTGAACAGCGACCCTGAACGGCTCAAGGGAATCGCCCAACGCGCTCGAGACGCCGGGTGCATCCACCACCGGTTCTTCGCCAACGAGGCCGGTGGCGAAGTCCTCGTGGTGGACGAATGGCCTGACGCCGCCTCGTTCCTGCGCTTCTTCGAGAGCAACCCCGACATCGGCGAGATGATGGGGGAGGCTGGCGTCACCGAGCAGCCGACGCCAGTGTTCTGGCGGGAGCTGGACACGCCGGACCAGTTCTAGACAGACGGTCTAGCTACCGATCGCCTCGAGTTCAAGCCGCCCGGTCGACACTTGGCCCTCTAGGCGACTCCGTTCAGCGGAAGCCACACGTGGAAGACGGTTCGCCCGGGTTCTGACTCGAACTCGATCGAGCCGTTGAGTCGCTCGGTCACGATCCGGCGAGCCGTATCGAGGCCGAGGCCGGTCCCCTCGCCGACGTCCTTGGTGGTGAAGAACGGGTCGAAGACGTGACTGCGGATGTTCTCGGGGATCCCGGGGCCGTCGTCGCCGATGTCGACGCGTGCGCAGGCGCCGTCGCGTTCGGTGACGATCTGGATCGTGCCCGCATCGCCGAGCGCCTCGATCGCGTTCGCCAGCAGGTTGGTCCAGACCTGGTTCAGCTCGGAGCCGCGCACGGTGATCTTGGGAAGCGAGCGGTCGTAACTGCGGCGGACCTCGATCGAGGTGTGCTTGAGCTTGTGGCCCAGGACCATCAGCGTGGTCTCGAGTCCTTCGTGCACGTCGGTCTCGACGAGCTCGCCGCGGTCCATGAACGCATATGCCTTGATCGCTTTGACGAGCTTGCTCATCCGCTCGGTCGACTCGGCGATCTCCGCGGCCAGCCCGCGGGTTGTCAGCGACGCCGCGATCCACGAGACGGCGGCGCTCGTGCCCGGCCCAGCGATCTCGGCCAGTCGATCGAGCCAGGCCGCGTCGATGCCGGCGGCGACGAGCGGCTCGCTCAAGCGCCACGGCTCGCGTACGTTCAGACGCTCAAGCGACTCAAGCAGTTCATCCTCCGCGTCGGCCGCATCGAGCGCCGACAGGGCGTCGCGTCCGCTCGCGCGCTCCATTGCCTCGTGCTGCATCGCGACCAGCTTCTCGGTCTGAGCGCGCTCGATGCCTGATTCGACGAACAGCCCGATCGTCGAGGCCAGCACGTCGAGCGCGTCGGCAAGGTCCGCAGCGGCACGGCGGGCCGCGGTGGCCGGGTTGTTCAGCTCGTGGGCTAGGCCCGCCGCCATCGTCCCGAGTGACGCCAGCCGTTCGCGATTCTGCTCGCGGGCAGCGATCCGGGTCGCGACCGGACGGATCGCGCGCATCACGCGACGGAAGACGGGGCGCTGACTCGTCACGAGCCGCGTGAAGTCCTCGGCGCCGATCGCCGCCACGCGAACATCGGTAACCGCACGCATCTCGCCGGCGTAGCCGGTCTCGGTGAGCACCGTGATCGCGCCCATCCAGGTCGGCGCTGTCTGGCGCGTGATCGGCTCGACCCGGCCCGCCTCGACGACCAGACCCTGGACGATCCCGCGCAGCAGCAGCATGAACGCGACGGTCTGACCCGCCTCGGCCACGACGGTGTCCGCGGGCAGCTCGCGAATCTCGGCCACCTCGCGCCACCGCGCGAGCTGCTCGTCGTCGAGCTCGTCGAACAGGTCGATCGTGCGCAGCTCCCCGAGCGTGAGCGGCTCGGGCTCGCTCATGCGCTCGCGAGGTACTCGTGGATCAGCGAGACCGCCATCGAGCCCTCGCCGACGGCGCTCGCCACGCGCTTGATCGAGCGCATGCGAACGTCGCCGGCGACGAACACGCCGGGCACGCTCGTCTCGAGCGCGTACGGGTCGCGGGAGAGCGGCCAGCCGTGATCGCGGACGTCGGGACCGGCGAGGATGAAGCCGCGCTCGTCGCGGGCGACCACGCTTTCGAGCCAGTCGGTCCGGGGAGAGGCGCCGATGAACACGAAGCAGGCGTCGGCCTCCTCGACGGTCTCGCCGCCGTCGGCGCCGCGGATCCGCAGGGCGTGGAGATGGCCGTCCTCGCCCTCGGCGGCGACCGCCTGGGATCGCGTCCGCACCTCGACGTTGCCGATCGCCGCAATCTGCTCGATCAGGTATTGCGACATCGACTTGGCCAGCGAGTCGGCGCGTATGAGCATCGTGACCCGGCCCGCGTAGCCGCTGAAGTAGACGGCGGCCTGGCCGGCCGAGTTCGCACCGCCGATCACGAACACGTGCTGGTCGGCGCACGCGCGCGCTTCCGAGAGCGCCGCTCCGTAATAGATCCCCGCGCCGGTGAGCTCGGCGAAGCCCGGCGCGTCGAGCTGGCGATACGAGACACCCGAGGCGACCAGCACCGTGTTGGCACTGAGGACGCCGCCGCCGGTCAGCTCGACGAGACGTCCCGAACCCTCGACGTGCAGGGCGGCCGCCTCCTGCACGGTGACAAGCTCGGCGCCGAGCCGCCGCGCCTGGTCGGTAGCCCGCCGAGCCAGGTCGGAACCGCTCAAGCCGGCCGGGAAGCCCAGGTAGTTCTCGATCCGGCTCGACTGGCCCGCCTGGCCGCCCGGCGCCTCGCGCTCGACCATCACCGTCCGGAGGCCCTCGGAGGCGCCGTAGACCGCCGCGGCGAGCCCGGCCGGGCCGCCGCCGACGATCACCAGGTCGTAGTGATCGCCGATCGGCTGCGCCGAGATGCCCAGCCGCCCCGCGAGCTCGAGCATCGTCGGGCGCTCGAGGACCGATCCGTCTTCGAGCAGCGCGACCGGCAGCCGGTCGGCGTCGACACCGGCGACCGCGAGCAGCTCGCGCGCCTCGCCGTCGCGCTCCACGTCCAACCAGCGCGCCGGTACCCGGTTGCGGGCCAGGAAGTCGCGCAGGTCGTGCGACTGCCTGGAGAAGCGATGGCCGATCACCCGCACCCCGCCGGACTCGAGCGCCGCGCCCGCCTCCCAGGTCGTCAGCAGGTCCTCGACGACCGGAAACAGGTGCTCCTCGGGCGGGTCCCACGGCTTCAGCAGGTAATAGTCGAGCGACACCTCGTTGATCGCCTGAATCGCCGCCTCGGTGTCCGCGTACGCCGTCAGCAGCACGCGCTTGGCCTCCGGTACGAGCTCGCGCGCCCTGACCAGGTAATCGGTGCCGGACAATCCCGGCATGCGCTGGTCGGCCACCAGCAGCGCAACCTGCTCGCCGCGCGTGCGAATCTGCCGGAGCAGGTCGAGCCCCTCGGCGCCCGAGCCCGCGCGCATCACCCGGTAGCGCTCGCCGAAACCGCGTCTCAGATCGCGCGCGACGGCGGCCAGGACAGCGGGCTCGTCATCGACGGCCACGATCGCCGGGCGGCGCCGACGATCCTGCTCATCCCCCTGCTCGGGGTCGATGCCCGTCGTCTCAAGCACAGGACCGATGCTATGCGATCGCAGACGGCACCCCCGGTCGGCGCGGTGGTGCAGGCGCCGTTCGGCGGCGCGCCTGTCCCGTCGAGTGCCCCGGGTTCGCGGCCGGGGATCGCAGCCCGGCCAGCGACGTCCGTCGATCGTGGTTCGGACACGTGCATCCGCGGCCCGGTCGCGACCGTCGCTGGCATGAATCGACCGCGCGCTGTCTGAGGTCATCGCCCGGTCGATTTGCCTAGCCTGCGAGTGATGAGGAGGATCCTTGTGACCGGGATGTCCGGAACCGGCAAATCCAGCGCGCTTGAGAGGCTGCGGCTACTGGGGTTCCGGGCGGTCGATACCGACGAGGGCGAGTGGACGGAATGGTCGGAGACCGACGGCGGTTACGTGTGGCGGGAGGAGCGGATAGCGGAGCTGCTCGCGGGCGACGACGGGTCTTCCCTGTACGTCTCTGGGACGGTCTCCAACCAGGGCCGCTTCCATGAGCGCTTCGACGCGATCGTCCTGCTGAGTGCACCGGCGGACGTTGTCCTCGGTCGTATCGAGACGCGCACGACCAACCCCTATGGGCAGACCGCCGCGCAACGGGAACTCGTGCTCCGCGACCTGGCAGAGGTTGAGCCGCGTCTACGTCGGACGTGCACTCACGAGATCGACGCTACTCAGCCGCTCGCAGACGTCGTCGCCCGGCTGGCGGAACTCGGTCGCGACCCTTCCGCTTAGCGCGGCGCGTTTCCGGGCGTCCGCATGTCTGTAGCGCACAACCCGGGACCCTCCCCGCTTGGTCGCCAGGCCTCCGCATCACCGCCGCCACCGCGCCGCGTCGATGCCGAACGCAACCGTGCGTGCATCCTCGCGGCGGTGCACGACGCCTTCTCCGACCCCGACGCCGACGTCTCGATGGCCGAGATCGCCCGGCCGCCGGAGTCGGATCGGCGACGCTCTACCGCAACTTCGCGAACCGGCGCGAGCTCTTGGAGGCGCTCTACGTCGACGAGATCGACGGTTTCTGCCAGGCGGCCGCGACCATCGGCGGGGCACGCCGCATGCCCGGCTCAGTGTGTTCGAGGATCGCGTGGACGATCCTCTGCCAGTCGGCGCGCGCGATCCCATGGCCGGCGTCCTCTAGCCGCACCAGCCTGGCCTCGGGGATCTCCTGTGCCAGCGCTTCGCCGTGCTTGATCGGGAACATCGGATCTGCGCTGCCGTGGATTACCAGGGTTGGCGCGCGAATCGAGGAGAGCGGCTCGCGTTGCCGGTCGTCGTGCGGGATCGAGTTGTGATTCTGCACGGCCGAGAGGCTCCGGGCGCGTTCGACCTCGCGACGGACAAGGTCTCTGGTTGCGGCCTCATCGAACGCACGGCGGCTCCCGGCGAGCATGCGTGCGTAGCCGACCTGGTACGCGATCACCGAGCCGGCGTCCGACCAGTCCACCCGCGCGGTTGACACGAAGCGCCCGAACTCTTCGGTCGGCGGGGGAAGCGCGCGGCTGCCCGGGGTCACGGGAGACGTGCTGATGAGGACAAGAGAGCGAACGCGGTCGGGATGGTCGAGCGCGAGCAGCTGCGCAAACGCGCCGCCCGCTGAGACGCCGGCGACATGAGCAGCGGGTATGCCGTACGCGTCGAGAACGCCCATCGCGTCGGCGAGGAGATCCGCACCGGTGTATCGCGGGCGGCCGGGCTCGTAGGTGACCGAGCGGCCGGTATCGCGATGATCGTAACGGATCGCGAAACGCCGGCGAGTCGCGAGCATCCGGCAAAACCCCTCCTCCCACCACAGCATCGACCCGCCGATGCCCATGATCAGGAGGATCGGCGGGTCGGCAGGGTCGCCGAAGGACTCCGTGCACAGGTCCACACCGTTCGCGCCGATCATTCGCACCGTCACGGGGCGCCTTCGCTATTTGGGCATTCCGGGACCCCGGGGGAAGAGCACCATCGCCTATCAGACCGAGCCGATGGCCGAAGCTCATCGCCCTCCAACAGAATGGGTGTCAACGGTCGGGCGCACGCCGCTTGCGCCGGAGAATTCGGAACTCGACAGTCGACCACCACCGGCCTCGGCCGTGCCCGTGGGATGCACGTCCAGGGTGGCGCCCCGGAGCTCATGGTCGCGGAGCCGACGATCTGGTTTGCTCCTCGGTGTGCTTGAGCTAGCCGCCGGTCTGTCCTCGCGAGCCCTGCAGGCCGTCGCCGAGCTCGAGCAGCGGGTGATCGAGGCCGACGGTGGCCGCTTGAAGCTGGAGTGGGGCAGCCCTTCAGCGCCGCCGCGGCGACCGGGTCGAGGACCTGTTGTGGTCGGAGGGCGATCGTCTGCTTGGCTTCCTGGGGATCTACGGCTTCGAGTCTCTCCCCAAGCTGGCCGGTATGGTCGCGCCGGAGGCTCGCCGGCGCGGCATCGGCACCGCCCTGGTGGACGCCGCCCTGCCCCTGTGTCGCGATCGCGGCGATCGGGCGGCACTCCTCATCGTGCCGCGCCCGTCTGTAGCCGGCAGGTGTCTGGCGCTGGGCCGCGGCGGGGTGCTCGATCACTCAGAGCACGCGCTCGTGCTAATCGGCGACCCGACCAGTGGACCGGACCAGCCGGTGCTTGACCTTCGCCCCGCGATCGGTGCAGACCTTGCTCTCGTCGCACGCCTGCTCGAGGCGGGGTTTGGAATGCCGGCGCCTGATGGTCTCGCTGACCGCTTGGCCTCGCCGCGGGAGCGGACCGTGATCGTCGAGCTGAGCGGCGCCCCGGTCGGAACGTTGCGCCTCATGAGGGACGGGAACGACGCCCGCATCTATGGGTTTGTGATTGACCCTGCTGTGCAAGGCCGCGGGATCGGCCGCGCCGCGCTGAGGGACGCTTGCCAGCAGCTACGCGCGGACGGTGCGCGCCGTATCGGCTTGGAAGTCGACATCGACAACGACCGCGCGCTCGCGCTGTACACGTCCGTCGGCTTCACGCCCATCATCACGGAGGATTACTTCGCACTGCCGTTGAGTTGAGCCGCCCCGAGGGTCGCGGACTCTGACGAACTGGCAAGGCATGTCCGGGCCCGAAAGCAAGATCCGGCCGCTGGATGCCCGAAGCCTCGGCGCCACCGATCCGGAACGCACGATGAGCGCACGAGGTTCGCAACACAAGTCGCACCAATCCGGTCGGACGTGTGCGATGGCCCCAGTCGTGCGCACACGTATCAGACGAGCTCGACCAGTCTCATCCATTCATGCGGAAAAGCCCGAGGAACGAGCACCCGCTCTCGGGGGTCTTGGCTCGCTGGCGTGCGCACGCCGCCGAGCGTAGGAAGCAGCGGCTGGTCAGTAGCCGCAGGCGGCGGAGCCTCGCCGCGAGCGCGCGCCGAGCGGCGAGATGCAAGCCGATTGCATCGCGACGAACGGTCTTGCTTCAGGATCGGGCCGCTGCCGTGAGGGACGGGCTCGGTGAGATCGCGCTGGTGCTCGAGCATGCCGACGATCTCGACGCCTCGTGGGTCCTCGCGATCCACAAGCTCCTTACTGACGGGTGCGAAAGCCCGCTCTTCAACCCCGATGTCCATATGTCGGAGCTACGGGCCACGCTGTTTTACCTTCGAGCCGCACCCGAGATCCAGCTGGTACGGGTCGACTGACGCCAGCTCGCATGCGCCGCCCGGGCTGCGGTCAAGCACACCGCGCGAGCTCCTGCACCGGACGGTCCTGGCGTACGCTGGTGGCCATGGAGCGCCTTGACGGTCTGATGCTCGCCGGCAATCACGTCCGTTTGGAACCTTTGACCCTCGCCCACGTCCCGGCGCTCGTCGCCGCCATCAACGAGGATCCCGCGTCGTTTCGCTTCAGCACCGCTCCTGAGACCGAAGCCGCGATGTCGGCGTGGGTACAGGACGCGGTGGCCGCACGCGAAGCTGCGCGCGAGCTGCCTTTCGCAACGTACTCGTGCGCTCAGGAGCGGATCGTCGGCTCGACCCGCTTCTACGAGCTTGAACGCTGGTACTCACCCGCCGAGAATCCGCAGTGCGATCGGCGCCCCGACGCCTGCCTGATCGGCTACACGTGGCTGGGAGCGTCCGCGCAGCGAACCGCGTGCAACACCGAGGCCAAGCTGCTGATGCTCTCCCACGCCTTCGAGATCTGGGAGGTGCACCGGGTGGCGTTCCGAATCGACGCGCGTAACGATCGCTCGCGCGCGGCGGTCGAACGTCTCGGGGCCAGGTTCGAGGGGATCCGGCGTGCCGAGCGGCTCGCCGCCGACGGCACCGTCCGAGACTCCGCGTTCTACTCGATCCTCGCCGCAGAGTGGCCCGCGATCAAGAAGGGTCTGATCAGCCGACTCGCACCTCCGCCCGGCGAGCCGGTCGCTGAGACTGCTGCTGACTCGTGATCCGAACACTCTGCTGCGGATTGCGTGCCGCCGGGAGAGTCGTCGCGATCAATCAGCAGCGTCCCGCCCCTGCGGTCGAGGTCAGTGGTAGCGGTCGAACTCGGCCGGCGGCCACAGCTTGGCCAGGTCTGCTCGGTGAAGTCACGCCGCCGCTCGAGCACGTCGTACTCGAGGTCGGGGTAGCGCTGGTTGGGAGCTGTGGCTGGGTTGGACCGCTCGGCCTCAGGGTATGAGTACGGTACGTTCGCCCGGCCCATCCGTTGTGGCCCAGATCGTCTCGACGTCGGCGAGCGGCTTCGGGCTTGCCTTGAGCGCGATCGTGCCGGTGTTGATCTGATCGACGAGCGACGGCAGGTCGGCGAGGTATGCCTCGGTGGAGACGGCTCCTTGGCCGTTCCCTTGGAGTCGAAGGTTGGCTGAGCGCAGCGCGACCGAGGGCAGCTCGATCGTCGGGCCGGCGACCGCGCCGATCTGGATCCAGTTCAGCTGGCGGCTGCGGTCGGACCGGGCGGTGAGCAGGGCCATCATCGCCTGCTGTGCGGGCTTGCCCCACAGGTAGTCGAGGACGACGTCGACGTCGGCGGCTGCCTCGGCGAGCGCCGTGCTCGTGGCGTCGGCGTCGTCGGTCAACTGGACGACCTCCGCAGCACCGACGGCGGTGAGCGCGTTCAGCCGCTCGAGGTTCCGTCCGGTGGCGACGACGCGTCCGGCACCGAGCAGCGTGGCGACCTGGATCGCCATGGCCCCGGCGTTGCCCGTGGCGCCGAGTACGAGGACCGCCTGGCCGGGCTGGAGCGGAACGCGGCGGCGCAAGGCTACCCAAGAGGACATCGCCGGATTCATCGTGGCGGCGACCATTGACTCGTCAACGCCACTCGGCAGGACGATCGAGCGCCGCTGGTTGACGAGGGCTTTGTCGGCCATCGTCCCCATGACGTGGTCGTCGGCGACGAAGTAGATCCGTGTGCCGTCCGGCCTCCGGCCGACTCCGTCGATGCCGGGGATCATCGGCAGCCTGGCGGTGCTGGTGTAGTGCGCACCGGCCGCGCCGCTACGCACGCGCGGATGCAAGCCGACGGCGAGAACATCCACGAGTTGCTCGCCCGCGGTCGGTTGTGGAACCTCGAACTGCTGGTATTGCGGCGGCTGGTCGAATGACGTCACCACTGCCGCGTTCATGTTCGCCATGGCTGTGCCTCCGGTGCTTTGGTTCGTGCCACGTACCACTTTAGTTGGTGGCACGGACTAAATCAAGTACATTGGTGGCATGGAAGCTCGATCTGCCGATCGGTCCACACCGGCGGAGCGGCGACAGCTCAGCGCCGTCGACGGCCTGGCTCAACTCTCCTTCCTCGTCCAGCGCATGCTCGAGCGCCGCGCCGGCGAGCATGATCTCTCGATCATCCAGACGCGGCTGCTTGGCGTCCTGCGCGACCGCAGACCGACCATGAACGAGTTGGGCAAGCTCCTGGCCCTCGACAAGTCCAGCGTCAGCGGACTCGTTGAACGCGCCGAGCGGCGTGGCCTCGTCACACGTACCCCTTCACCCGCCGATGGACGGGCCGTGCTGGTCAGTCTCACCAAGGACGGCCGCATGCTCGTCGCAGAGGCCGCGTCGCAGTTCGAAGCAGACGTTCTCGCGCTGCTGAATCGGCTCTCGCCATCAGACCGCGGCGCGCTGTCCGGACTCGTTAGCCGCCTATTGGTCGCTTACGCAACCGACCACGGGATCGATCCATTCCCAAGCGTCGGCAGCGATTGACACCCGCATCGCTGCCGCAACGAAATGCTGCAGCGGCCCCGGCCGGAGGTCCGTCTGCGCGAGAAGCAGGACGAGTGACGCCTGCTCCCCCCGGGCAAATGGCAAACGGCCACTCGAGACCCGGGACGCGGCTTAGCGGCAACGACTCCACGGAACCGATCGTCACCTCGGTGGCGTCTCGTTTGGCGACCGCTTGCGATGACCACGTCATCTACCGGTGTCGAGGCTAAGTCACGGGCCCTGTGTGCGTGCGAACCGAACGAGACTACGCAGAAGCCACAGGTCGAGGGCAAGAAACGGAAGGAAGACCAGCCCCCACCAGTAGCCTTTCACACACAGGAACACGGTTACGAAGAGGATCCACGGCGCGAGAAGGGCGCGCACGACGATCATCTGTTTATAGTGCTCGCGCGCCCACTGGCCGACGCGCTGATCGTTTGTCGTCATTTCAGACAACGATCCTACGCCGCAGCGGAGTGCAAAGGCGACAGGCCCACACAACACCCGCAGCTCCCGACGCCAAACTGATGATCAGCTACGTGTACCTGTGCGGGTCCACCCTGCTTACGGTCTTGCCGTCTACCTGGCCTTGAGCAGGGATTCGATGCCACCGAACTCGCTCAAGTGACCGCTGGAGACAACCTCGTGATCTTCGGCGCCGGCACGATCGGTCTCATGGCCGGGCTCTCCGCCGCCCGCGCCGGGCGATGGACGTGTGTCGTCGAGTTCATCCCCGAGCGACTGGACAAGGCCGGCGAGATGGGGTTTGAGCCGATCGACTTCACGGCGGAACACCGGTATCGAGGATCGGGAATGGGTGATCGCGGCGCTGAGCGAACTGGTGAAGCCCTGAAGCCCGGCGGCAGGGTCGCGGTGATCGGCGTGCTCCTCGATCACGACCACGCGGGGGTCTCGAGCCCGGGCCCGGCGGGCTCGCTGCCTGGCGAGTCACGGTCGCCGTTCGGTCGCGGCATGAGCGGCTATGTCATCGCGTGCCGGCGCCCAGGGGTGACTGAAGCCGCGTTGTGTCTGCCCCGGCGGGCGTCGCTGGTGCTGAGCGGCCCCCGGCCGGCCCCGCGTCGGTTGTGAAAATCCTGTCGAGCGGCTGGACGGGCGATCAGGCCAGTGGTGAAATCTGCAGGACGAGCGCGGCGTGCCGGGTTCTTATGGTCGGGAGGGTGATCACCGATGGGAGGGACGATGGGCTCAACGCTTGAACAGCGGGTTGCGGAGGCGGTGCGGGCGGGTTTGGATCGGGATGAGATCGAGAAGCTGGTGATCGATCCGGCGCGGCTCGAAGAGGACGAAAAGGCAGCGCTGTGGCTGTACGCGCAGGCGCTCGAAGAGCGCCGCGACGAGTCGATGCTGATCAACAGCGAGCGCCCGTTGATCAAAGCCTGATGTAGGCGTGGCTGTTCGGCAGGTAGCGCTCGCCGTTTCGGGCGCGACAACGTGACGCCGGTCGACCTCGGGACACCGAGGAGATGGCGTTCCCGTTCGCCTTCGGTTCGCGGTCGGTCTCTCCTCATCCGATCACGTCCAAGAGCACACAGGGGAGGGTCACCGGGCCGCGGCGCGGGGCGATGGGATACGAATGGCCCTGGTCGGACGAGGAGGTCGGTCGGTTCGGCGAGTCGATGGACGCTGGCGTGGCCCCGCCGAGCTGCCCAATATGGAAGCGGCGCGAGGTAGGCGCGATCTCCGGCGGGGACGAGCACGCCCCAGCGCTTCGATATCGGCGCGACCATCTCCCCAGCGGGTCGAAGACGGCCGCCTCGCTGGTCGGGTGATAGCCGGCCGCGAGCACCCACGCGAAAGCACGCCACCGTCGGCGTCGGGTGCCGCGCCCACTCAAGGCGCACGGTCGTGACGAGATAGCGCGTGACCAGGCGCGCTTCGGTGGCCACGGCGATGGTCGGCGCGCTGTCCCATTCGCCGCAAGCAGCAAGGTTCGCGCTGATGGTCCCAGCGCGACACCCCTCGAGTTTTAGCTGGCAGCGTCAGCGCAAGGCTGGCTGCTTCATGCTGTCGGCGCGTTGACCCCCGGCGGACGGTGACGGCGCCGCACGATGTAGCCGACGATCACCAGGATGATGATCGCGCCGATGATCGCGCCGATGATTCCTCCGAAGTCGAAGACGTTCGTGTCGCCGATCCCCAGCCCGACCGTGAAGATCAGATACCCGAGGGCGGCGCCCGCGAAGCCGATCAGCAGCGAGATACCCCACGACTTCGGACCGGACATGTCGCGGAAGACGTCGTTTGGCGTCAGCAGGCGAGCGACGACGCCCGCAACGAACGCGGTGATTACGGCACCAATCACTGGACGGCCCTCCTAGTTACGGACGCGCTGCACGCCGGAGCGCATAGGTTGGAGTGGTGCGCTTTGATCGCGTCACAACTTTACGCCTTCTAGGTGCCGCAAGCGACGGCGGGAGCGAGGATTCGGACCAGCTCGGGAGGGGTCATGGTTGTGAGGCGCTGACGTCCACATACCCCATCACGAAATCGTTGTTATCCCCGTTCCCGCCCCCTGCGCCGGCGCGCACCCCTTGTTCGACGCCGGGCACGTCAGGAGCGTGTTCGCCGCAAGCGCGATCTCACCGGTCGCGTTCGCGCTAGCACGCAGCGAGAACTCCCTGTCAGCGAACGCCGGCGAAGCCAGCGCGGGCGAGGACAAGCCGACCAACGCGGCGACGCCCACACGGCAGCCCAGCCGCGGTCTCAGACCTACCATCCTCCAACCGCGCGTCCCAAACCCACACAGCTTGGCCACGCCCACGCGAGCCAGCATCACCCAATCGGGGTGAACCCGCAACGTCCGACCCGCCAAGCAATGCGCGCTGTGCAGAATCGGCGGTCCTGCAA
>Ga0335078_10005890_pt1 | contig 18137 bp, 18 predicted proteins | sample Lox_Sample_32_FD_206711 | JGI IMG/M metagenome (GOLD analysis project Ga0335078, IMG submission 206711) | Soil microbial communities from Loxahatchee National Wildlife Refuge, Florida, United States - Lox_Sample_3.2 | ecosystem: Environmental > Terrestrial > Soil > Wetlands | place: USA... | reverse complement strand
TGGTGTAGACAACACCTGGAGGAGTGGGACTGTGCCCTCGCGCCCGGGGGTGGGAACCGGCATGAACAGTTACAGAATAACGCGATATGCCCGAACGCCGGGCGCGCGCTAACTTCCGCTGTCGGCTTCGAACACGAGACGGAGGTAGCTCTTCGGCTGGTAATCGATGCGCAGGGGCAGCGGACGTTCCCCGCGATCCGGAATCCAGAGGCGAAACTCCGCCACCTTGGCACCGGCCTCGCGGTGGATTTGTCCGGAGACGCGCACCACCCGCGCCGGCCGGCTGATCATGCCGCGTTCGCGAAAGTGGGCCGTCGCCTTGCCATCCAAGGAACGCGACAGACGCATACGGTAAATGCGGCCGGAGTAACTGTAGCCGGCCTCTGCCCGATCTGGACGCAGCAGCATTCCGGCCAGCGTCTGCAAGAAGGACTGCTGGAAATCATGCCGAGGTTCGGGCACGGCAATTCTCGGGACCGTGGCGAGCGCGCGCCGCGCCCGATCCAGCAATTCGGACGCATGCGCGCCGGAAATGGTGGCGGGAGCCAGGAAGTGCGCGATGGCGGTTTCCGACTCTCCGCCGCCGATCCGCCCGTCGATGGCCGTGTAGACCTGTTCTTTGGCTTTTGAGTGCAGCGCGTTGCGCGCTTCCGCGGCGCTTTCCTCTGGTGAGGCGGTCATCAGGCCGAAGTAGATGCACTCACTGCCGCCCTGCGGCGCGGTGCGCGCCATCTCGCGGATGAAACCCAGGCGGTTCAGGCCGGCCGCCCGCTCTGGCAGCGAGTATCCGGTGAAAGCCAGCAGGCGCCCGGGATCGTCGGCCGAGAATTCGCGCCATAGCACGCTTCCGCGGCCCACATCCGAGCGATGTAACAGAGGGATTCCGAACAGGAGCACCTGCGCATCGGCACGATAGCCGCGCTCGAAACTCAGCGCCGGCGTCTCTTCGGAATGCCAGTTGAGACCCTTAGGGGCCGCGTCGCCGCGGACGCGCACCAGTGCGGCGCCCGCCAGCAAACGTGCGAAACCGCGCCGAGACAGCACCCTCCTGGAGTTGCTTACGATTGCCATCCGAAGCGCCTCCTTATACTGGTATAGCTTGAATAGAATTCCGGAGCCAGGGCCGGTTCCTCGTGTGCGCCCTCGACGAGCGCGTACAGTTCCTCGCACAACCTGAAGAACGAAGAGGCCACCGCAGACCAATCGAACCGTTCCACGGTGATGCGGCCGGCCCGCCGGTGGGCCTGCGCCAGTCCACGATCCTCGCGCAGCAGAACCGCGGCGCGGACGAACGGCTCCGGCTCCGCGTCCACCAGCAGCGCATTGCCGGAATTCGCGTACGACGTGATGCCGCCGGTGTTCGGTCCCACGACCGGGAGACCGGACGCCATAGCCTCTAGCGGCGCAATGCCAAAAGGCTCGCGCGGATTTGGATGTAGCAGCGCATCGCAGTTTGCGTAAATATCGGCCAGCAGTTCGCGGTTGCGAACGTGCCCGAGAAAACACACGGCGCCGGGGAGGTCGCGCTTGCAAGTCTGTTCCATGCCGGCGCGCAAGGGGCCGTCGCCCGCGATCAAGAGGTGGAACCGGCCGCTATGCTGCCGCTCGAGGAGGCGCATGGTGGCGATCAGAAGATCGAGGTTCTTCTCGGGGACCAACCGCCCGGCGTAGAGCAGCAGCATGGCGCATGCCGGCGCTCCGCCGCGCGCTTCCAGCCAGGAGCGGAACGCCGCGGTGCGCCGCTCGGGTGTGAAAAGCCGGCAGTCCGCGCCCGTCGGACGAACCCACACACCCCGCTGCCGGCGATGCCCGAAGGATGCTTGGTGCAACTCGCCCGCGGTGTGGGGCGAGACGGCGATGTGATGGTCGAACATCGGGAAATACAGCCACTGCATGTACCAGCGGCAGAAATTGCGGGCCAGCAGGCCGGGCGACAGGTAATCTGCCACGTTATCGTCCATGCGCTCACACGTGAGGCCGACCACCGCGGGGCCTCCACCGAGTAAGGAACCTCGATGCCGATGGCGCGCAGTTCGGCGCAGGCTTCGAGCGTGTCATGATCGGTGATCGAGACCAGCTGGCGAAGCCCCAGGCTGCTTATCTGCGAGGCTTCCAGATGGTGCGCGGCGCGCGGATTGAGCGGCGGACGCCAGAAAGCGTGGGCGAACGGAATCGGCTTTCCGGTGACGCGTCGATGCCGCTGCTCGATCCGTTCGAGCGCCATGTGGGCGAGCCCGGCGCGCCGCAATACGCGCGGCACGAATTCCAGACCTTCGCGCGAGTGTATGGTGTGGCTATGCAGGGATACCGCGGCGGTATAACCATCGCTCGCGCCGGGATCGCGCCACAGGCAGCGCACGGAGCGCGAAACATCGAGAGACCGTGGGGTGATTCGCATGAAACATTGTTGGCAGAAAATGTTTTCAGTGCCATGAATACGGTGTGAAAAAATACGCTGCCCGCCGCCATTTCACCGAAGTGAAACTCCGGTGTTACGGAGCGTTCACACGGTCAAGCCACGGCGGGCTGGATTTGCGTCAACGGCGGGATGTGGATCCCGCACTCCTTGGGGGAATTCTGTTCCCACCACCAGCGGCCGGCGCGCTCATCTTCGCAATCAAAAGCCGCGCGTGTGCAAGGGCCGCAGCCGATGCTGGGGAAGCCCTTGGCATAGAGCGGATGCACCGGAACGTTGTGGCGGGCCATGTAGTCTTCCACCTCCTGCCGGCTCCAGTCCGCCAGGGGGCTGATCTTGACGATTCCGTCGCGGTTTTCGACCTTCGCGATGTGCGCGCGCGATTCCATCTGCGAGCGGCGCAGCCCTACCACCCATGCGCTCAAGGTCGCCAACTTCCGCTCGAGCGGCAGCACTTTGCGCACGCGGCAGCAGAGTTGCCGCAAAGCCACGCCGCGATAGAAGAGATTCGGGCCATGTGCCGCGATCATGGATTCCACCGCGCTCGCGTCCGGAAAAACAATTTCCACCGGGATGCCGTAACGCCGGCGCACGGTCTCTACCATCTGGTGCGTCTCTTCGGGCAATCGGCCCGTATCGATCGTGAACACGCGCACCCGCGGATCGATACGGGCGGCGATGTCGATCGCCACCATGCCCTCTTTCTGAAAACTGGTGGCGATGGCCAGCGACGCACCGTAGGTGGCGAGCGCCCAGGCGAGCACGTCCTCGGCTGTTGCGGTTTCGAAATCGGGAAAAAGTACCAATCTCTATCAAGATATAGGAATTGACGGGAGATGTCAAGCTCCGTGCAGCGACAAGAGAGATTCTACATTTTCGGAGCGTAGTAGCCTTTGCGGCAGCGCACGATCAGGTCTTTGCGGCCTTTCACCCGCAGGCTCACGGTGTGGTAGCGTCCATCGGTCAGCAGCGGCTCGGGACGGTAGAAGATGCTGTACTGATGCCGCAGTTCGTTGGCGATGTTTTCGAAGGACTGCGAGAGATCCTCCACCTTGAACGGGAAGAAGGCTTGGCCGCCGGTTTCCGAGGTGAGGTATTTGAGGACTTTGTCGCCTTCCGTTTCGTTGCGCAGGATGTTGGTCGAAATGGCATATATCACCACGTCGGCCTTTTGCGCCATCTCCAGGGCCTGATCGCGCGAATACTGGCTGTCGTTGTCGTCGCCGTCGCTGACGATGACCATGGCGCGGCGAAACTTGTGCCGGGGCTGATCTCTGGACAGTTTGTCGCGGCAAGCGAAATAGATGGCGTCGTAGAAGGCGGTGCCGCCGCCGGCACGCAGGCCGTGTACGGCGTCTTCCAGTTTCTCCAGGTTGTCGGTCAGGTCGCAGACCAGTTGCGCTGAAGTGTCGAAGCTCACCACCATGGCCTTGTCATGCCCTTCGTGAATCACGCTCTGCAGAAACGAAATGGCGGCTTCCTGCTCGAACCTGAAGCGTTCCCGGATGCTGTTGCTGGTATCGATCAGGATGGCGAGGCGAAGCGGAAGGTCGGTTTCCGCGGTAAACCCGGCGATGGTCTGCGGCTTCTTGTTTTCGAACACCTGGAAGTCGTCTTTGGTGAGGTCGGTGACGAAGCGGCCGTGCTTGTCCGTCACCGTGAAGAGCATATTCACGCGGGTGACGTCCAGAATGATGCGTGTCTGCGGATTGTCGACCAGGTCTTCCGGCTTTTGCGAGGCCGGCGACACCGCCTGTTGCGCGCAGGCGGCGCAGCATACAACCATGGCCGCAGCGAAAAGACTGCCTTGCATTTCGTTTCAATTATAACCGTTCCAACCAGCCGGTCAGGCCGGCGGGCAGGGGGGACTCGATTTCGACCGGCCTGCCGGTGAACGGATGCTGGAATCGAATGCGGTGCGCGTGCAGAAAGAAGCGCCCGGGCGGCTGCGCCGCCGGACCCGCCTCCGCGCCGTACAGGCGGTCGCCGGCCACAGGATGGCCGACGCTCGAAAGGTGCACGCGGATCTGATGCGTGCGGCCGGTGCCGATACGTACTTCCAGAAACGTGAAGCCCGCAAAGCGGCGCAGCACGCGATATTCGGTCCAGGCGGCGCGGCCGCGGCCGAGGCGCGCCGTCATGCGCGTGCGGTGCTGCGGATCGCGCGCGATGGGCTTTTCGATGCGTCCGCGATCGGCCCGCACTTCTCCGCGCACCAGCGCGAGGTACGTCTTCTCTACGTGCCGGCCGGCGAACAAGGCGGCCAGCGCGCGGTGCGCCGCATCGTTCTTGGCCACCAGGATCACGCCGCTGGTGAAGCGGTCGAGGCGATGCACGATGCCCGGCCGGTCCGCGCCGCCCAGCGCGGAAAGCGATGCGAAGCGCCCCAGCAGAGCGTTGACCAGTGTCCCCGTGATGACGCCCGCGCCGGCGTGTACCACCATGCCCGCAGGTTTGTCGATGGCCACGAAGTGGGCGTCTTCGTACAGCACATTGAGCGGGATGGCTTCCGGCGCGGCATGGAGCGCGGGCAGCGCGGCCGGCTCCACGTCGATCGAGTCGCCTTCGCGCAGCAGGCGGGAGGGCCTCCCGGCAGCGCCGTTGACTCGCACACGGCCTTGCTTGATCCAATCCTGCAGGCGGGCGCGGCTATACTCCGGAAGCTGCTCATGCAGCGCCCGGTCCAGGCGCTTGCCCGCGTGTTCCTTGGCGGCGGAGAATTGCACGCTTTACAGTCCATTGTCGCCCGGATCAGTCGAGCCACGAAGTGGATTGCGCGGCAGTGGCGCCGGCGGGCAAGGCGGGCGCCGGCGGCAACGCGCCGAAGCGCCGCTGGCGCGCGCGAAACTGGCGGATGGCGGCTTCGAAGTCGAGGGCATCGAAATCCGGCCACATGCGCCGCGAGAAGATGAGTTCGGCGTAGGCGCACTCCCACAGCAGGAAGTCGCTGAGCCGTTGCTCGCCGCCGGTGCGGATGAGCAGATCCACCGGGGGACCTAACTGTTCTTCCAGGCACTCGCGGCAGACCAGCCCTTCGCGCGCGGCCTGGCGCAGGGCAGCCGCAATAGCGTCACGGCCGGAGTAATCCACCGCGATGCGCAGGTGCAGCCTTTCGCCGCCCGCGGAATCCGACTCCGCCTGCTCGATGGCGGCGGCCAGACCTGGCTCCAGGCGGTCGCGCCGTCCGATCACTTCGATGCGCACGCCATTCTCCACGCAGCGGCCGGTCTCGGCACGCAGATGTTCGGCCAGAAGCTGCATCAGCCCGGCGACTTCTTCGGGCGGCCGGCGCCAGTTGTCGGAGGAAAAGGCGAACAGCGTGAGGACACCGACACCCAATTCCGGGGCCGCTTCCACCACGCTGCGGACCACTTCGCCGCCCGCCCGGTGTCCTGCCAGGCGGGGTAGTCCGCGCGCCAGGGCCCAGCGGCCGTTCCCATCCATAATGATGGCCGCGTGCAAGCGGCCTGGGCTTCGGTAAGTACTTTGTTTCATAAAGTAACGTTCCAAAAAAAGGGGACGCTCAGCGTTCCCGCATGGTTCCGATGAGCGCCTCCATGTGATCCAGATAACGTTCCAGAGCGCGGCGTCCGATCGCGGTGAGCCGGTACTCGGTCTTGGGCAACCGGTTTTCGAACGACTTGGTGCAGGCGACGTATTGGGCATCCTCGAGTTTGCGCGCGTGCACGCTGAGATTGCCGTCGGTGGTCTCCAACAGTTTCTTCAACTCGTTAAAGGTCAGCGATTCGTTGACCGCCAGCGCGCTCAGAATGCCGAGGCGCAGGCGCTCGTGAATGAGCCGGTCGAGTTTCCCAGCGCCGCCCGCAATCTCCGCGGGGCGCATTTTTTTCTCTCGTTCGCGCGGAAGCGCGTTCTGCTTAGCCACCGTATTTCACCGTAATCAAAATGCCAAACAAAATATGGAAACCTCCAAAGCCGCAAGCCAGAACAGCATTGCCCCAGGCGGCCGAAGCCAGCATCGCTACAGACCCCAGCGTCATGAAGCAAACGCCCATGACGGGCACTACCTTGACGGACGCCGCGCCGCCGCACAGCACGCCCGTGCCGTAAAGCAGCAGCCAGACGCCGGGCAACGCGGCGAGAGTGCCCGAGCGGTAGAGCACCAGGGTGAGCATGGCACCGGCCAGGAGCGGGGGCGCAAAACCCAGCAGAAACTTGCGGCCGGGACCGCAAAGCAGGGGCGTCCCTGCTTTGCGCGACTTGCGGGCCGCCGACGACACGCCGATCAGACAAGCCAGCACGGCTTCCCCCAGCCAGACCGCCAGCCAGTATTCCTGTGATGCGTGCCGCGCCAGCGCGGCGGCCGCCAACGCCGTGCAACCGATGGCGATTCCACCGGCGCCGGGCAGGGCCGTAAACGATCCCGCCCGCTCCATCGCCGAGCGGATATACCGAAGGTTGTCAAGGGCCCGCGCCTCGATGGCCACCGGCTTGGGGCGCGGTTGGCGGATGGGACGAACGTTCGCCACGAGCCGATTATAGAACGAAGGCTCGCCGTGCGCAAGTACTTTTCGCAACAAAGCGAACGCAGCATCGCGTCCTGGCGTGCTACAGTACGCCGGATGGGCGATCTTCAATCCGAGCGTGACGGCAGCCTGCTGATCCTGACAATGGCCAAAGGCAAAGCCAACGCGCTGAACCAGGCGCTAGTGGAAGAGATGTGCGCCGCCGTCGCAACGGCTGCAAAGGACGAATCGATACGCGGACTGGTGCTTGCCAGCGGATGCCCGCGGTTTTTTTCCAGCGGTTTCGATATCCGCGAAGTCTTCACCTACGATCGCGACGTCATGGCGGCGTTCTTTGGCGGGTTCATCGATTTGTATGAGGGCCTTTATCGTTTCCCCAAACCGACGGTGGCGGCGCTGAGCGGCCACACTTTCGCAGGCGGCGCCATTCTGGCGCTGGCCTGCGACTTCCGCATCATGGCGGAAGGCAATTTCGGCTTTGCCTTGAATGAAATCGATCTGGGTCTGATACCTCCTCCCACAGTCCTCCGAATGCTAATGGGAGCCGTGGGAACCGCGCGCGGGCGCGAAATTCTGCTCTTCGGCAAGCCGCTGACGGCGGCGCGTGCGCTGGAGATCGGGCTGGTGCGCGAACTGCCCCCGGCCGAACAGGTGCGCGAACAGGCGATTGCCTGTGCCCGCCTTCTGGCCTCCAAGCCGCCGCATGCCTACCGCGAAAGCAAGCGGTTGCTCGGCGAACTGGGGGACGCAGTCCGCGCCAGCGATCGCGCGGTGCTCGACGAGTTCCTGAAGGTGTGGTTTTCGGCCGAAGCGCAAGAGGCGCGTCAGGCGGTGGCCGCCAAGCTTTAGCGGGCAGTGTGCATTTGAGTACCAGCAGTACTCGTGCCTGGTTAAACTTCGTTTCGTCGCGCGAATTTGGGTTATCTTTGAATGTGGGGGGACACTCGGAGAAGTATGGCACAAGAAGAACCCCTCGCGCTGCAGCATACGCGGTTCCGGATCGCCGGGTTCGCGCGCGCGTTTCCTTGTAGCACGCTGAAAAACGGAGACTTGGCGGCGCAGCTTGGGGTTGCTCCGGAGTGGATTGAGGCGCGCTGCGGGGTACACTCCCGGTATATCTCTGGCCCCGGCGAAACCACCACGAGCCTTGGAGTGCGGGCGGCGCGGGCAGCTCTCGAAAGGGCGCCATCGTTCCGGCCGGACTGCTTGGTTTGCGCTACGTTCACGCCGGATTACCCGCTGTGTCCCAGCGGTCCGGCGATCGCACACGCGTTGGAGTTGGGGCCGGTACCGGCCTTCGATCTGAACGCGGCCTGCTCGGGCGGGGTGCTCGGCCTGCTAACGGCGCTGAGTTTCATCGCCGCGGGGACGGCCAAGCGGGTATTGCTGGTGGCCAGCGATACGGTCACCCGCCATTTGGCGGACGACGACGCCCACACTCGCATCCTTTTCGGCGACGGTGCGGCCGCTTTCCTGATCGAAGCTTGTCCGCAGGGCATCCAGCTGCGCTCCTGGGTGATGGGGTCCGATGGGAGCGGCGCCAAGCTGTTTCACGTACCGCATGGCGGCTCGGCCGCGCCATGGCAGGCGCCTGGCAACGGCGACCCGCGAGGCGCCACGGTGTCGATGCAGGGGCGGCCGCTGTTCCGTTTTGCGTCCCAACGCGGAACGGAGATGGTGTTGGAAGCTTGCGCGAAGGCGGGCATTCAACCGGACGACCTGGACTGGGTGCTGGTCCACCAGGCCAATGTGCGCATCGTGGAGCAGTTGCAGGAACGCAGCGGGATCGCGCCCGAAAAGTGGATTGTCAACATGGGGGGCATTGGCAATACGTGCTCGGCGTCGGTTCTGCTGGCGCTGGGGGACCTGCTGGACCGCAAGGTGACCCGGTCGGGAGACCAGGTGTTGCTGGCGGGTTTCGGCGCGGGTCTTACTTGGGCGGCGGCGTTATTCGAGTGGGGAGAAGGCGACGTACGCAACGAGGCCGGTCCGGCGGCAAAGGGTGTCCGGCAGGCGCCGGCAACCGGCCGGCGAGGCTAGAAGCGGCAGCGGCCGATGCATCCCTTTCCCTCGCACGTCTTGCAGGCAGCCCGTTTGGGAACCTCGTGATGCCGGGAAGCCGATTGCAATCCGGTAGTCGGCTTTCGCACAACTCCTTCCAACGTTATCGGCAGCGTCGCACTGGCGGGTGCGTGAGGATGGGTGCTTTCACCCATGCCCGTGGTCTGATACAGCATGCTTATTTCCCCTCGTCCTTATTTTTCAAAAGCTCCGGCGTGGGCTTCTTTCGAGGGAGAGCATCTGACCGGCCATTTTATTGCGCGGCTTCCGCAGGCGCCTCCGCGTCGCCACTGCCTTCGTCGAGGGGCGGATTCTCCGAAGGAGGTTTGGCGCCGGCGGGAATGCGAAACTGGTACCCCACACCTGGCTCGGTCAAAAGATATCGCGGCTTGGCCGGCTCCGGTTCAATCTTCTTGCGGAGTTGATTGATGAAAACCCGCAGATAGACCACTTCGTTGCCGTAATCCGGTCCCCACACAGCTTGCAAGAGGCGGCGATGCGGAATGGGAACGTTCGGATTGGTGGCGAGGTACTGCAACAAGTCGAACTCTTTGCGGGTCAGGCGCACCTCGCGGCCGCTGGTAATCACGCGGCGCGCTGCGAAGTTGATTTCCAGATCATCGAACCGCATGGTTTGCGGCGCGGCTTCCGGCGCCAGCGGGGAACGCCGCAAGCCGGCGCGAATGCGCGCCATCAGTTCCTGCATGCTGAAGGGCTTGGTGACGTAATCGTCGGCTCCGGCATCCAGGGCGCTGATTTTGTCCTTCTCGAGGTCGCGCACGGACAGGATCACAATGGCTACATCCCAGCCGGCGCGAATCGCGCGGCAAGCCTCCAGGCCACCCATTCCCGGCATGGCCATATCGAGCAAAACCAGGTCATGCCGGTCGCGGCGCAGGGTTTCCAGGGCCTCCTCGCCGCTGCGCGCGTCATTGACCACGTAGCCCTGGGCCACCAGCATTTTGCGCATCACGCGGCGGATCTGCACATCGTCATCAACAACCAGGATTTTGGCTCCAATCATACGCTGGCTTCCTCCCGGGCGCAGGGCAGAGTAAACGAGAATGTCGCACCCTGCCCGGGCCGGCTTTCCACCCAAATGCGGCCCTCGTGCGCCTCCACGACTTGGCGGGCAATCGGCAGTCCCATCCCCATTCCCGTGGGATGGCCGCGGCCCTGTTTCCCACGGTAGTATTTGTCGAAGATGCGCCGTTGCTCCTCCGGCGGGATGCCGGGACCACGGTCGCTGATGCTGATCACGACGCCGGTATCCTCCACGCGCGCCCGTAGTGTAATCGGCGTACCCGGCTGCGCATACTTCAGCGCATTGCCCGCGATTTGCCGGATCACCAGGCGGATCAGGCCGGCATCGGCGGAAACCGGGGGCAGGTGGGGAGGCAGATCGATCTCGACTGCGGAGCCATCCGTCATCTCCTTATCCAGTGCCGAGTAGGCAAGGTCCTCCACGGTGTGAGGCTGCCGGTCGAGGTCCACGTGGCCCGCCTCGATGCGCGCCATTTGGATGGCCTCTGCCATCATGGCGCTGAGCCGGCCACTCTCTTCATCCATGATCTGGAGCCACTCCTGCTCGTCGCGGCCCGGCGAATCCGCCAGCATCGCGCTGATGGCGGCACGAATCGAGGTCAACGGCGTTTGGAACTCGTGCGCCAGGGCATCCAGCAGCATGGACTTCAACTCCTGATGGCGGCGCGCGCCGTCAGCCAGGGCGGCGGCTTCCTGCTTGCGGGCACGATCCATGGCCAAAGCCACCAGGTTGGCCACCGACTGCATGCCGGGCGCTGAAATGGATGCGGCGTTGAAGCCCAGGCTGCCGATGGTAGCGCCTTCCATCTTGACCGGGATAATCGCTGTGTTTACTTCAGATGAACCGGCAGCCTTCGCCAAGGCAGCGTCCGAAATGTTCTGCGATGCGCCCGCACGGTGGATCCGGCCGGAAAGGGCATCGAAGAAAGCCATGCCCTGGCAGCCCAGAATCTCCATTGCCTGGCCGGGAATGCGCTCCGCCAATCGGGCGGCGGTGCTCCCTTCCATCAGGCTGCAGCTCAAAGCGTATAGGCGCTCAATCTCTTTCCGGCGCTGGCTGGCTTCCCAGGCACGCCTTTTCATACGCGCCGAAAGCTCGCTCGCAACAAACGACGTAATCAGAAAGGCGCACCAGTCCACCCAGTTCTGGGGGTCCTCGATGCCAAAAGCGGGTACCGGTGGCAGAAAGTAGTAATCGAGCAGCAACATGCTGCAGATGGCGACCAGGATGGCTTCCGGCGAACCCCAGAGGGTGGCCGATGCCAGCACAACCAGCAGAAAAGTCAGCGCCGCAGTGGTGTTGTTGACATGGATGACGTAATGGTACAGCGCCGACAAGGCTGTGAGGCCCATGCCGACGATCGCCACACGAATGATGACCGGAATCCAGTTTCGTCCTGGCATTCTTGCGCTAGACGATATTATAAGGCTGCCGTGCAGGGTTGTTGGCGGCCAGCCCGCGCGAGATTTCCCGCCCTGAAGGCTACTAAGTATGTACCACCATGAGGCTATGGATACTCCTGCTGGCCAGCGGCCTGGCCGCCGGCCAGACTACGGACCCGGCCTATGAGCCGCTCAGCAAAGCCTACCAAGCCCTGCACGTCCGGCACTATGACGACGCCGTCGCGCTCTTCCTGAAAGCCATCGAGGCCGCACCCCAGCGGGCCGACATCCGCAAAAACCTGGCGTACACCTACCTGAAAATCGGCGAGAACGTGGCCGCGCGCGAGCAGTTCCACGAAGCCATGCGGCTCGATCCGAAGGACTACCACGCGGCGCTCGAATACGCCTTCCTGTGCGATGAAACCAAGGATCCGGCCGAGGCGCGCCGGGTTTTCGATCGCATTCGGCACAGCGGCGATCCGCTGTCGCGCGCGACGGCCGAGCAGGCCTTTCAGAACATCGACCGTCCGCTGGGAGAAGGCATCGAACGTTGGACCAAGGCTATCCAGATGGGCGCCGACAACTTCAGCGCGCATTTTGAGCTGGCCACCCTCGCCGAGGAGCGCGGCGAACTCGAACTGGCGGCGAAGCACTATGAGCGCGCCTGGCGCCTGCTGCCCGAGCGCCGTTCCGTGCTGGTGGACCTGGGGCGCGTGCTGCTGGCTCTCGGCCGCAGGGAAGAGGCCGACGCCGCGCTGTTGGCGGCCTCGCGAGGAGGTGAGCCGCGCGCCGCCGAAGCCGCCCGCAAACTGCTGCCCCGGCGGTATCCGTACGTTTCCGAGTTCCGCCGCGCGCTGGAGCTGGACCCCCAAAACGCCGATCTTCGCCGCGACCTCGCCTACTTGCTGCTGAGCATGAACCACCAGGCCGAAGCCGAGCAGGAGTTCCGGACACTCACGGAAGTGTCCAAGACGGATTACGTGTCGGCGGCACAGCTCGGCTTCCTGCTGTTGGCTCGTGGCGACAAGGCCGAGGCCGTGCCGCTGCTGGAGCGGGCGCTGAAGAGTCCGGATGAGGAGCTTGCCAACCGGGTACGCGCCGTCCTGAAGCTTCCGGAAGAGCTGAAGAAGCGCCCGGCTCCGCCCGCTCCGCAGCCCGCCGCCGCGGCGCCCGTGGACCCGAAGGTGATGGCGAAACGGAGCCTGGAGGCCGGCTTCATCCGGGATGCGTTGAAATACCTGCAATTGGCACAGGAAAACGATCCCACCGATTTCTCCGTGATGCTGAAGCTGGGCTGGACCTATAACCTGCTGCACGACGACCGGCAGGCCATCCGCTGGTTCGACCTGGCACGGAGGAGCCCCGATCCCAAAATCGCCAAAGAAGCCGATAAGGCCTATCACAACCTGCGGCCGTCGTTCGAGACCTTCCGCACGACGCTCTGGATGTATCCGCTGTACTCGACGCGCTGGCGCGACTTTTTCTCGTACGCCCAGGTGAAGACCGAGTTGCGCCTCAAGCTCCCCGTGCATCCCTACGTGAGCCTCCGCTTCATCGGCGACACGCGCGGCAGCGTGAGTCCGGAAACCAGCGGGCTGCCGCCGCAATACCTGTCGGAGAGCGCGCTGATTCCGGCGCTGGGTATTGCCACCCCGGTCTGGCATGGGCTGATGGGCTGGGCGGAAGCCGGCTCTGCCGCGGGCTACCTGTCGCATCACCTGTCGCCGGACTACCGGGGAGGCCTGGCGTTCTCGAAAGGTTTCGGCCACCTGCTGAAGGCGAAGACCAGCGGCCTGTTCTTGGAGAACTCCGAGGACGCCATCTTCGTTAGCCGCTTCGACAACGATTTCCTGGTCTACTCGCAGAACCGCGTCGGCTACACGCCTTCTCTGGGGCCGCTACAGACGCAATTCTATTGGAACTTCAACATCACCTTGGATCAGAAGCGCGAACCCTGGGCGAACTTCGTGGAAGTTGGGCCGGGCATTCGCTTCCGCGTGGCGGCCATGCCGAGTTCGCTGTACTTGACCGTGAACTACCTGCGGGGGAGCTACAGCGTAGCGGGCTATGAATACGGTCCCACGTTCACTGACATCCGCGCCGGATTCTGGTATGCGTTTACTCGTTAGCCTAGCCCTGGCGATTCCCGCGCTCGCCCACGGCGTATCCCTCCCTTCGTTTCACATCCTGTCTGCTGATCCGGGCGGCTGGCCGCTGCTGCTAGAATCGGTCGGCTATGTACCGCAGCCGGCGGCGTCCGCGAAGCTCTTCGTTCTGCGCCCGGGAACCGCCGCCGCCTCGGATTGGCTGACGCGCGTCGAAAACGGCGCGTATCTGGTACTCGAAGGTGCCTCCCCCACCGCGGAATCGTTCGGTTTCCGCGCCACCCGGGAGAACGTGCGCGTCAGCAGCATTCAGGACGTGCACTTGCCCAGTCTCGACATCGTTTGGGCGAAGGGTTTGGATCTGCCGCGTTACGAAGTGCCAGAAGGCGCAACCGTGTTCGCCAAGGACCGCTGGACGGGGGCCCCGGTGCTGGCCGGCTTCCGCACCGGGGCGGGCGCCGTGCTGTGGGTGGCTGTTTCGCCGGGTAAGCGCGGCTACGAGCGCTTTCCCTATCTGCCGCAGGCGCTGGCCGACCTGGGCCTGGAGCCGATTTTCCGCTCCACGCGCCTGTGGGCTTTCTTCGATTCCTCCTACCGCCTGCAAGTGGACCTGGACTACTTTGCCGAGCGCTGGCGTCGCGCCGGCATCTCCGCTCTGCAGGTGGCCGCGTGGCACTTCTACGATCCGGACCCTCAGCGCGACGCGTACCTCAAACACTTGATCGCCGCCTGTCACGCCAATGGCATCCTGGTTTACGCCTGGCTGGAGCTGCCGCACGTGAGCGACAAATTCTGGGACGATCACCCGCAGTGGCGCGAGAAGACCGGCCTGCTGCAGGACGCGCAACTCGACTGGCGCAAGCTCATGAATCTCCAGAACCGCGATTGTTTTCGAGCCGTCGCAGCCGGGATCGACAGCCTCATCGAACGCTTTGATTGGGATGGCGTCAACCTTGCCGAGCTGTACTTCGAGTCGCTGCAGGGCCTGTCCGATCCGTCGCGCTTCACGCCGATGAATGACGCCGTGCGCGCGGAATTCCGCAAAGTCGGCGGCTTCGACCCAATAGAGTTGTTCAGCACTCGCAAAGACGCGCAGTCGCGCCGCGCTTTTCTGGACTTTCGCGCCAGGCTGGCGCGCGACATGCAGCAGGAGTGGCTGGCGGAGATGGAAAAGATCCGCCGTACACGCGGCCACCTGGATATCGTTCTGACGCACGTGGATGACCGTCTGGACCCATCCATGCGCGACAAGATCGGCGCCGATTCCACGCAGGTTCTGCCGCTGCTCAAAACCCACGACTTCACCTTCCTGATCGAAGACCCGGCCACGGTGTGGAACGAAGCGCCACAGCGCTACCAAGAGATCGCGCGCCGCTACCGTCCGCTGACGCCGCGCCAGGACCGCCTGGCCATCGACCTGAACATCGTGGAGCGCTATCAGGACGTGTATCCCACCAAGCAGCAGACCGGCGCCGAACTGTTTGAGGTGGTGCACTCCGCGGCTACAGCTTTCCCGCGAGTGGCGCTGTATTTCGAAGCCTCGATCCTGAAGCCGGACCTGGCTTTGCTGCCGGCCTCGGCTGCGGTGGTGACCCGCGCCGAGGTTGCCGGGCGGAAGCTGGTGGTTGACGCGCCGCACGGAGTCGCCCTGGTGTGGACGGGTCCCGCGCTGGTGGATGGTCAACCTTGGCCCGTGGCCGGCGATTCGCTCCTGTTTCTGCCCGCCGGCACGCACTCGCTGGAGGCCGCAGCCGACGAGACCTCGCTGCGGGTGACGGGCTTCAACGGCGAGCTGGACTCCGCGCAGGTGGTTGAGGGCCACGCCATCGAACTGTCCTACCGAAGCGTCTCGCGCGCCATCGCCATCCTGACGCGCAAGCCGCAGCGCATTGAGATTGACGGTGCGGAAGCCGCCATCGAAGCCGCCGGTCCCACCGCCGTTTTCCTGCCGCGCGGCCAGCATATTGCTACCATCGAATGACGTGGAAACCATTCAGTGGACTTCCGCGGGCGTGGTGATGATTGACCAGCGCCGGCTGCCGCTCGCGGAAGAGTACATTACCTGCCGCACCTATGAGGACGTCGCTGCCGCGATCCGCAACATGGTCATCCGCGGCGCGCCGGCGATCGGGGTAGCTGCCGCCATGGGGGTCGCGCTGGGCATGGCGCACGCCGCCGGCGCGGACCTGGATGCGCAGTTCGAGAGCATCTGCGACACCCTCGCGCGCACGCGGCCGACGGCCGTCAACCTGTTCTGGGCGATCGACCGCATGCGCAAGCTGTATCAATCGCTGCGCGGGCAGCCGCTCGAAGAGATTCGCGCGCGTCTGGCCGCCGAAGCGCAACAGATCAGGCTGGAGGACATTGCCATCAACCAGTCGATCGGCCGCCACGGCGCGGAACTGGTGCCGGATGGCAAGACTGTGCTCACGCACTGCAACGCGGGCGCGCTGGCCACGGCGGGCTACGGCACCGCGCTGGGCGTGATTCGCGCGGCGGTGGAAGCCGGCAAGAAGGTGGACGTCTTCGCCGACGAGACCCGTCCGTTTCTGCAAGGCGCCCGCCTGACCGTCTGGGAACTGCAGCAGGACCACATCCCTGCCACGCTGATTACGGACAACATGGCGGGGCATTTTCTGAAATCCGGGCGCATCGGCTGCGTGGTGGTGGGCGCCGACCGCATTGCCGCCAACGGCGACGTGGCAAACAAGATCGGCACTTACTCGGTGGCTGTGCTCGCGAAGGAGAACGGCGTGCCGTTCTACGTGGCGGCTCCCATTTCGACGCTGGACCTGACGCTCGCCTCCGGCGATCAGATCCCCATCGAGCGGCGGCCCGATGCGGAGGTGACGCACGTGTTTGGCGCCGCGGTGGCGCCGGCCGGCACACCGGTGGAGAACCCCGCGTTCGATGTGACCCCGAACCGTTACGTGACCGCGATCATTACTGAGCGGGGAGTGGCGCGCGCGCCGTACGCGGAGTCGTTACGCCGGCTCGCGACTACCGCGCGGTGAACTTAGCGGAGACCACGGCTCCAGGATCGGTCTGAATGGCCAGGATTTGCTTGCCGCCGCCCACCAGCATGCCGCGCAGGTTCACGGTCCCGGCGGCTTGATCCCCTTCCGCGGGAAGCGCGAAGCTCAGATGCACTGTGCAATCGGAGTCGACGCTGATGTCCGGTTGAGTGCTGAAAGCCTGCTTGCCTTCCAGGGCCAACTGGAAGTTGTGGTGGCTGTCCTCGGCCATCACGCCTTTGATGGAAACGGCGCCGGAAGGGCCTCCTTGCGTGACAGGGGTCATGGTTCCCGACATTGTGAAGTCGTACTTTGCCCGCAAGTCCGAGACCTCACATGCCTGCCCGGCAGTGCGCACCAGGACGCCGGCCTTCGCTCCGCCGGGATCGGTTTGCCGGAAGTCCACGCGGCGCTCGTGGGGAGTGGCCGTGCCGCTGAAATGCTGGTACCCGCCGGAATCGTCCTGCAAACTCCAGGACACCGCGCAGTCTGTGCCGGCTGTGTAGGTCCCGGTCACAGAGTTACCTAATAGTACGCCTGCGTACTTCACGGAAGATGTGCCACTCACGTGCCCGCTGCCGTCGAAGACCAGCAAGCCCAAACTGGCAGCCGGCTTGGGCGATCCGGAAATGGTGGCGTCACCGGTGAGCAGAAAACCGTAGGCTCCCTGTAGCTCGTCCGGATTGCATACGGCCGCGCCGCGGACGGCGGGACCCACTCCGGAAAGCAATGCCAACAGCAAACCCAGCCGCATATGCCCCTGGATTCATTATCGGCGATTTGCCGGCGTGAGCTTCCCGCGCTATCGGGCCGCGGGCTTGACGATCCAGCCGTCCTGTAAGTTGACGATGCGATGCCCGTAGGCGGCGTTGGCCTCCGAGTGGGTCACCTGCACGATGGTGGTGCCGTCGTCGTTCAGGCGCTTGAAGAGATCCATGATCTCTTTGCCCTGGCTGGAGTGCAGGTTGCCGGTGGGCTCGTCGGCCAGGATCAGCTTGGGACTGGCGATCACCGCGCGGGCCACCGCCACGAGCTGCTGCTGGCCGCCGGAGAGTTGGTTGGGGTACAGGTCGCGCTTGCCCACGATGTGAAAGCGGTCGAGCGTGTCGCAGACCAGGCTGGCGCGTTCGGCGGACTTGATGTTCCGGTATGACAGCGGAATATCCAGGTTCTCGTAGACCGTCAGATTGTCGATCAGGTGGTAGCTTTGGAACACGAAGCCGATGTACTTCTTGTTCAGCTCCACGCGGTCCTTGGGCTTCATCTTGTGAACGGCGTGATCGACGAAGTAGAACTCGCCGGTCCAGGCGCCGTCCAACATACCGAGGATGCTGAGCAGAGTGGATTTGCCGGCGCCGGATGGACCCATGATGGTCACAAACTCGCCTTCCTTGATCTCCATTTCGATGCGCCGCAAGACGTAGGTGCGGCCGTAGCCCGCTTCGTAGAATTTGTCCAGATTCGCGATTCGGATCATGTGCTTATATTCTACTTGACGGGCGGCTCGCGGATGAGTCACCGTGCATTATACTGCTGAGACTATGATGCGCACGATATTCACGTTCCTGATGGCCGCGGCTTCGCTGGCCGCGCGCGCCCGCGACCTGGGCGTTCCATTTGATGGTGT
>Ga0335078_10005887_pt1 | contig 18141 bp, 18 predicted proteins | sample Lox_Sample_32_FD_206711 | JGI IMG/M metagenome (GOLD analysis project Ga0335078, IMG submission 206711) | Soil microbial communities from Loxahatchee National Wildlife Refuge, Florida, United States - Lox_Sample_3.2 | ecosystem: Environmental > Terrestrial > Soil > Wetlands | place: USA... | reverse complement strand
CTGTTCGACATCAGCGTCGAGGCGAAGCCCAACGCGGTCACCGCGCTGATCGGCCCGTCGGGGTGCGGGAAGTCCACGTTCCTGCGATCCATCAACCGGCTCCAGGAGCTGCTCCCCGGCACCCGGCGCTCCGGCGACATCGCCTTCGACGGCGAGTCGGTGTTCCGCCGCAACGTGGACCCCGTGGAGCTGCGCCGGCGCATCGGGATGGTCTTCCAGCGGCCGAACCCGTTCCCCAAGAGCGTGTACGACAACGTGGCGTACGGTCCGCGGGTGACGGGCGCCCACCCGGAGCGCCGCCTGCCCGAGATCGTCGAGCGCTCGCTCCGCAGCGCGGCCCTGTGGGACGAGGTCAAGGACCGGCTCGACGACCCCGGCACCTCGCTCTCCGGCGGCCAGCAGCAGCGGCTGTGCCTCGCGCGCGCCCTGGCCAACGAGCCCGAGGTGCTTCTGATGGACGAGCCGTGCTCGGCCCTCGACCCCATCGCCACCCAGAAGATCGAAGACCTGATCGTCGAGCTGAAGAGCCAGTACACGATCGTCATCGTGACGCACAACATGCAGCAGGCCGCGCGCGTGTCCGACTACACGGGGTTCTTCTTTCTCGGCCGGCTGGTGGAGTTCGGAACCACGCAGCAGATCTTCACCAGCCCCCGCGACGAGCGGACCGACGCCTACATCACCGGGAGATTCGGATGAGCACTCCGCTCGAGCCGCAGCGCCACTTCCACGAAGAGCTGGCCACTCTCAAGCAGCGCCTCATGACGGCCTCCGCGGAGGCCGAGGAGGCCGTGGGCAAGGCCGTCGAGGCGCTGCTGTCCCGCGACCGCCTCAAGGCACAGGAGGTGATCCGCGGCGACCGCGTGATCAACACGCTCGAGAGCAGCATCGAGGAGCAGGCGTTCCAGCTCATCGCGCTGCACCAGCCGATGGCCAAGGACCTGCGGCTCATCTTCGTCGCGATCCGCACCGTGGGCGACATCGAGCGCGTGGGCGACCACGCCGTCAACATCGCGCAGTCCGCGGACCGGCTGGCCAGCTACCCGCACATCGTGCCCGAGCCCGAGATCGTGGAGATGGCCCGGCTGTCGCGGCAGATGCTCGCCGATGCGCTGTCGGCGTTCGTCCGGGGCGACGCGCCGCTGGCGCGCGAGGTGTGCCGGCGGGACGACGCGGTGGACGCCCTGAACGACTCCGTGTTCCGCATCCTGCTGACGCATATGATGGAGGATCAACGGGTTATCGGCCCGGGCATGGAGCTGATCCTGGTGAGCCGGAACCTGGAGCGGGTGGCCGACCTCGCCACCAACGTGGCCGAGGACGTAGTTTTCCTGGCGGAGGGCAAGACCATCAAGCATCACGCCGAGGACGAGCGGCCCCCCAAGGACGCCGCCTCGTGAAGGGACCATGGGCATCCACGACCCGCACGCGTTTCCCGGGCGGCTGATCGTCGTCGAAGGCATCGACGGCTCCGGCAAGTCCACGCAGTTGTCCCTGTTGCAGACCTTCCTGGTGTCGGAAGGCTACGACGTGTCGTTCACGGAGTGGAACTCCAGTCCGATCGTGAAGGACACGACCAAGCGCGGAAAGAAGAAGAACCTCTTTTCGCCGACTACGTTCTCGCTGATCCACGCGACCGACTTCGCCGACCGGCACGAGCGCTCGATCCTGCCGCCGCTGCAGGCGGGCCTGATCGTGCTCGCCGACCGCTACGCGTACACCGCGTTCGCGCGCGACGTGGCCCGCGGCTGCGACCGCGCCTGGGTGCGCAACCTCTACCGCTTCGCGACGCGCCCGGACCTGGCGCTGTACTTCAAGGTGGACATCGATACCGCGGTCGCCCGCATCACCGGCGGCCGCATCCAGATCAAGTTCCACGAGGCCGGGATGGATCTCGGGCTCTCGCCCGACCCGATCACCTCGTTCCGGATGTTCCAGGGCAACGTCCTCGGCGAGTACGACCGGGTGGCGGAGGAGTTCGGCCTGACGGTGCTCGACGGCTCGCGGTCCGTGGTCGAGCAGCAGCGCGAGATGCGCAAGCTCGTCAAGCCCATCCTCAAGGGGCTCCGCCGGGCCCGCGCGCCGCGACCGGCCGCCGCGCCTGCGGTGCCCGCCGCCGCCGGACCCGCGCCTGCGGTGCCCGCCGCCGCCGCCGGAGGGACCGCCCGATGATGATGGACGCCCGCTTCTACGGTGCCGGGCTGGCCAAGCTCGAGATGGCCGGCGATCTGCCGGGCAACCTGCTCGTCATCGAGGGCGCCGACGGCGTCGGCCGCTCGACGCACATCGAGCTGCTGCAGGGCTGGCTCGAGGGCCAGGGGTTCGCCGTGGCCTCGACCGGCCTGGTGCGCTCGGCGCTCACGCGGCGCGGGATCGAGTCCGCCAAGGAGGGACACTCCTTCGACCGGACCACGATGGCGCTGTTCTACGCCACCGATCTCGCGGACCGCATCGAGCACGAGATCCTTCCCGCCCTGCGGAGCGGCTTCGTCGTGCTCGCGGACCGCTACGTCTTCACGACGATGGCGCGCGGGGCCACCCGCGGCCTCGACCGCGAATGGCTCGCCCGGTTGTACGGGTTCGCGCTGGTGCCCCGGCGCGTCTTCTTCCTGCGCCTCGACCCCGACGAGCTCATCCGGCGGACCCTGCGGCGCGGCGGCGAGCTGGACTACTGGGAGGCGGGCCGCGACATCGGCCTGGCGCCGGACCTCTACAGCTCCTTCCGCAAGTACCAGACGCTGATGCTGGAGGAGTTCGACCGGATGGGCACGCAGTACGACTTCACCGTCATCGACGCCTCGCGGTCCGTGGAGGAGGTCCAGGCCGAGCTGCGGCGCCGGGTGGCCGAGCTCCTCGATCCGTCGCTGCTCTCGCCTGCCATCGATGTCACCGACGACTGAGCGCTTCGCCGCCATCGACGTCGGCTCCAACTCGATTCGCTGTCTCATCGCCGAGCGCGGCGAGGACGGCCATCTCCAGGTCATCGACGACCTGAAGGACCAGCCCCGGCTCGCGCGCGGGCTGTCGGCGTCCGGCGTGCTGGCCGACGCGTCGATCGATCGCGCGCTCGAGTCCCTGGGCCGCATGGTCCAGGCGGCGGAGCGGCGCGGCGCCGCGCGGCTGGCGCTGGTGGCCACGGCGGCGGTGCGCGACGCCGCCAACGGCGCCGCGTTCGCCGAGCGCGTCCGGCGGGAGCTGGGCATCCCGCTCGAGGTCATCGACGGCGAGACCGAGGCCCGGCTCGCCTTCCTCTCCGTCAGCGAGCACTTCCCCATCGGCCGCGGGCGCGCCGTGATCGCCGACATCGGCGGCGGCAGCCTCGAGCTGGTGCTCGCCGTGGGCGGACTGGTGGACCGCGTCGTCTCCCTGCCCTTCGGCGCGGTGCGGCTCACGGAGCAGTACCTGGCCGGTCCGGGCGATCCGGGCACGGCCGTGCGCCGCCTCCGCGCCGCCGTCCGCCAGAAGCTGCGCCGCGCGGTCCCCAGCCGGGAGTGGGCCGCCGCCAAGCTGTTCGGCTCCGGCGGGACCTTCACCAACCTGGCGCGCATCGCGGCCGCGCGCGACCGCGGCGCCGTACCGACCGGCGGGATCCACGGCTCCGCCGTGCCGCTCGCCGAGCTGCAGCGCGTCCTCGAGTGGCTCGGACCCATGAGCGTCGACGAGCGGCGCAAGGTGAAGGGGCTGAACCCCGAGCGCGCCGACATCATCGTCGCGGGCCTCGCCGTCGCGGCCGAAGTGCTCGAGCTGTTCGACGCCCCGAAGGTGACCGTCTCCGCCTTCGGCCTGCGGGAGGGGCTGCTCATCCACCTCGCGCGGCCGGCCTCCGACAACCAGCCCGCCACGCGCGCCAAATCGCTGCGCCGCTTCGCGGACCGCTGCCGCGCCGACCGCCGCCACGGCGAGCAGACCGCGCGCCTCGGCCGCCGGCTCTACGACGTCCTCGGCAAGCGACTCGGTTGCACCGAGGGCGACTGGGAGCTGCTCGAGGCCGCCTCGCTGCTGCACGACGTCGGCATGCTGGTGTCCTACCGCAGCCACCACAAGCACAGCTACCACCTGATCGCCCACGCGGAGGCGTTGCCGTTCACGCCGCGCGAGCGCCTGCTGATCGCGCTGATCAGCCGCTACCACCGCAAGCGCCCGCCCAGCAAGAAGCACGTGGATTTCGCGGCCCTCGACCCCGAGGATCGCGCCCGCGTGCGCCGCCTCGCGGCGCTGCTCCGCGTGGCCTGCGGCCTCGACCGCGGCCACGTGTCCGCCGTCGAGGCGATGCGCCTGCGGCTGATGCCCGACCGGCTGATGGTGGACGTGGTGCCGCGTCTGGTGACGACGGACCTGAAGCTCGAGCTGTGGGGCGCCCAGCGGAAGGCGAAGCTGCTCGGGAAGCTGCTCGGTCGCGAAGTGGTCGTGCGGGCGGCGTCGCTCGCCGAGAAGAAAGGCGACGGAGAGGCGATGCCGTGAGGACGTGAGCCGCCACGGGGCGCATCCTCACCCTCTCACGTCATCACCTCCATCACGTCCTGACGTCCCCGTCTCAGTAGACCTGCTCTCCGCCGGACGCCGGCGCGGCGCAGGCACCGGTCGTGCACGTCGCCCCGTGCGCCTCGGGCTTCGCCAGCAGCTCGGCCAGCTTGAGCGGCGCCGGTCCGAGACAGTCCACGAACGCCACGCCGCTCGACGTGCCGATCCGGCTCGCCCCGGCGGCGATCATGGCCAGCGCCGTCGTGCAGTCCCGCACGCCGCCCGCCGCCTTCACCCCGAGGTCGTCCCCCACCGTCAGCCGCATGAGTCGCACCGCATCCGTGGTCGCGCCGCCGGCCGGGTGGAACCCCGTCGAGGTCTTCACGAAGTGCGCGCCCGCGAGCTGCGCGACCGCCGACGCCCGGACGATGTCCTCCGGCGCCAGCACGGCGCTCTCGATGATCACCTTGACCAAAGCTCCGCGCGCCGCCTCCACGACCGCCCGCACGTCCTCCTCGACGTAGCCCCACTCTCCGCCACGCATGTGGCCGAGCGCCGCCACCATGTCCACCTCGGCCGCGCCGCGCGCCACCGCCTCGGCCGCCTCGGTCGCCTTCGCCCGGCTCGTCGTCGCGCCGAGCGGGAACCCGCACACGCTCGCCACCGCCACGTCCGTCCCGACCAGCTCGCGCGCGCAGACGTCCACCCACACCGGGTTCACGCACACCGCGGCGAAACGGTGCCGCCGCGCCTCCGCGCACAGCTTCAGGATGTCGGCGCGCGTCGCCTCGGGCTTGAGCAGGGTGTGGTCCACGAAGTCGGCGACACGCCGCGGGCCGGCCGCGGGCGTCCATGCCCCGAGCGGCACCTGCGGCCCGCGCCACGAGAGGTCCTCCAGCGGCCGCGCGGCCCCGCGCGCCACCCCGCTCTCCACCGCTCCCGCCCCCCGCGTCGCGGCGTGCCCCGCGCCGGCGTGCCCGCTGCGCAGCACCCGCCGCACCACGTCCGCCGCCAGCCGGTCGAGCTCGGTCTCGTTCATAGCACCCGCTTCCCGCCGAGGTCCACGCGATCCAGCACGCCCACGATCACGGCCTGCACCGGAATCCAGGGATCGTCGAAGATCTTGCGCGCCGAGGATCCCTCCTGCACCACCAGCACGCGGTCGCCCACTCCCGCGTCCACCACGTCCAGCGCGATCACCTCGTCGCCCTCCGGCCGCATCTCGAGGCTCAGCCGCCGCACCAGGAGGAGCTTCTTCCCCTCCAGGCGCTCGTTCTTGTGCGTGCTGACCACGTCCCCGACGACGGCTCCCAGATACATACGGACTCCTCGACGCGTGGAGCGGAGGGAAGAAACGGCGGTCCGCGGACCGCCGTCCGTCCTCATCCCGTCCTCACCTTCATCACCTCGTCACCTCCCCGTCGCCCACGTCGATGCGCTCCACTTTCCCCACCACCGCCGCATCCACCGCCACATCCAGCTTCCACAGCGCGATCGAGGCCTCACGGGCGGTGATGTAATAGCACAGCTCTCCGGGCCCCAGACCGAAGGTGTCCGCCGCCACCACGGGCGTTCCGCGGTCCTTGCCAGCCGAGTCCACGGGCTGCAGCCACTGGAGCGGAATGCCGTGGAGCGTGTCCTGCTTCACGGTGGCCACGACCCGGCCGACGATACGCGCGAGGTACATGTCGGCTCAGTCGCCAGTAGCGCGGGGGGCACGCCGCGAGTGGCTCCCTCCCGGCCGCCAGGCCTCGGAGGGGGCGCCGGGACGCACCACGGTCCCGCCTCCCGATTCCCGGCGTCTGGCAACCCCTGCCACCTTGCCGTCTCGCAACAGCACCGGTCCCGTCAACTCAGCCCCACCGAACGTGCTGCGGCACCCAGGGATTCTGCTTCCGCGAGGCGAGGTACGCCGGGTCCGCGAACAGCCGGATCGTCACGGCGCCCGTCGCGAAGCCTCCAATATGCGCCCAGAACGCCACGCCGCCATTGCTCTGCACGCCCGCCACCTGCGGCAGGGCGCCGAGAAGCTGCAGCGCGATCCAGTAGACCAGCATCACCCAGGCGGGCAGCGCGATCGTCGTGAGGAAGAAACCCAGGAACACCAGCGTGTAGACGCGCACCCGCGGGTAGAGCACCAGGTACGCCCCCATCACCCCGCTGATCGCGCCCGACGCACCCACGACCGGCACCGGCGACGAGGGGTCCATCGCCACCTGCGCCAGCGCGGCGGCCGCCCCGCACATCAGGTAGAAGGCGGCGAACCGCCCCCGTCCCATCGAGTCCTCGATGTTGTTCCCGAAGATCCAGAAGAACCACATGTTGCCGATGATGTGCATCCACGAGGCGTGCAGGAACATCGAGGTCACGATGTGCGTATAGGCTCGACCTGCCCCGATCGGGCACCACAGGCCCGGGCCCATGGGGACCGCCGCGCCCGCCGGCACGCGCCCGGTCAGCTGGCCCGGGATCAGGCCCATCGTGCAGATGGCCCGCGCCAACGGCAGACCCGCCCCGCCGCCTTCGATCAGGAGCCACACGGCGAGGTTCAACGCCACGATGGCGTAGGTGATGACCGGGGCCCTGAGGGTGGGGTTCTCGTCCCGGAACGGGATCACGGGCGCAACCTAACCTGTCCCAAGGGCGTGTCAACGCACCGACAAGCCGCTCAAGGGCTTAGCGCGCTGCCGATTTGGCAGAAAAGATGGCCCTGGGGTGGGCACGTCCCTTGCTCCTGCGACGTTGGGCAGCCCCTGCACATCTACCCTAGTTGCGTTCGGAGATTGGACCATGGCTGAGAAGATCATCGGCATAGACTTGGGCACGACGAACTCGGTGGTGGCCGTGATGGAAGGCGGCGACCCGGTCGTCATCCCGAACGCCGAAGGCGGGCGCACGACGCCGTCGGTGGTCGCCTTCACGAAGGACGGCGAGCGGCTGGTGGGCCAGGTGGCCAAGCGGCAGGCCGTCACCAACCCGCTGAACACCGTCTTCTCCATCAAGCGCTTCATGGGCCGGCGGGTGGGCGAAGTGGCCGAGGAGACGAAGCGCGTGCCCTACAAGGTGGCGGCGGGGCAGAACGAGCTGGCGTCCGTGGAGATCAGCGGCAAGCGATACACGCCGCCGGAGATCTCGGCGATGATCCTCCAGAAGATGAAGCAGACGGCGGAGGACTATCTCGGCCACAAGGTCGAGAAGGCGGTGATCACGGTGCCCGCCTACTTCAACGACTCGCAGCGGCAGGCGACGAAGGACGCCGGCAGGATCGCGGGTCTGGACGTGGTGCGGATCATCAACGAGCCCACCGCGTCGGCGCTGGCCTACGGCCTGGACAAGAAGAAGGAGGAGAAGGTCGCGGTCTATGACCTCGGCGGCGGCACGTACGACATCTCGATCCTGGAGCTGGCCGAGGGCGTCTTCGAGGTCAAGAGCACGAACGGCGACACGCACCTCGGCGGCGACGATTTCGACCAGCGGGTGATCGACTGGCTCGTGGCGGAGTTCAAGCGCGACCAGGGGATCGACCTGTCGAAGGACGCGATGGCACTGCAGCGGCTGAAGGAGGCCGCGGAGAAGGCGAAGTGCGAGCTCTCGACGGTGATGCAGACGGAGATCAACCTGCCGTTCATCACCGCGGACCAGGCGGGCCCGAAGCACCTGAACATCACGCTGACGCGGGCCAAGCTCGAGCAGCTCGTGGGCGACCTGGTGCAGCGGACACTGGAGCCGATGAAGAAGGCGCTGGCGGACGCGAACCTGAAGCCGGGCGAGGTGGACGAGGTCATCCTGGTCGGCGGCCAGACGCGGATGCCGAAGGTGCAGGAGGTGGTGAAGGAGTTCTTCGGCAAGGAGCCGCACAAGGGCGTGAACCCGGACGAGGTCGTGGCGATCGGCGCCGCGATCCAGGGCGGCGTCCTGGGCGGCGAGGTGAAGGACATCCTGCTGCTCGACGTGACGCCGCTGTCACTGGGCATCGAGACGCTGGGCGGGGTGACGACGGTGCTGATCCCGCGGAACACCACGATCCCGACCAAGCGGTCCGAGGTGTTCTCCACGGCCGACGACAATCAGACGACGGTCGAGATCCACGTCCTGCAGGGCGAGCGGGAGATGGCGCTGGACAACCGGACGATCGGCAAGTTCCAGCTCACGGGCATTCCACCGGCTCCGCGGGGCATGCCGCAGATCGAGGTGACGTTCGACATCGACGCCAACGGGATCCTGCACGTCTCGGCGAAGGACAAGGCGACGGGGAAGGAGCAGAAGATCCGCATCGAGGCCTCGAGCGGGCTGTCGGACAAGGAGATCGACAAGATGGTCCACGCCGCCGAGGAGCACGCGGCGGACGACAAGCGGCGGCGCGAGGAGATCGAGACCAAGAACCGCCTCGACTCCATGGTGTACGACGTCGAAAAGAACGCCAAGGAGTGGTCCGACAAGCTCGACCCGGCCGTGAAGAAGCGGCTGGAGGAAGCGGTGGACGGCGCCAAGAAGGCGCTGCGGGCGGGCGACGGGGACGGCATCCGGAAGGCCGCCGAGGCGCTGCAGGCGGCGTACAGCGAGGCCGGCCGGTCGCTCTACCAGAGCCCGTCCGCCGGCAGCACGGGCGCGGCCGAGCCGCCCTCGGGCGGCGCGGCGGCCGGGGCCGAAGGCGGCGCCAAGAAGGACGAGGCGGTCGAGGCCGATTACGAGATCGTGGACGATTCGAAGCCGGGCAAGTAGAACCCGCCCGGCGCGTGCCGGGTACTAGGGACGGGTTCCCGCAACCTCTGGAGGAAGGGCATGCCGTCGAAGGGTCGTGATTTGCTCAAGATGGGCGCGATCATCGCCGTGGCGTTCGTGGCCGGCCTGGGGTTCGCGTCGGCCCTGAACCTGCCGCGGCCCGGTCGCGCCGAGTCGCTGCGTGGGTTGAACTACGTGAACGGCCCGGCCGCCCCCGCCGCCCGCGCGGACGGCGTGCTGCCGAGCTTCGCGGACATCGCGGAGCGGGTGCGGCCGTCCGTCGTCTACGTCCAGACGCGGACCAAGATCACGGGGAACCCGCACCAGGACATGCCCTTCCAGTTCTTCTTCGGCCCGAACTTCCAGGCGCCCCGCCAGCCCCAGATCGAACGCGGCTCGGGCTCCGGCTTCATCGTCTCGCAGGACGGCTACATCCTGACCAACAACCACGTGGTCGCCGACGCCGACCACGTGGAGGTCACCCTGCTCGACAACCGGCAGTTCACCGCCAAGGTGGTCGGGCGCGATCCCAACACCGACATCGCGGTCATCAAGATCAACGCGGACCATCTGACGCCGCTGCCGCTCGGCAATTCCGACGCGGCGCGCATCGGCGACTGGGTGCTCGCGATCGGCAACCCGCTGAACTTCACCTTCACGGTGACGGCGGGCATCGTCAGCGCCAAGGGCCGCCAGCTGCCGGGGCTCCAGGACGGGAACGACCGCTATCAGCTGCAGGACTTCATTCAAACCGACGCCGCGATCAACCCCGGCAACTCGGGCGGGCCGCTGGTCAACATGCAGGGCGAGGTGATCGGCATCAACGCCGCGATCGCCTCGCAGACGGGCTATTACGAGGGGTACGGGTTCGCGGTCCCCATCAACCTGGCGCGGAAGGTGATGGACGACCTGATCGCCACCGGCCACGTGCAGCGCGCCGTGCTGGGCATCGGCATCGCGCCGGTCACGCCGGTGGACGCGCAGGCCGTGGGGATGACCCAGATCCGGGGGGTGCTGGTGAGCAGCTTCACCACCGCCGACTCCCCGGCGAAGGCCGCCGGGCTGCAGCTCGGCGACATCATCGTGGCGCTGAACGACACGGCGGTCGCGGACGTTCCGCAGCTGCAGACGATGGTCGGATTCCGCCGCCCGGGCGACGTGGTGCACGTGACGATCGTGCGGTCCGGGGGCAAGGAGCAGACGTTCGACGTCCGGCTCGCGGCGGCGCCCGACAGCACCCAGCTCGCCAGCGCCGGCGGCTCCGGCTCGGACGAGGCGTCGGCGGACCAGGTGGCTTCGAAGCTCGGCTTCAGCGTGCAGGGCCTCACGGCGGACGACGCGGCGCACGTGGCGGCCGACCTGCGGGGCCCCGTCGTGACCGACGTGGATGAAGACGGCCCGGCTTACGGGAAGGTGTTCGCGGGGGGGCCGAACGCCGCGCCGGACATCGTGCTGAAGATCAACGGCACGCGGGTGCGCACGGTGGAGGAGCTGCAGCAGGCCGTGCACGGACTGCACAAGGGGGACATCGCGTCGCTCATCCTCGGCAACACCGGCGACGCGGCGACCTCGCCGCGCCTGGTGCGCATCGAGGTGCGCTAGCCGGCTGCGCGGACCGGCCCGAACGCGAGCGCCCGCCCCCCGGCGGGCGCTCGTCGTCTCGGCCGGCGGCGATTATCTTGCGGGGCGCGCGAAAGTGGCGGAACCGGCAGACGCGCGGGCCTTAGGAGCCCGTGGGGCAACCCGTGGGGGTTCGAATCCCCCCTTTCGCACTATGGCCGAGACCGGGATCGACATCACCCCCGCCGCGCACGACGCGGCCCGCCGCACCTACACGGTCGCGGTGAGCCCCGAGCGCGTGCAGGCGGCGGAAACCGCGACGACGGCGCGGTACGCGAAGCAGCTCAAGGTGCCGGGGTTCCGCAAGGGCAAGGCGCCCCCGACCGTGGTGCGGCGCCGCTTCGGCGACGCGATCCGCCAGTCGGTCATCGAGGAGCTGCTGCGCGCCTCCTGGGAGGCGGCGCGCGAGCAGGACGGGCTCAAGCCGGTGACCGATCCGCAGGTGCGCAACGTCAAGTTCGAGGAGGGCCGCCCGCTCACCTTCGAGCTGCTCGTGGACGTCAAGCCGGAAATCGCGCTGGAGCGGCTCGGGGGCTTTCGGCTGACGCGCACCGTGGCGGCGGTGACGGACGAGATGGTCGAGGCCCAGCTCACCTCGCTGCGGGAGCAGCGCGCCCCCTGGGTCCCGGCCCCCGATCGCGCCAAGCCCGGCGACCTGGTGGAGGCGACCATCGTCAACCTCGACGCCCCGGACGAGCCGGCGTCCGAGCCCGTCCGTTTCGTGCTGGGCCAGGGCCACGCCCTCCCCGGGCTGGAGGAACGCCTCATGGAGCTGGCGCCGGGCGGATCGTGGGAGGGCACGCTCCGCTTCCCCGACGATCACCCCGACGAGGCCAGGCGCGGGCAGAGCCGGCGTGTCCGGGTGAGCCTGGGCGAAGTCAAACGCCAGGCGCTGCCCGAGCTGAGCGACGAGTTCGCCCGCGAGGTCGGCGAGTTCGATTCGGTCGCGGCGCTGCGCGCGGCGGTGCGGACCGACCTGGAGGCCGACGCGCGCCGCGAAGCCGACGCCGCGGTGCGGGCCGGACTGATCGACCAGATCGCCGCGGCCAACAACGTGTCGGTGCCCCCGTCGCTGCTGGACCGCGCGATCGCAGCGTCGGCCGCCGCATACGGCATCGCCGACGACCAGCGCGGCAGGTTCGCCGCGGAATTCCGCCCCATCGCCGAGGCGGGCGTGCGGCGCGACCTGATCCTCGAGACGGTGGCCGAGCAGGCCGGCCTGGCGGCGACGGCGGACGCGCTGGCCGCCCGGCTCGCCGAGGTCGCGCGGCGGCGCGGCGAGACGCCGGCGGCCGTGCGGGCCTCCCTCGAGAAGGCCGGCCGGCTGCGGGAGCTGGAACGGTCCCTCACGGAAGAGAACGTGTTCACGCACCTCCTCGCCCAGAGCACGGTCGAGGACGGTCCATCCACCCGCTGACCCGGGGCGCACTCGTGGCACTTCGCGACGACATGTCCACGCTGTATCCGCCGTACATCATCGAGCGCTCCAGCCGCGGCGAGCGCACCTACGACATCTTCTCCCGGCTGCTGATGGACCGGATCATCTTCCTCGGCGTGCCGATCAACGACGACGTCTCGAACATCATCATCGCGCAGCTGCTCTTCCTCCAGGCCGACAGCCCGGAGAAGGACATCTACGTCTACATCAACTCCCCGGGCGGCCTGGTCTCGAGCGGCATGGCCATCTACGACACCATGCAGCACATCAGCGCGCCGGTGAACACCATCTGCATGGGCATGGCCGCGTCGATGGGCTCGTTCCTCCTGGCCGCCGGTCGCAAGGGCAAGCGCAGCGCGCTGCCGCACTCGCGGATCATGATGCACCAGCCCTCGGGCGGCGCGCAGGGCACCGCCGCGGACATCGAGATCCAGGCGCGGGAGATCCTCTACCTGCGCGGCAAGCTCAACGAGCTGTACGCCAAGCACACCGGCCAGACCGTGGAGCAGATCGAGAAGGACATGGACCGGGACCGCTTCATGTCAGCGGAGGAGGCGAAGCAGTACGGCCTGATCGACCACGTCCTGGCCCCGGGCGCGGTCCTCGACGTGGGCACGAAAGCCTAGGCGCCGCTTGACTCCCGGCGCCGCGGCCCGGCATATTCGCATCAGGCTCCCTTAGCCAGGCGCTCCGACCCATGTCCAACGACCGTCACCTGCGCTGCTCCTTCTGCGGCAAGTCGAAGGACTCGGTCCGGAAATTCATCTCCGGACCGTCGGTCTACATCTGCAACGAGTGCATCGCCCTCTGCAACGAGATTCTGGCGGAGGACGAGGAGCGCGAGGTCGCCGATGCGATCACGCAGGTGCCCACGCCGATCGAGATCAAGGAGGTGCTGGACCAGTACGTGATCGGCCAGGAGCAGGCCAAGAAGGCCCTCGCCGTCGCCGTCTACAACCATTACAAGCGCATCAACTCCCAGTCGGTCAAGGACAACGACGTCGAGCTGGAGAAATCCAACATCCTGCTCATCGGGCCCACCGGCGTCGGCAAGACGCTGCTGGCCCAGACGCTGGCCCGCCTGCTCGACGTGCCGTTCACGATCGCCGACGCCACGACCCTGACCGAGGCCGGCTACGTCGGCGAGGACGTCGAGAACATCCTGGTGCGGCTGCTCCAGGCGGGCGACTTCAACGTCACCGAGTGCGAGCGCGGCATCGTCTACATCGACGAGATCGACAAGATCGCGCGCAAGAGCGAGAACCCGAGCATCACGCGCGACGTCTCGGGCGAGGGCGTGCAGCAGGCCCTGCTGAAGATCCTCGAGGGCACCGTGGCCTCCGTGCCGCCGCAGGGCGGCCGGAAGCACCCGCAGCAGGAATACATCCAGATCAACACCAAGGACATCCTGTTCATCTGCGGCGGCGCCTTCGACGGCCTGGACAAGATCATCGAGTCGCGCACGGGCCGGCGCCGCATCGGCTTCACGAAGGACGAGGTCGAGCGCGGCGTGCCCACGCTGCAGCGGCGCAACCCGTACGGCGAGGTGGAGCCGGACGACCTGCTGCGCTACGGCCTGATCCCGGAGCTGATCGGCCGCCTCCCGGTCACCGTGCCGCTCGAGACGCTGGACGAGGAGGCGCTCGTCCGCATCCTGGTCGAGCCCAAGAACGCGCTGACCAAGCAGTACAAGAAGCTGTTCGAGCTGGAGGACGTCCGCCTCACGTTCGAGCAGGAGGCCCTCGCCGCGGCGGCGCAGCTGGCCATCAAGCGCGGCGCGGGGGCGCGCGGGCTCCGGGCGATCCTCGAGAAGGTGATGACCGAGATCATGTTCGACCTCCCCTCGCGCGAGGACGTCAGCGAAGTCGTCGTCACGCGCGAGTGCGTGCTGGAGGGACGCCAGCCGCTGCAGGTCACCGACCGACAGCGCGCCAAGAAAGAGGCGTGAGATGAGCTGGCCGGACGCCCCCTCCCCGAGGGGGCTTTTGGTCAGCGAGTTCGTGGCGGCGCTGCCGCGCTGGGACACGCCCCTCGCCGGCCCCGCGCTGCCCGAGATCGCGTTCGTCGGCCGCTCCAACGTCGGCAAGTCCAGCCTCGTCAACCTGCTGGTGGGGCGGCGGGCGCTCGCCCGGGCCAGCCGCACGCCCGGCAAGACCCGCAACGCCAACGTGTACCGCTGGGGGCCCGGGTGCTACCTGGTGGACCTTCCGGGGTATGGATGGGCGCGGGCGGGCGCGGCCGAGCGCCAGGTGTGGCGGCGGCTGGTGAGCGCGTATCTCGCCCACCGCCCCACGCTGGCGGGGGTCGTGTGGCTGCTGGACATCCGGCGCGACCCCTCGCCGGAGGATCTCACCGTGGGCGCCGAGCTGCGCGCGCGCGGCGTCCCCACGCTCGTGGCCCTGACCAAGGCGGACCAGGTCGGCCGCGCCGCGCGGGCGGCGCGCGCTTCGGCCATCGCCCTGCGCCTCGAGCTGGATGCGACCGAGTTCGTGCTGACGAGCTCCAAGACCCGTGAAGGCGCGGAGGATCTGCGTGACAGCGTACTGGCGCACGTGGGTTGAAGCGGCGGCACTGGCCGGGGTCGCCCTGGCCGCCCCCGCCCTGCTGACGGCACAGGCCACCGATCTCCCTCCGGCGGGCTTCGGCTCGCTGAAGCAGGATCAGGCGGCGGTCATGATCACGACCGGCAATCTCGCGGTCCGGGTGCTCCCGCTCGACGAGCGGATCATCCGCCTGCTCGCGCCTGACACGTACGCCTCGCTGCACGCCATCGTGCAGAGCAAGGCGAGCGCCATCGCCGCCGCCGCGCGAGACGCCGCGCGCGACAGCGTCGAGATCTTCTACGTGACGTTCTACGCCCTGCAGCCGCAGGTGACCTTCGTCCCGGACCAGGTCTCCATCCAGAGCCTGGGCAGCTACTACCGGCCGCTGGCCATCCTGCCGCTGTCGCCCCTGTGGAATGACGCCCGGCTCGACCAGGGGCGGCAGGCGTCCGCGATCTACCTCTTCGACCCCTCCATCCCCGTGTCGCAGACCTTCACGGTCTACTACGGCGACCAGTACTCGGCCACCTTCGACAACGCCCTCACGCTGCTCCAGAGCGAGCGCGCGCGGGTCCTGGCGCGCGCCGCCCAGAAGTCCCAGCCCTAGCGATGGCGGCCCCTCTCGCCGCGCTCGCGCTCGGCGGGGCGGGCGTCGCGGCGGCCGCGGCCGCGGCCGCGTGGATCGCGCGCCGCGGACGGCGCCGCCGCTACGACCTGATCGTCCGTGGCAAAGAGCAGTGGGAGGCGACGTTCGACGCCATCTCCGAGGGCATCGCTCTCGTGGACGGCGGCGGCGCCATCCAGCGCGCGAACGCCGCCCTCGCAGCGCTCGCCGGCCGGCCGGTCACGGCGATCGTCGGCCGCGGCCTCGACGCCGCGGTGTTCGGGGCGTCCGGCGCCGTAGCGGACCTCCTCCACGCCGCCGCGGCCGGCGCACGCCCCGCGCCGGTCGTGCGCCGCTCCGCGCTGCTCGGCCGCGTCCTGCGCGTGGCGGCCGCGCCCGCGCCCCGCGCCGCAGAGGGAGCGTCCGTAGTCGTCGTCGTCGAGGACATCACGGAGCAGCAGGCCATCGAAGCCCAGCTCATCCAGAGCGAAAAAATGGCGGCCGTCGGGACGCTCGTCTCGGGCATCGCCCACGAGCTGAACAACCCCCTCACCTCCATCGCCGGACTGTCCGAATTCCTGCTCGAGCAGCCGGGCGCGGCGGGCGGCGTCGCGCGCGAGCACCTGCGCGTCATCAACGAGCAGGCGGAGCGCGCCGGCCGCATCGTGCGCGACCTGCTCACCTTCGCGCGGAAGGGACCCGCCGAGCGCGCCGCCGTGGACCTCGGCGACCTGGTCGTCCGCACGGTGGCCCTGATGGACTACGAGTTGAAACGGCGCGGCGTGACCGCGGAGGTGGCCGTCGCGCCGGATCTCCCGCCGGTGTGGGGCGACCGCCACCAGCTGCAGCAGGTGGCCCTGAACCTGATCGGCAACGCCGCCCAGGCCATGGCCTCGCTGCCCGACGGCCGGCCGCGGGTCGTCCGGATCGGCGTGACCCCGGAGGGCGGGCGCGTGGTCCTGCGCGTCGCCGACACGGGGCCGGGCCTCGACCCCGAGGTCCAGTCGCAGATGTTCAGCCCCTTCTTCACGACCAAGGCGCCCGGCGAGGGCACGGGCCTCGGGCTGTTCGTCTCCTACGGGATCGCGACCGCCCACGGCGGCACGCTGACGGCCGAGTCCGAGCCGGGCCGCGGCGCGACCCTGATCCTCGCGCTGCCCTTCGCGCGCCCGGCACCGGGCGCGGGCCCGGCGCCAGCGCCGCCGGCCCGCCGCATTCTCGTCGTGGACGACGACCCCGTCGCGCGGCAGGTGGTGAGCGTCTTGTTCGGGGGCTCCGGGCACCGCGTGGACGCCGCCGCCAGCGGTGCCGACGCGCTGCGCCTCGCGGCGGCGGCCCGCTACGATCTGGTGATCGCGGACCGCCTGGCGTCGGCCGAGGGCGAGCCGCTGCCGGCCGCCCTGGTCCGGCTGCCGGGCATCCGTGCCGAGCGCCTCATCCTCTCGACCTCCGAGGCGCTCCTGGACGGGCCCGGCCGGGGCCCGGCGCCGCACCTGCTCCACAAGCCTTTCGACCTGCGCGAGCTCAAGAGGGTGGCCGAGGAAGTGCTCAAGACGGCGGAGTAGGTGGACGGCAGACTCACAAAATGCGGAGCACATCCTCCGCGCCGCCGGCGTCACCGCTGCCGAACAGCTGCAACGCGTCGCTCAGCGCGCGCCGCTCGCGCGGCCAGTAGAACCTCCGGCCCGCTTCCTCCGGCGCCACCCACTCGCTGCGGTCGTGCTCCTCCGACAGCCGCACGGCGGCGCCGGGGGGGACGATCGCGCAGAAGGCGGGAATGAGCGCCACCAGGTCGCGCCGGTGGAGGTAGAACGCCTCGACGCGGCTCAGGTTGTACAGGCGCGCGGCGCCGAGGCCCGTTTCCTCCCGCAGCTCGCGCACCGCGGCGTCCGCCGGCCGCTCGTCCGGCAGGATGTGGCCGTGCACCGATTCCCAGGTGCCCGGGCTGCGCAGCCCCGGCGCGCGGCGCAGCGCCAGCACCTCCGGGCGCCCGGCCGGCCTCGGTTTGACCGGACCGAGCATGGCCCTCTCCTCTTCGGGCCCGAAGCGCAGCACGTAGACGTCCACGATTTCCACCCGCACGTCGCTCATCGCGCCGCCTCCCCGCCCCCGGGACCCGCCGCCACGCGCGGGTCGCGCTCCGCCGCCGCCGCGAGGGCGCGCGCGGCCGCGGCGTACGCGGCGGTCGTGACCGGCCGCCCGTGCTCGCCCCGCAGGCGGTCGAGGTGCAGCGTCACCCGCGCCTCCCCCACGAACGCCTGCCAGAACTCGGGCGTGAGCGCCACGTCGTAGTCGCCGACCAGCTGCCAGGCGGGCGGCGCGGCGTCGTAGGCCAGCAGGCCGGGCCCGCGCAGGTCGCACACGGCACGCACCAGCGCGCCGGCCACCGGCACGGTCGCCTCGCCGACGCCGCGCAGGACGTCCCGAGCGCCGACGGCGCGCGCGAAGGCCTCGCCGAGCGCGGCGCCCGCGCCGACGACCACGGCATGCGCGTCGCCCGGCGCGGCGCCGGAGGCCGCGACGTCCAGGTCGAAATGCCCGTGGGCGGCCACGGCCTCCAGCAGCGCGTCGAACGCGGCGACACCGCTGCGCGCGCTGGCGCGGCCGCGGCCATCCACCGCCAGACGCACCACCACCGTGGCCGCGAGCGTGCCGCGACGCACATCGGCGGTCCGGCTCATCCGCGGCCCGGTCCCGGGCCCTAGGTGTTGGAGCGGCGCCGTCCGAGCACCGCGTCGAGGCGCGCCGAAAGC
>Ga0335078_10005886_pt1 | contig 18141 bp, 18 predicted proteins | sample Lox_Sample_32_FD_206711 | JGI IMG/M metagenome (GOLD analysis project Ga0335078, IMG submission 206711) | Soil microbial communities from Loxahatchee National Wildlife Refuge, Florida, United States - Lox_Sample_3.2 | ecosystem: Environmental > Terrestrial > Soil > Wetlands | place: USA... | reverse complement strand
TAATCAGCGCCCAGCAATAGCGCGTCTCCTGGCCGCAGCGTTTGGCGGATGCGGCGCAGGATACGAATGGCATGCGGCGGCTCGAAGTTGCCGATGCTGGAGCCGATGTACAACACCAGCTTGCGTCCTGTGATGCGGCTCAGTGCAGGGACGCCGCCGGTGTAATCCGCCACGATCGGGTTGACGCGCAGGGAGGAAAATTCCTTGCCCAGTTGGCGAACACCTTGGTCCAGGGCCGAGGGCGAAACGTCGATGGGATAAAACAGCGACCGGCTCTGGTGATGCAGCAGCTCCTCGATGAGGATTCGGGTCTTGGTCGCCGTGCCCGCGCCCAACTCCACCAGCGTCAGCGCAGGTCCCGCGCGCCGCAGAATATCGGCGGCGTACTCCTCGAAAATGCTGCTTTCGGTGCGCGTGAGGTAATACTCCGGCAGCTCGGTGATCTCTTCGAAAAGCTGCGAACCGGCCTCGTCATAAAAGAGCTTCGAGGGCAGATGTTTTGGCTCCGCGGTAAGCCCTGCGTAGACATCGAAGGCTATCGCGTCATTGGTCAGGAACTGCAGCTTAGTCGTTGCCATTGGCCAACCGGACGCCCATGAATTGCCAGCGCACATGGGGCGGGAAGAAATTGCGATATGTGGGCCGGATGTGCGACCGCGGCGTGGCGCAGGAGCCTCCGCGAAGCACCATCTGGTTGCACATGAATTTTCCGTTGTACTCGCCGACGGCGCCGGCCGCCGGCTGGAAACCGGGATACGGTGTGTAGGCGCTGCCGGTCCACTCCCAAACGTCACCGAACATCTGCAGCAGCGGTTCAGCGCCGGCGGCGGGCTGCGGATGGAGCACCTCCGGGTCCAGAAGATTTCCGTCGATCGGACATGTCTCCGCCGCGACCTCCCACTCGAACTCAGTCGGCAATCGCGCATCGGCCCAGCGCGCGAAGGCATCCGCCTCGTAGAAACTGACGTGACCAACCGGCTCGCTCAGCCGCAGGGGCTGCATGCCTGCGATCGTGTAATTCCACCAATCGCCGTCGCGCTGCTCCCAATACAGTGGCGCCGTCCATTGATTGTTGCGAACCGAGTCCCAGCCGTCCGACAGCCACAATGTGGGAGTGCCATAGCCGCCATCGCGCATGAACTCGAGATATTCGCCATTGGTGACCAGACGCGATGCCAGCTGAAACGCCTTGAGATAAACCTTATGGCGCGGGCCTTCATTGTCAAAGGCGAAGCCGTCGCCCGCGAATCCAGCGGGGTACACGCCTTCGGCGAAGCTCCGCCATTGCACGTTGGGCGCCGTCGATGGGGCGGTATCGATCGGCGTCGCGGCGCGATAGGCGGGTCGCAGCGGATTGGCCCACAGCCCATTCTTCACATCGGTGACGATCAACTCCTGATGCTGCTGTTCGTGGTGCATGCCCAGCGTGATCAGTTGGATGGCTTCGTCCGGCAGATCGCGGTCGAGCACGCGCACCATCGCCTCTTCAACGTAGCTACGATACGCATGAACTTCGTCCAGGCTGGGCCGCGAAAGAATGTGCCGCAGCGCGCGCAACGGCCGCTCGCCCACGGTGTTGTAATAGGAATTGAAAAGATTGCGGAAGGCGGGATGATACGGGCGGAATTGGTCCCCATACTGCGACAGCACAAACGTCTCGAAGAACCAGGTGGTATGGGCCAGATGCCACTTTGCCGGACTGGCGTCCGGCATCGGTTGCAGGCTGTGGTCCTCGACCCCAAGCGGCGCGCACAGGCGCAACGAAGTCTCGCGGACCGCAATAAAATCGCGCACCAGCGACTGCTGACTCGCTGCCGGACTTGCCATCGGATTGTCTCGCGATATTGTAGTACCGGCCGTAGCCGTCTGAGACATAAAGACCTTTTGATGCGGAAAATGGCGCCCATGCCGATGATGCCGGCACGACCGGCTTTCCGACTCAGACAAAGATGCTCAGCGTGGAAGAAAGGTACAAATTTTCGTAAGAGGGTTGTCGGCCTATTTGACTACTCGCACCGGGGCAGGGGATGCAACCGGTGCCTCAGGCATCACCATTGAGGGCTTCTTATAGAGTCCCCGAATGTCGTTCCAGCGCACGCTCAACATCTCCAGGCTCATCTTGAGGCCATCGCGCAGCGGGCTGATCTTGGAGCGATGATCGTGCGCCCACTCGACAGGCACCTCGACTGTACGCAGCTTGAACTTATCGCTCAGGAACAACAGTTCGGGATCGAAGCCCCAGCGCTCGACCCGCTGGCGGGTGAAAATGGTCTGCGCGGCGGCGCGCGTAAAGGCCTTGAAGCCGCATTGCGTGTCGCGGTACTTCAGTCCCAGCACAATGCGCAGCGCCAGGTTGAAGAGCCGCCCATAGAGCTGCCGGTGCCAGGGCTGGCGCTCGGTTTGCAACTCCGCCCGCAGCCAGCGCGAGCCGATCGCGACATCCGCGCCGCTGGCAATCGCCTCGAACAGTTTGCTGGCTTCGTAAACCGGAGAGGACAGGTCGGCGTCGGTAAACAGCAACACATCGCCATGGGCATTCAGCATGCCGTTGCGGACGCTGTAGCCTTTGCCGCAATTTCCCGGGTTTTCCAGCAGGCGGATCTCCGGATGAAGCACCGCGAACCGCCGCACCACGCCGGCAGTGTCATCGCTGGAGCCGTCGTTGACCACGATGATTTCAGCCTGTAATCCTTGCCCGTCGATGAAGTCCAGGACCTTGGGAAGAGAGACCGTGAGCCGCTCGCTCTCGTTGTAAGCCGGGATGATGATGCTGTAGCTCAAATCGTTCATCAGCCACTTAGACGCTTTTCATTGTATGTCAGTTGTCACATAGTTAACATCGCCGAAACCAAAAGTTTCCATGAGCCGTCAGACGCCGCCGTTGCGCCGTGACGAGCTGCGGACCCGGCGCCCGTCGAGCGCCCGACTTGCGGAGAACCGCAGCCTCGAATTAGCCTCAGCTCGTATCCCATGCGTTTCGCCGGTCTGGTTTTCATCGCGCTGCTCATCTCGCTGTCGGCCCAGGCAGCCTCGAAGACACATATAGTGAGCTTGGGCAAGCCGATCAAGGTCAAGCTCCTGATCGGGCCCTCCGAAGACAAGACGCTGGACATCTCCATACGCTCGCTTTACGTCGACGGCAGGGTAAAAGAGTTCACCACGGGCAGCACGCACGATGTTACCGATCGCGAATTCGTGGTCCGCCGCGCCTACCGTATCAACGACGCTTTGCCGGATGACGCGCGTCAGGCTCCCAAATGGCTTTGGCAGCAGGGAGGCTGGCTGCTGGTGAACCGCATCTCCGGCAAGATTGTTGTCCTTAAGCTGCCTGACTTCGACCCGTTTTACTCGGATGTGAGCTGGTATCGCGACTACGCGGCCTATTGCGGCATCTCCAACTCGGGCGAGCGGGTGATTGCCCTGGTCGCCGAGATCGGGAGCGGCAAGCCGCTGTTTCGCAAAGACGTGGGCAACAACAGCAACGGCGAGGCGCCCGACAGCAATTGCTCGCCACCGCATTGGGAGCGGCAGCCGGCACGGGTCACGTTTCTGCCGAAGGTGGGCGAGCAATTTACTGTAAATGTCAGCGGACGCTTTGCCGATGAAGCCGCGGCGGAACGGGATTCGGACGAACAATAATCAACCACAGAGACACAGAGACACAGAGAAAAAGGAAAACAAGAAAGAGGAAAATTCTGGTGCCCCGGCTTTTATTCGCGGAGTGTATTCATATCTCAGTATTCCATTTGGGTTGACCTTAGAGGAATTTGATACGAAACTCTGTGCCTCTGTGTCTCTGTGGTTAATCTTGCTTTCTGAAGTGAGGGACTCTGAAGACACTCGACGAAAACCTTCGTGATGCCGAAATTGCCCATGGCCATCTTTGCGCGGGACAGGTGCTGGGAGTGCGGCTGGCGATGCGCGGACTGGAGTTGCTGGGCATCGACGATCCGCATGGCAAGGACCGCAAGCGGCTGATCACGTTCGTCGAGATCGATCGCTGCGCCACCGATGCGGTTGCCGTGGTCACTGGCTGCCGGCTGGGCAAGCGCGCGCTGAAGTTTCGCGATTGGGGCAAGGTGGCCGCGACCTTTGTCGATCTCGAATCCGGACGCGCTGTGCGGGTGTGTGCCAAAGAAAGCTCCAAGACGCTGGCGCGGCAGATGCATCCCGAGATCGCCAGCAAGAACCAGCAGCAGATGCTCGCCTACCGCGAGATGTCGAATGAAGAGCTGTTTTCCGAGCAGTGGGTTAAGGTCTCGCTGCCGCCCGAGGAGTTGCCCGGTTATAAAGGCGAGCGCGTCGTCTGCGCCGAATGCGGCGAGGGCATCAACTTCCAACGCGAGGTGCGGCGGGAGGGAAAGGTCCTGTGCCGGGCGTGCGCGGGGGCAAAGTACTACGAGGAGATTCCTTAGTCGACCTTTCTTGCCAGTGCGTGTTCGGCCACGTGCGCCACGCGCAACACGGTCGCTTCGTCGAAATGCTTGCCCAGAATCTGCATGCCGATCGGCAGTCCCTCTTTGCTCTTGCCACACGGGACCGAAATCCCCGGAATTCCCACGAGATCGGCGGTCACGGTGAAGATGTCGGCGAGATACATTGCCAGCGGGTCTCCTGTCTTCTCGCCCAGCTTGAACGCAGGCGTTGGCGTGGTCGGCGTGATGATAGCGTCAACCTTCGCGAACGCCTCATCGAAGTCGCGCGCCAGCAGGCTGCGCACACGCTGCGCCTTCAGATAGTAGGCGTCGTAATATCCCGCGCTCAGGACATAGGTTCCCAGCATGATGCGTCGCTTCACCTCCGCGCCGAAACCGGCATCCCGGGTGCGGCGGTACATTTCGGCGAGCGTCTTGCCGTCGGTCCGCAGGCCGTAGCGAACGCCGTCGTAGCGCGCCAAGTTGGATGAAGCTTCGGCGGTCGCAATGACGTAATAGGTGGGAATTGCGTAGGCGGTATGAGGCAGGGAAACGGGAATGATCTCCGCGCCGGCTTTCGCCAGCTCCTGAATTCCGTATTCGACGGCCGCGCGCACTTCGGCATCGAGACCTTCGCCGAAATACTCGGGGGGAACCCCGATCTTCAGCCCAGTTAAAGGCTGGCCTACATACATGCTGTAGTCGGGAACGGGTACGTCTGCCGTGGTGGAGTCGAGCGGATCGCGTCCCGCGAGGACTTGCAGCAGCAGCGCGGCGTCCTTCACGGTCTTGCCGAATGGGCCGGGGTGGTCAAGCGACGAGGCGAAGGCAATCAAGCCGTATCGCGAGACGCGGCCATAGGTTGGCATCAGTCCCACGACTCCGCAGAACGCAGCCGGCTGCCGGATCGAGCCGCCGGTATCGGAGCCGATAGAGGCAACCGCTGTTCCCGCAGCCACCGCAGCCGCGGAGCCGCCCGACGAGCCTCCCGGCACGCGCGAGGGATCGCGCGGATTGCGCACGGGATAGAAACCCGAGTTCTCGTTCGACGAGCCCATGGCGAACTCGTCGCAATTGGTCTTTCCCAGGATGATCGCGCCGGCCTCTTCCAGCCGTGCGATGACCGTCGCGTCGTAAGGCGCGGTGAAGTTTTCCAGAATCCTTGACGCGGCGGTGGTGCGAACGCCCTTGGTGGTGAAGACGTCCTTGACCGCGATCGGCACTCCTGCCAGCGGGGGAAGCGCATCGCCTTTATCGGCCAGCGACTGAATCTTCGCTGCCTGCGCGTAGGCGCGATCCTCGCATAGCGTCAGATAGGCGCCGATCTCGGCATCTTCCGCTCCGATCCTGGCATAGAACGCATCGACCAGGGCGGTAGCTGTGGTCTGCTTCTCCAGAACTGCGGTGCGTGCGGATTCAACCGTCAGCAGATCGATATTCATGCGCTAGCGCTCGATCACTTTGGGCACTTTGAAGAAGATGCCGTCGGCCTGTGGGGCATTGCGCAGAGCTTCATCGCGCGGCAGACAAGGACGCGGCTCGTCGGCGCGCATGGCGCCCTCAGGTTTCTGCGGATTGCCGTAGCGGCTGGCAACCTGCGCCATCGGCTCAACGCTGGCCGTGTCGAGTTCATTCAGCCGGTCGATGTAGCCGAGGACCGAGTTCAGGTCCTTTAACATGCGCGCGCGCTCCTCGGCGGTTAACTCGAGGTGAGCGAGCTCGGCGACATAGGCGACATCTTTTTCTGAAACCATAATTTCCTTGGCGGGTCACCGTTGCCGGCGCGCGACGCGGAATTCGATTTTGCCCACCGGCTCCGCAACCATCTGGTTCAGCGCTGCCAAATACTGCGGAATGAGACTCTGCAGTTGGTGTCGCCACGCGTCATCGGGCACGGCCACGGCCAGCACGCCGTCGGCAAAACTTTCCGCCGTGGTGCGGGCGGCGATTCTTGCTCCACAGGCCACAGGCCACGCCAACAAAGGTCCGTCGTTGCCTTCGCGGCGCACCACATCGCTAAGAATTTTCTTGAGAGTTGTGCGGGCGTGCTGCATGACTGGCGATCCTGCCCCAAAAAAAGATTGTACCGGAGACGCGACTTGCGCCGCAGGAGCTACTCGTACGGTTTTTCTTTCTGCAGAGATATGACATTACTACGGCTGTGGCAGCGTTGTTCCAGAACCGTAACGGCTGTGCGGGCTACATCGCGGTCTTGATGCCGGATTTGATCAGCCACCAGTTCATCGGATAGGACGTCAGGAAGCCGCAGGCCATGGCTGCCTGCATCATGAACCAGAACTCAATGTGGTCGGGGTGGAGGTGGCCGAACCAGACGAAAATCACTAACGCCATCCAGCCGTACATGCCGACTTGCCACGCGGTGAGCGAAAGAAAATCCACCTTGAGGGCGCGCTACCAGATTCTCGCGCCGTGCTGCTGTAGCATCGGAGCCAGAGCCATGTATTGAAAGCTGACGCCGACGATGAGGGCGAGCATATAGTCGAGTGTCCACTCGCCATACACAAGGCTGTCCAGCACGGCGAAGGGCATCGCGGCGAAGACGAACGGACCGATAAGGTCGGCCAGTGTGCAGCCTGCGCCGCAGTGCAGCGTTCCGGCAACAACTTTTTTCCAGAACGACCGCGGCGCCATGTCCATATCCATCTTGTGCGGACCAGAGTTGGAGCGTGGAGGCGTACGGCCCAGAGTCCAGTACATCCACAAGCCGACTGGTCCCGCCCAGAGCGCGTTGATGGGCCAGACCAGATTCATCACGAACATGGGCTGAGGCTGGCGGCGAAGAAGATCAATGGTGATCAGAACCGATGCGAGGATGCCCAACGAGACGGCCAACCACGACCAGAACTGAAAGCCGCTGCTGGCTGCATCACTCATTTCTTGCGCTGTATGAGGAATTGCGCCAACTCGCGCAAGGTCGCCCCACCCTCGCCAAAGTTGTCCAGCGCGGCTGACGCTTTCTCCACCAACTCATCCGCTTTCTTGAGCGAGGCGTCGATCCCGAACAGGGCTGGGTAGGTCGCCTTTTCTTCGGCCTTGTCTTTGCCGGCGGTCTTGCCGAGCTGCTCCGAGGTCTGGGTGACATCGAGGACGTCATCGACAATCTGAAACGCCAGTCCGATATTGCGCCCGAATTCGCGCAGGCTGAAGATGTGCGAGAGACTCGCTTCGGCATAGATGCCGCCGCTGACTACGCTGGCGGTCAGCAGCGCACCGGTCTTGGAGCGATGGATGTACTCCACGGTCGCGGCGTCGGGCCGGGTGTGCTCGGCCTCGAGGTCCATTACCTGCCCGCCGATCATGCCATCGATAGTGCCCGTAGCCCGCGCGACCTCGGCGATGATGGCCACGCGCGCCTCGGCTGGGCATTGCATCTTTGACAGAACTTCGTAGGCCAACGTCTGCAGCGCGTCCCCAGCAAGGATGGCGGTCGCTTCACCGAAAACCTTGTGGCACGTGGGACGTCCGCGGCGCAGGTCGTCGTTGTCGAGCGCGGGCAGGTCGTCGTGAATGAGCGAATAGGTGTGCAGCATCTCCAGCGCGGCGCCCAGCTCCTCCACGCCGGGAGGAACGCAGCCATGCACCATCTGCGCCGCCTCCAGGCAGAGAATGGGGCGCAGCCGCTTGCCCCCCGCAAAGACGCTGTGCCGCATCGCCTGATGAATGGATGCAGGATACTGCGTGGCTGCAGGGAGCAGGCGTTCCAAGGCGCTATCGGTGAGCAGCCGGCCTTCTTCCAGAACCTCTTTCAGCATGAAGAGGGCAGTATAAATGAGCGGTTAGTCGCGGGCCCTTGGCTCTTAGCTCTGGGCCTCAACGATTTACTGCCCTTTCGCTAGGAACAAAAGCCAACAGCGAAGAGCCAAGAGCAAAACTGACAAGATCACGGCCACCAGCCGCACGGCAGCCCCGCCAGGACTTGCATCTAACTGGCGAATCTTCTTTCGGAGGGAAAATGAAATTCACAGCCATCCTGTTGCTGGCCGGTGCGTGCCTGATGGGCGTTGCGGCTGCCCAGGACACCACAACGACTACCCCTAGCACCAACTCGCAGACGACGGCCAAGCAGGACATGAAGGACGCGGGACACTCCACTGCGAATGCGGCGAAGGACGTAGGCCACGCGACCAAGAAGACCACGAAGAAGGTGGTACACAAGGGCGCTGAGAAAACCAACGACGGATCGCAGAAGGTGGAGAACAAAACTGCTACCCAGCGATAGGAAGCTGCCTTGCCAAAAAGGAACCTTCCCGGGATCCCAGCGGAATATAACTTTATTGCGCGCTGGCTTGTGGTCTGTGCCGCTTAAGCCGTGCCTCGAACGATGAACGCCTCCCGCGGGCGTGTTAACATTGGAGGATAAAGAGAAAAAGAGTGGAGCTGACGGTCGGAGAGTGATGAAAGCTGTGTGTTCTTTTCAAGGAAACTCCAAGTTAAGTTGTGTCTGCCGGAGTGTGTCGTGGATTAAGCTAGCAAGTGCCCGATTTTTCATCGGTTTAGGCTTGGCTATGCTGACCGGGGGGACGGCGGCGTTGGCCCAATCCACGGGCGCGCCGAGCACGCAGCAGTCCGGCCCCGCCCCGTCTCAAACCCAGGCAGCTCCTGCGGCAGCTGCGCCGCAATCAGCCAACGTACAGTCCAATGGAATCATCACCGGCACCGTGACCGACAAGGACGGTGCGCTAGCCGTTGGGGCAAAGGTCGCGCTTTTCGTTGGTGGTCTAATCACATCGCGCGACGTGATGTCGGGCGACAATGGTGAGTTTACCTTCACCAATGTCCCTGCGGGGCCGTTTCATCTGAAGGTCACGGCGCCCGGTTTTGACACCCAGCAGTACTGGGGCTCGCTCCAACCCGGCCAGGCATTGCTTGTGCCGCCCATTAAGTTGCCGCTCACCGGGACTGTAACCGAGGTCAACGTCGGAGGGACACCGGAGGAAATCGCTGAGATTGAGGTCAAGCAGGAACTCGAGCAACGTGTATTCGGGATTTTTCCCAATTTTTATGTCACCTACACCAATGACGCTCCGCCGCTTTTTGCGAAACAGAAATTCGTTCTTGCCTCGAGATCGGTGATTGATCCGGTGACGATTCTGGGGGTAGGTTTTCTCGCCGGCGTTTATCAAGCGGCCGACGTGCCCGGTGGCTACGGCCAAGGCGCGGCGGGATATGGCAGGCGTTTCGGCGCCGCCTACGGTGATGTTGTCTTCGGAACCTTCATTGGAAGCGCCATCTTGCCGTCGGTTCTGCATCAGGACCCCCGCTACTTTTATTTAGGCCCGGACTACAGCACGAAGCAACGCTGGATACACGCGCTGGACAATTCCGTCATCGCGCGCAATGACCGCTCCAAAAAGTGGGAGCCGAACTACTCCGGGATCATCGGGAGCTTCGCCGCCGGTGCCATCTCCTATTCCTACATACCCGCTAGCGATCGCAGCGCGGGGATTTATCTGCAGGAGTCGCTGGTCAGGATAGCGGAAAGCAGCGTTGCCGGCGTTCTCCAGGAATTCGTGCTGCGCAAGTTCACCTCGCACGTGCCCAAGCAGAGTGCCGTTTCCGTTTCTGCCCAGCCTTAGGGTAAACCGCTGCTACAGCGTTTATCTGTTGAGCAAGCATCCCAATGCGGCGCGTCTTGCCGCAATGAAGATATGCCCGTGCGGCCGCAGGACGTGGGCCTGAGCTACGCTGTTACTTCAGCTCGGGAATTCTGGAGCGCACGCGTCTTAGCGCTGCCAGAAACTGCTCATTATGCTCGGGCGTGCCAATGGTCACGCGGAAGCAGTTGGGCGCACCCCAGATGCCGCTCATGGGGCGGACGATGACTCCCTCCTGTTGCAAGGCATGGCAGAGCGGCCCGGAAGGCTCGCCGGCGTCGCAGAAGAGAAAATTCGCCCAAGTGGGCACGACGCGAATACCCATCTGCGCAATTGCGGGCGCCAGCAGCTTTGCGCCTACGGCATTGTTTTCCACCGCGAGCTGGACGTGATCGCTGTCCGCAAGCGCGGCCAAAGCCGCTGCTTCGGCCAGTGACGAGACCATGAACGCCGGCTTCATTCTCGTCAGGTAAGAAATCAGTTCTGCCGGACCTATCCCATATCCCACGCGAAGACCGGCGAGCCCCTGTGCCTTCGAAAAGGTATGGAGCACGACAACCGACCGTCCTGCGCGGACGTAGTCCAAGGCATGCGAGTACTCAAACTGCCGCGCGGCGGCGAAATGGGCCGCGAACTCGTAATAAGCCTCATCGAGTACCGTGATGACATGCGACGGCAGGCGGTCGAGAAAATTGTCGATCGCCTCCGCGCTCACGACCGTCCCGGTAGGATTGTTAGGATTGGCGATGTACACCACACGGGTGTTGCTATCGATTGCGCCGAGAATTCCTTCCAGATCGAAGCCGTCATTGAGCGTGGGCGCCTCGATCAAGTGCGCGCCGGTGGCCTGCGTCACGATGGGATATACGATGAACGACTGCTTGCTCGTGACCGCGTTGAGTCCGGGGCCGAGCAGCGTGCGCGCGAGGATCTCCAGGAAGGTTGTGGAGCCGGCGGTGACCAATATTTGGCTCGCATCAACCTCGTGAATCTCAGCCAGACGCGCGGTTAGTTCTCCCGCGGAAGTATCGGGATAGAAATTGACTTCGGAGATCGCGGCTTTGATTGCCTCGATGGCCAATGGAGAGGGCCCAAAGGGATTTTCATTTGAAGCTAGCTTGATACAACGCACACCGCTCTCCAATTCCGCCTGCCTCCGATGCTTGCCTGCTTTGTAGCTGGTCAACGTGCGCACGTGCGCCGGAACCAGCTTGCTGAAATCTGTCATTCAATCTCCGGGGAGCACTTAGCATTGAGCACTTGGCCAAAACCTTTCAAACCGTCGCCAAATACTAGAAGCTATTTGGCCCTGTGGACATCGTGCCTTGAAAGGGCACGCCTTCAGGCGAGCCTGAGAAAACAAATTGCGCCCGGCTTTAGCCGCGGAGGGACCTCGCTTTCTTTGGCGCAGAAAATCGAAATCCCTCGGGGGCTGCAGCCCGCACTTATGGGCTTGGATCGGCACGGCTGAAGCCGTACCCTTTCAAACTTCAAGATGTCAACAGAGCCAGATAGCCTCTAAATCCCAAATTGCTAACCGCTGATTGCTGACTGCTAATTGCTAATTGCTGCTCTTTTCAGTTGTGCAACCTCGCGATCACTTAGATGCCGAAACTTGCCCGGCTCTACATCCAGCTCCAGGGACCCGTAGCGAACCCGCTTGATCTTCTCAACCCGATGTCCAATCTGTTCGAACATCCGCCGGATTTGCCGGCTGCGTCCTTCAATCAGCGAGACCTCGTACCAGGGATTTTCCGACTGGTGCAGAAGTTCGATGCGCGCGGGGGCGGTTTTTATCGCCTGCGACCGCCGGCGCGGCTCCGTTCCCGGTGCTTTGCCCCGGGGGGTTTTCAACGGCGTCCGTTCCGGTCGCAGCACAACTCCGCGGCGAAGCTTCTCGATTTGCTCCGCACCCGGTTGGCCGCTGACCTTGACCAGGTAGGTTTTCGGTAGATGCGACGAGGCGTGCGTTAACTTCTGCGCCAAAACGCCGTCATTGGTCAGCAGCAGCAATCCTTCACTAGCATAATCGAGCCGCCCGACCGGATAGATGCGGGTTCTGATCCCACGAACCAGGTCCAGCACCGTCGGACGGCCCTCGGGATCGGTGACTGTCGTCACGTAGCCCTTGGGCTTGTTGAGCAAGAGATAGACGTGGCGCTCGGGCGCGCCGATCAGCTTGCCATTGACCTTAATGTAGTCGTGCGCGGGATCGGCCTTGCTGCCCAGTTCGGTGAGGGTCTGCCCATTCACCGAAACCAATCCTGCGGCGATGAGTTCTTCGGCTTTGCGCCGCGACGCGATACCCGCGGCGGCAATGATCTTTTGCAGGCGCTCGGCGGCCATTGGCTAGGACTTTTCCTCAGCTCGTTCCGCTTCGGCCTCGGTTGCGTAGGTGCCGTCAGTGGACATTGTCGCCTCCTCCCCAAGGTGATGGCTGGGGTCGGGAATGGCCTCCGTGACGGGTTCGTCGCCGGCGCCCGAAGACAGGGCTTCTGCTGCTAGCGTCGGCGGTTCGGCAGCGGCTGCGAACAGCTCAGCCTGCGGATCACCCAGCTTCTCGAACTCTTCCACGCTGGGGAGCTCGCTCACATCCTTGAGACCAAAGCGCAGCAGAAATTCCTTCGTGGTCTTGTAGAGAATAGGCCGCCCGATGACCTGCTTGCGGCCGCCGGTCGTGATCAGCCTGCGGTCGAGCAGCGTGGCGATGACGCCGGCGGAATCGACGCCGCGAATCTCGCTGATCTCCGGCACGGTGACGGGCTGCTTGTAAGCGATCACCGCGAGCGTCTCCAGCGCCTGCAGCGAAAGCCGTACCGGCGGTTTCAGGCTCTTGGCGAAGCTGACCACGACGTCGTGATGCTCGGGCTTGGTGGCCATGCGGTAGCCGCCGGCAATTTGGCGAATCTCCATGCCGCGGTCCGGCAAGGCGTAATCGGCGATGAGCTCGTCAATGATGCTGCTGAGTCGCGCTTTAATGGCTCTGAGTTGCGCCTTGTCTTCGGTCGGGCCGCTAGCGCTGCCGCTCGAAGATTCCGGGCCAAGGAGCGCCTGTTCCTGTTGCTGGGAAACCTGCCCGCCTTCGGAGATGGTTTCATTCAAGGCGAGGCGAGCCTCTTCTTCAGCGCGCAGGTCGGCAATGGTGGCGTCCTTCAGCAACGCGGCAAGCTCGTTCAGCGTGACCGGCTCCTCCGTCGCGTAAATGATGGCTTCGAGTTGGGCTTTAAGGCTCATGAGTCAGTTGTCAGTTGCCGGTTGTCAGTTTTGAAAAGCAGACTCATATGTTCCTCCATTTTTGCGGACACCCATTGAGACGCTATGAACCGCTTTGCGGCTACATCGATCCTAGCCACTGGCAACTGACCACTGGCCACTGCTTTTCACCGCCAATCGTCCTTCGCTGGCGCGCCTTCCGCTGGGAGCGTGTCGAAGTGGGTGTGCTTCTTCAGCACAATTTCGCCGAAGAGGTTGTCCTGGCGTGCCAGTATGGCTTGCAATCGTATGAGTTCCAATATAGCGAGAAATGCGCATATCAGCGCCGAACGCGAGCGCAGAGTTCGAAGCAGCTGTTTCAGCCGTACTGGCCGGTCCTCGAGCGACAAGCGGCGGCGGACGAATTCAATCATCTGCGATACGGTGACGGCCTCTTCGTCCACATCGAACGAAGGCCGCTTACGGGCGCGGTCGAGAATCTGCTGAAAGGTCTTGACCAGGTCGACCACGTCGGCGGCCAGTTCCGGCTCGGTGCCCTCGGCACCGCGAAAATCCTTCAGTGCCGGATTCGACCACACCGCTTCTTCAATCTGCTGCTTTTGCAGAAGCATCTGCGCCGCGGTTTTGAAGCGCTCGTGTTCGAGCAGCCGATTGACCAACTCCAGGCGTGGGTCGTCGTCGGTTGCCGGCCCGGCCGGGTCGCGCGGCAGCAGCATCTTCGACTTGATGTGGATGAGCAGCGACGCCATGTAGATGAATTCGGCGGCCACATCCACATCGAACTGCTTCATGTTTTCGACGTATCGCAGATATTGTTCGGTGATCTTCGCGATAGGGATGTCGTAGATATCGATGTCCTGCTTCCGGATGAGATCGAGCAGCAGATCGAGTGGGCCCTCGTAAACCTGTCCCACGGTGACGGAGAAGGGCGAGTCGTTGGCGTCCTTGCGAGATGGCGGCAGGAGGTGGCCGGTTGCGGGCGGCGGTTGTGAGGTTTCGGTCATACGGTCGGCAGCGTCGCGCTATGTCCCCCAAAAAGTGTTAACGCTCCAACGGGCTGTACTGAGCCTGGAGATCATTTATTCGAACAGGCTCTCCCCCTGGAACCCGCATGAGGAAATCTCCGTTGACCTTAAACACTCGCACAATTCTATTCCTCTTCTTTTGATTGTCAGTTTCGAACTTCTTCCATATGGGCTGAAGCACGTTTTGTGGAATCACAAAATCGATAAGTTCATTGGGAGCTCTCCTCCAACACAGTAGAACAAGAATCTCGTATGTCTTGTCCCGGGTAAGGAAAACCCATTCTCCAGGGGCGTGTGCTTGTTCTCGAGCAGTTGGGACGGCGACTCGCTTGCCAGTGGCAGTTCGATATACGCGATGTTCGAGGACTTGCAGAGCGATTGTGCTGGGTAAATGTTGCAGCCACTCTTGACGCAAATAGTTGCCCCGTTCCGTACGCTCCGCGTCCCAATACGAAAGGTCTGGATGCACGTGCGATTGTGCGCCTAATGCAGGCCGCGCTGAGGGCCTCATGGAGCCCAAATCGTGCGACAGGCCCATCGCCTCACGAACCATCCTCATCGACTCTTCCGCGGCGTCTCTGGCACGCTGAGCGCCAAGGTCGAGGATCTTCCAAACAGCATCGGGCGACTTCTCAAGATTCAAACGCCGAAGCCGGATTGGCTGAACGATCTGAATAACGGAATCGGCGGCTAAGCTCTTGCACTCGATGCAGCTGATTCCGGCGGTTCTGCAGCCACTATCGGTGCGCATGCGGACTTCATCTCCACTAAAAAGTTTGTGAAGATCGCCGACCGGACAGTCGTCTGGGTTTCCTGGCTCGGAAAGCCGCGCCCTACGCGGATCATTGACCATTCGTGACAGCTTTTCCCGTATCGAGTCAGGGTCCTCTGTGAGGGAAATGAAATTGTTATACGACTTTGACATTTTCCTGCCGTCGATACCCGGCAACTTCGCCGCCGGCGTTAGGAGCGGCTGCGGCTCCGGAAATGCAAACATGGCTTTGTATTTCGGGTGAGGACGCCTCCTAACAGGAATGCCCGAGCGGACTTCCTCAGCCAGTTCTGAGGTGACCGCTTCCCATTTCCCCAGCGGATAGAAGTAGTTAAACCGGCGCGCCACCTCGCGAGTCATCTCCACGTGTGGTACCTGATCCTCGCCGACTGGGACAAACAGCTCGCGATCGCATTCCGGGAGGTCGGGCGGTGGGCTGTAAAGCAAGATGTCTGCAGCCTGCAGCAGCGGATAACCCAAGAACCCATACGTTCCGAGGTCCTTTTCCTTCAGGTTTTCGCGCTGCTCTTTGTAGCTGGGGACGCGCTCCAGCCAGCCCAGCGGCGTGATCATGCTGAACAGCAGATGCAGCTCGGCATGCTGCGGCACATGCGACTGGATGAACAGCGTGCTCCGCTCCGGGTCCAAGCCCGCAGCCAGATAATCGAGGATGACCTCCAGCGAGTTTTGCTTCACGGCGCTGGTCTCGGCGTAGTCGGTGGTCAGCGCGTGCCAGTCCGCTATGAAGAAGAAGCAATCGTACTCGTCCTGCAACTTCACCCAATTTCGCAGCGCTCCAACGTAGTTGCCGAGGTGCAGCTTTCCCGTCGGACGCATGCCGCTCAGCACGCGGCCCTTGGTTGGTTTAATGTCGGTCATCGGAAACCCAGAAATACACTGAGGAGCGCCTGAAAGAAGGCCATAAACGGCGTGATCAGGATACCAACCAGGTTAAACCCGATCATCGGCAGGATGAACAGGACGACAATCAGCGCGCCGTAGCCAAAGCGGTCGTAGACCTGCAGCGTGTTGTAGGAAAGAAAGTGGCGAATGACGTGGCTGCCATCCAGCGGCGGCAGCGGAATGAGGTTAAACACCGCCAGGATCACATTGATCCACATGGCATCGTAGAACAGCGTCGCCAGAGCTTCTGCCGTGGTCTCGCCGCGCATGTGACTGCCAATCACGACGCTTGAGCCGTGCACAATGAATGCGAGAATCACGATCGACACGAACGCGGTAATGAAGTTGCTGACCGGCCCGGCGACCGCGGTGAGGATGTCGTCCTTCACCTTGTTTTTGAAATTGCGCGGATCCACTGGCGTTGGCTTCGCCCAGCCGAACGGCGGAAATCCCAGCACAATCAGAATCAGCGGCATGATGATGGTGCCGAAGGGATCGATGTGCACCAGGGGATTCAGCGACACGCGTCCCAGCATCTTTGCGGTGGGATCGCCCAGCCGGTTGGCCATCCAGGCATGCGCGGATTCATGCACGCAAATGGCGAACAGCAGCACAATCACCTGGAAAAAGATGTCGACCGGGTTAGCGTGCGAGAACATTGGGTTTTCTCTCGATACTACCACGAGAAAATGAGCCCGCTCCTTTTCGGGAATGTTCCTCACCGCGTGCTGAAAATAATTGCCACATGGCCGCATCTGCGCCAGAATCCAGCTACGCAGAATCAGGCTTCGCTAGCGAATCCCCAGCCTGATGTAACCCGTCGAGGGCCCCATGAGTCGGACACGCGCTGTAGTGATCTGCCTACTGCTGCTGGTGCTAGCAGCTGCGCACGTGCTTTCACAGGAGAACTGTCCGCAACTCAGCGTGCCGCAAATAATCCCTGGCACCAATATGTTCAACGCACAGCAAGAAGTGTGGCTGGGCAATGCCGAGGCAGCTTCGGTCGAGCAGTCCCTCACCATCATCGACGAGCCGCAACTGACGGCATATCTGCAGCAGATGGTTGACGGGTTGGCGCAGAGCCTTGGTTCCACCCAGCTGCAGTTTCGGGTGAAAATCTACGATGCCCCAACGGGGCAGGCATTCAGCCTGGCCGGCGGGCGAATCTACGTTTCGCGCAAGCTGATTGCGTTGACGCGCAATGAGGACGAGGTCGCTGGCATTCTGGCGCATGAGATGGGACACAGCGTCGCCCACCATGAGGCCATCGCCCGCAGCGAATCCTTCCGCAAGGTGCTCGGCCTCAAGGAGGTGAGCGACCAAGCCGACGTTACGGCGAGATGGAATGAACTGGTCAGCAACTATCGCCGCATGAAGGCGGGCAGTTACGAAAAGGCGGTTGCGATGGAGGAGCGAGAACAAGTCCAGGCAGACGCGATTGCGCTCTACCTGGTTGCGCGAGCGGGCTACTCACCACAATCGTTCTTCGACATCTTCGATCGTACGGCACAAACCAAAAGCAACATCGGAGGCTTCTGGTCGAACTTGTTTGGCAGGTCCAGCCCAGATTCCCGACGTTTGGCGAGGATCATCAAAGACACTCCGGCGATGCTGAAAACGTGCATCAACACTCGCACGGAAAATGCAACCGTTTACGACAGATGGAAAACTGGCGTAATCGAGTATCCCGGCTTGAGCGCCACCCACCAGGAATCGCTTCCCGGCTTGGTCAGCAAGCGCGTCCTCACCGAACGGCTACGACCGGAGGTCCAGCGTATCCGCATCAGCCCGGACGGCAAGTACGTGTTGGCACAGGATGACGGCAATGTTTTTGTCCTGGAACGCGAGCCGCTGACATCAATATTTCACTTTGAGGCCCACGATGCCGGGTCGGCGCAATTCACGCCTGATTCGCGCGGCATTGTCTTGTTATTCGACGATGTGAGGGCATCGCCACGGGTGGAGCGGTGGGACATTGCCAGCCAAAAGCGGGCTGAAGTACACGAAGTCTATGTCCGGGATGGATGTCTGCTGAGCAAAGTTGCACCCGACGGAAAGACGCTCACTTGTCTCACCAGGGAGTTTGATTCCGCTGGTTTCATGAAGTTTAATCTCGATTTGTATGACGTGGCCACGGCCACGTCTTTCGTCCACAAGAAGGGTTGGGTCGATATCGACCTGGCGAAGATGCTTCGGTT